>JAESGV010000241.1_pt1 | contig 26485 bp, 20 predicted proteins | sample 9269781 | NCBI WGS metagenome assembly JAESGV01 (sample SAMN15741586, study PRJNA653496) | algae metagenome | isolation source: Tildeniella torsiva UHER 1998/13D and co-occurring heterotrophs from... | place: Slovakia: Slovak Paradise National Park, Hrabusice, Kosice Region | collected 2000-01-01
AATGTATGCGAACGTGCATTCAAATTGTACTCTCGTACACGTGCACCACCATCTAATGAATCCATTCGTCGTGGAAAAACATTGTCCATTGAAGTTCATCCACTAGTCGTTCAAAAACTCGGAACTAAAGTAACATCAAACAAAGCATTCCAAGATCCAGTTGCACAAAACGATCTACTCGCACAACTCAAATCATTTAGACCCAATCAAACCATTTTCGAATTTGGAACACAAGGAAGTAACGAAGCGTCCATTATGAAAGAACGAAGATTATACAAGGAAAACGCAAAAATATTCCGCACTACAAAAGATATCGAATCGGAAGAATCAGAGGAGGAGGAACAAGCTACTGAAAATTTAACTTTGGCTGATACGTTACTCAACAAGGACAAGAAAAAGAATCGTTTCTTGAGTTTATCAAGAAGTGATAAATTTGAGAAAGGACCTGGTTCTTTCCGTGATAATCAATTCTACATGGGTTATGAACGTGAAGGTACAGCTGCTGAAAATAGAGCGACAAAAGCATACAGTTTAGATGGAGGTATGGCAGATAATGAACCTGCGAAACAAGTTGTTGAGAATGAACAAGTAACTAGAATTGAAGATTTAGTTTTAGATTTGAATCCAGAAGATAGACAAGTCATGAATAACAAACAAAGAAGTGTACTCAAATGGGACGCGAAAAAGAAGAACTATGTTCGTGTACAATTAGCACCTGGACAAAAGATGGGTGTAAACGGAAAGATTCGTAATGAGAGTGGTGTACTAGTGAAAAAGTCAAAGAAGGGTGAAGAGTTTTATCAAAATTGGAAGAAGAAGACTCATGGACGTATTCAACGTTTGGGAGAAGATGAAGAAGCTCAAAATTTGAAAGCAACAACTGCACCTGTAGATTATGATTCAGCATATAGTGATGATGAGAATGGTGATGAGGAGACGCTAGTCAATGGCAAGAAACGAAAACGTGTGCAACAACCTGATGATAAACGCAAGAATAAGAAGCAAAAGGTTAAAGTTAAGACTGGTGATAGCGACACTCCTAGTGAGTTGGTCAATCGTGATCAACTTGTCAAGAAGAGAAAGGTTGAGGAAAAGAAGAAGAGAGCCGAGGATATTAAACAACAAATGAGAAAACAAGGATTCAGAAAGGTTAAACAAAGGTTGGTTAACGAGGGTATGCAAAGAGCAGCAGCCAAGAGACAGACTCAGTTCAATAAGAACTCCAAAGCAAAGGTTAAGGTTTTCATGAACAATAAACGAAAACGTTAAGCACTACAGCTGCGTTTAATAATGGAACTATTACCCAGCTATGCTTCAATCGGATGTGCTAGTATCTAGACTTCCCGATCTAGTTCAAAAGTTACACCAGATGTTGCTTTGCTATATCGAATATAGTATGGGTAACTACACAACATGCTTTAGCACAAAAGACTCGGTTGTCTTCATCCAAACTCTTGTAACTCGCAAAACACGAAAATGATGCGAGACCCGTTTGCCGACTATCGTGGCGCATCCAGTAAAGCATCTGACTACAAGGAGAAAAAGAAAAAGAAAAAGACCACTTCTAAGCAAACAAACGTTAAAATCTTTGATGCAGACGAACACACAAATCAAAAACTAAACACCTCATTAACTATGGAGGATAAAAAACGCATGGCGACAGATGAAGCCCTTATAAATGACGAAGATGAAGATTATCAACCTGTAGTTGTACAAAACGAAAGAGTTGATGCACATATGAATTATTTGGAAAGAAAAAAGACCAAATTAGCAACAGGACAGTGGCGAGAAACAAGTCCTATTCGCACAAATACAAAACGTAGTGCATCGCCTGATAGAGGTGATATTTCACCTCCAAGACGCATTAGACACGACAGCGACGATGACGAGCCAAGTGCACCAAAAAGACGAAGACATGACAGTGACGACGAAGCATCGCCTGTTAGAGGCAGTCCTTCACGAAGACAATCGCGAGATTTGTCACCACCACGAAAATCTCGAGATGTTGATTTATCACCACCACGATCCAGACGAAGAGATGACGATTTGTCTCCACCTCGCTCAAGAAGGGATGTAGATTTATCACCACCACGCAAAAGAGACAGAGACTTGTCACCACCACGAAAACGAGCAGCTTCGCAAAGAGATTTATCACCGCCACGTAGAAAGGACGATTTATCTCCTCCGCGCAAAAAGAGAAGAGAAGATGAAGATTTATCTCCTCCACGACATCGATCTCGAAATGATGACTTATCGCCCCCCAGAAGGTCCAAAAACGATGCTCTATCTCCTCCTCGTAGAAGACATGATTCCCCACCTCTCAAACACGAGTCACAAGATGATTCAAAACCTCAAACAGTATACAGAGATGCAGAAACAGGAAGACGTATAACGTATGAAGAATATAAGCAACAAAGAGACTCACAGAATCGCAAAAAGAAAAAAGATGCAGATAAAAAGAAGAAGGTGATTATTCATAAACAAGAGGACATGTTATGGGGTGCAGGTTTAGCGCAAAAAGCACAAGAACAACGATTCCAGCAACAAATGCAAGAAGCAGCTGAGAAGCCATTCGCTAGATACGAGAATGATCAAGATTTGGATTCAATGTACAAGGATCAAGTAAGAGAAGGTGATCCAATGGCGCATTTGGTAAAAAAGAAAAAGAAGAAAAAAAAACATCACAGTAGTGATGAAGATGATTTTGTTAGACCAATGTATCGTGGAAATTGTCCACCAAATCGTTTTGGAATTTTACCAGGTCATAGATGGGACGGAGTTGATAGATCAAATGGATTTGAGAGAATGTTTATACAAAGTGTAAACAAGAGCAAAGCAATACAAGAAGAAGCTCACAAATGGAGTACAGAAGACATGTAAATTTATCGTTTGGAACTCTGCAAATGTTTCTTAAGAATCTCCAATTCTCGTCTACTGCATAGTAATGTTTCAGCACTGCATGGTCGCTTCAAGATCAGATAAAGAACTGCAATAGGTCACGAAGTTTCAATCTCCGAATTCGATGGCAGATATTTTTAGGATATCAGCTTGCCTATTGCAGGCGTGTATCATCAACAAAAATTATCACTCTAAAGAATGACTCTTTTGTATGTTGTATCTAGAGAACACAATACAGCGCTTGATGGAATAGCGTACAACGACAAGAAAATATTTTGCAGCGGTGGTGCTAGAGCGGAAGCTCAGCAATTTATTTTTATTCCAACAGGAGATGGATACTATAGAATTACACATAAAACATCAGGAAAGGAGCTAGCGTGCTATGACTCGCATAATGTCTTGCTAGCCAGCACCGAGCATACCAATCATCAGCACCATTGGAAGTTTGACATACCAATAGAAGGTTATCAACGAATCATTAACAGAACTACAGGTTTTGTGTTGGATTCTACAGAGACAGGTGAACTATTTTGTCGAACATGGAACGGTGCAACAAGCCAAATGTGGAGATTTATAAACGCTGAGCCAGGAGCACGTTTGACGTCTTCACAAAGCTTTAGAAAAAACCCAAACTGCGAGAGCTTCAGACTGAATCCTAATAATGCAAGTCTTAGCCAAAATTCTCATTCGGAAAGTTTCCGTAGAAATACAAACAATGCGAGCTTTAGAAAAACGCAACCGGCCAGTAAGCCTGTAAAAGACGACATTTCAGAGGGAAATACAAAAGAAGCAGTGTGTTGCTGTGCATCACTTAGCGCATTATTCTGTTGTTTTGGCACATGCTTCGCGGCGCTGCTGGGAATGCAAGTGGCAGAGAGTTCATGAACATATATAAATATTTAATGAGTTTGATGGAACTCGTCAATCCACTTCTTAATATGTTCTACATGAGTTTGACGTGCTTGAACTACAGATTTAGGGTCTTGGTCGCTTGCACTTCTTAAATCCAAATGATGAGCTCCATTTTCAATAATAAGAGCAATAACACTATCGGAAACACTTTCGACAATTCCTCCTCCCATCCATGGGTCCAAATCTCCATTGGCGAAGACAATATTGCTTGCTGCTTTGATGTTTCTTCCTCCATAGTAATCAATAGCCCAGTTTGGTCTAGGTGTAACTTTCCACTTGTTTTGACAATTTTTGATAAAAGCTTGCAAATCCCATGGTGCAGGTAAAAACATGTTATCAGGACTTGGAGTAGAACCAATTGGCATGACCATTTCCGTACAAGATTGGTAGTCCCAACCATCGTCACCTAGATCTGGACTAATACCTTGGTTAATATCGAAACATGTCAACTTTCCACTTCCATTATAGTAAACATTATCGATTCCACTCAAAGCGTCCAACAATTTGTATGGATCTGAAGAGTTTGTGACAATGCTCTTAATGACTTTGCATGTTGCAGTTACAGGCCAAGCAGGCACAGGCTGTAAAAAGTCGGAAGGTACTGGGTAGTCGATCATGGCCATATACATGATAGCAGTCTCAACAAAGTAACGCAGTTTGATGTAGTCATAACCAACGAGTGGTTTGCATACTCGGAAACGTTTTGCGAGTGTTGTGTAGTCTCCTTGGTCTGCCAACTTTTGGAATAATTCGAAACCTTGCTTGATGTAATCGGCGCAGTAGAAATTGTCACCGGTACGAGGGAGTGACTCGTTGAATGTTTTGGTGATGATTTGCATGAAACGGTTTGGTGGTGTCAAATCTCCAAATTGTGCAATTGGCGCAGAAGAAGCAATTGCTCCTTGTGTAATGTGTGGATACTTCATCCTAAACTGTTTGTGTGAGTATGAAGAATTGTACAACTTACCCATGCAGCTAACATGCCACCGTAACTACCACCAAAGCTAATGACGGGTACGTTACCGTATTGTTTTCTTAAAAAGGTTAATAGTACTGCATAATCAGCGAGAGCTTGTTGCGAAGTCAAATATCTTATTTTTTCTGGTTTGAAAGACTCTTTTCCGAATGGTAATGTTTTTCCATAATATCTGTGTTCTGCAAACACAATCAAAGCGTTGAACTGTGATGCAATGTCAAACATAAAACCTGTATTCTTGTAGAAGAGTTCTATGTCACCTTCGTTACCACAGTAGAAGAAAATAACACCATCTTTTGCGGACCAGTGATCGTCGTTAATTAAATAACGTTGGTTAAACGTAGCAGGTGATGTTGCCCAGTCAAAATGGTCTAACGTTTGAGTGTACCATAGCGTCTTGAATGGAGGTACGTCGTTACCGGCACTTGCGAGTTTGGGGAACGGTAGCAGCGCCACTGAGAAATAAACCAAACATGACAGTAACAACACCGTCTTCATTTTTAAAACGTTTTGCGTGATTACAAAGTGTAACAGCTTGCTTTAGCTATAAGTCTTCTGTTTTATAGATCGTTGCACAAGGTTCACGAGTTGACTTGCTCTTTACGAAAGATTAGCTGATCGAACTACGACAAAGTACATTGCAAAGAGATGAGACGAGTACCCTCTAGCAGTGGTACTAGAAACCCTGTTCTTGGAGGAACAACAAACTTAAAACAAGCTGGACAATCAAAAGTAAATGATTACGTAGAACAGATGAGATTGAAAAAAGAACATGCAGCAAGATTACGAGAGGAGCGAAAAATGAGGGAAGACGGTGATGATTATATACCTCCGCCTGTTGCCAAACCGTCCACTAGAGTTGGAAGTGGTGACGTATTAGGTCGTACAAATGATTTTGGCTCAAACGGTAGGCAGAGCAGAGGTGAAACCAATTATAATTCTAACGGATACAAACCATTAGTAGTTGATAATGGAAGATCAAGTGAATCATCTCGAACTGCAACAACAAAGAAATTTACTCAACAAGATAGCGAGGACGACGAAGACGACAGATATAGCTCGGCTATTAAATCCGTAACAACTACGCAAAAGACCCAACAAAACAGAACACCTAGCGCTACGACTCCTACATCGTCTACATCTACAAGAAAATTTGTGCCATCATCCAAACCAGCTACCAATTCACGTACAACTTCAGGCAAATTAACTCCATACGACTTACTACATACAAAGATTACTTTAAAATCTGGCTCGAGTAGAATGGATACCGAAGAAGACGAACCTCCAATACAGTTTGTTCCTAGACAAAGCAAGCCTGTAGCAAATGCTGTAACGAATAATGGAAATGTACGACAAAGGCAAGCTCCTGTAAAAGCTCCAGTTCGACAAGACCCAATGTCAGAAGACGACTCAGATGACGATGCACGCTACGAACCAACACCTAAGCAAACTTCTGGAAGACCTCAGCCGCTCCAGCAAACGAAACAGCCTCAACGAGCGCAATCACAACCTCAGCAAAATCCAAAGAATATTCCAAGTGGAAATGCAAAACCAAGTTCAGCGCCACCTGTCAACGTAAACACATCTGCTTCATTTGCTCAAATGAAAGGCAACAATCCTACGAATGATATTAGTGAATATCCTGAAGAAGAAGATGAAGAAGACAGAGAAGCATGTAGAGTGTGTGGCAGAAAATTCCGAGCTGAGATTATTGATAAGCATCAAGTTGTCTGCGCCAAGAATAAGAATAAGAAGGTTAAAAAGTTCAAGGTTTCAGTTATTCCAGACGAACTGATAGCTGATGCTAAGAAAGCTCAGAGAGAATCAGCACTCATAGCGAAGACACAGCCAAAACCAAAACCTCTGAAGATGCCGAAATGGAAGATGGAACACGAACAATTCATGGCTGTACTAAAAGCTAACAAAACTGGAGCTCCCGTTCCTACCAACCCTGATCTAGATGATAGAATTGAATGTCCTACTTGCGGTAGAAAGTTTGGAGAAACAGCTGCTGAGCGACACATAGCTAAGTGTGGAGGCATAATGAATAAGCCATCTTTCTTGAAGAGAGGAAATGGATTAGCTGGTGGAAACTTGGGCAAGACACCAACCTCGCCTGTTAAAGCTACTACATCAAAACTAGGAGTAAAAGCTGCTCCTAGTCGCTATAGATAAATGTATGTAACGTTTTAAAAGTTCGCTTTTTTCGATCAACCTTAAATATCCTCATGGCTTCACTGTCAAGCGAACCTCTAGATGCATCGTACATGGAAAGTAACGCTGGGATCGTATGTCCATTTTGTAAGAGCGTTTTTGCCGATCCTCGAGTTTTACCTGAATGTGGCCACTCGATATGTTTGAATTGCGCCGAGTTTTTATTCAGTGTTAATATACTATGCAAGAACACATCTGCGTTAATGTCAGCAGGTCAGCAAAATCTGCTGATTGCTCCTGAATTACTACCTTCACCCTCTAAATCGGTTAAAAGCGTTCTGAGTAGTCCTGTACGACAGAGTCCTATAAAATCTTCGCCTATGAAACCATTTAATTCACCTATGTCACCTATGCGGAGAAAGATTAAGACAGACGAAGTAGCTATTCATTGTCCGCAATGTCAGTGCTATAATTACTTCAAATGTGACGTTACGCTATCAGAACACCTAGGATCCAATTGGGCACTAGAGCAAGTCTGCGAATCGTGGAAAAGCGTAAAACCTACCTGCGTTAATACTTGTGGAAGATTGTCTACAATTGAATGCAAGTCGTGCGGCTCTCTTTGCTCTGTATGCTCTCAAAATGTGCATAATATACCAATGTTTGCGAAACATGTTCTTACGATTTTCGATCCATCAGCTATAAAATACTGTACTCTACACCCAACGAGAGTTTTGGATTCGTACGATTTTATTTGCGAGAGAGTAGTTTGTCAAGAATGTTTAACTGATCTCAAACACGAGGATCATGATAGATTGGAGCTTGAAGAATACAGTGCCTTAGGAGCGAAAGAATTACAATCTATTAGGATGGATTTTGAGGAACGAATACTAGAATTACATAACACTAGTGAAAAAGTTACACAAATGCTTACCTATGTTATAGAACATCATGCGTCTCGAGACAAAGAAATTTCAAACCATTGGGATAAAATAATTGAAGCTGCAACCTCCAGAAAAGCTAAAATGCTGGCAGATTCGCGTACAATTTTGAACGACAAAGGTATGATGAGTTCAAATATCTAATCAATAGTGTCTAAACTAAGGAAGCAAAAACAAGCAATGGGGATACTGGAAGAAAAGATGATACGGCTTGGAACAAAGATTAACCAGGTATCAAAAGCTAATGGCATCAGTGTTGGGTTAACGAGACAGAGCTGTTCGTCTGTTTTAAATGTAAGATCTGGAGAATCTTTGCTCACAATTAAGACACTTCGAGCTAATTGGGATGAAATTAGAACGTCACCATGTTGTGAACCTCTAACAAACATTGAACTGAATGCCGAACCACTTGTAGATAAAATACAGAGCACTGGCAAAATAACTGATGCGCCAAAGCTGCCAAATATCTTCAAATTTCCTCAGTACAGTCTCCAGACTACACCGTCAACATGGGTATTGATAGTAGCTCATCCTCCACTATCCAAAAAATACAACAGTTATTCAATTAGGATTGAGACAATGAAAACGCAAGGCAATGGTTGGGATTGTTCAATTGGGATAACAACAGAAAAATTTGAAAGAAATGATGGCACTGCACTAGTTGGCTACAATCACCATTCGTGGGGATTACTAGCAACAGGACAAAAGATGTACAACGTAGAAACAAAACCATACGGACAAAAACTGAATGAAGGTGACATAGTAACGATATATTTAAATTATTCAACATGCGAGCTAGAATTCTTTGTTAATGGAGATTCTTTAGGTGTCGCGTTTGAAAATATACCGTTACATAAGCCAATCTATCCGGCAATCGCCTCTATTTGCTCAGATTTCAAGTTCACCATGGAGTAAACATTATTCTGCTTCATAGTCAGTCATTGTTGTATAATCTGTTTGGAGATCATCTGTACTTGTTGCTTCATGAACTCCTACTGGTTTTTTGTATGGTTTGGTAATTGCCAATTTGATCTTCAAATATGGACCAAAATCCCAAAACTTTTTCGGCTCAAAAAGCATGTAAATGAGCACTGGGTACATGATCAACAAACTAATATCCAAGAGCTGAGCTTTCCACAAATGAATAAATAAACCCATTCTACCGGCATAGTTACTATACTCTACAGCAACAATTGCCAACCATACAGAACACTGAAAGAACAATGCGAGAATGACCATCATAAATTTGGTAAACTTGACTTTGTAGAACTTGATTGTATCACTACTCTTTTTCAAAATGTAAAACATTCTGATGCCATAAACAAAGAATCCTAGTTGCAAGACAACCATGTACCCAATTACAACAATGTGCAAGTAGGCGTACATTTCATATTTTCGTTCAGGAAACTTGATTGTGAGTACTATGATCATGATCATGCATACTAGAATGGCAGCAGCGCATGATGCATAGAAAAAGATCATAAGTAGTCGATTCCACTTGTTCAACTTTTCTCCACCGTCCATACTATTGGTACTATGGTAAATGTGACTCCATAAAACCATAAGTACACCGAAACCTAGTACAGAACTTGCAATGGTGATGATTCTCCAAATTCCACCAGTACTGATGAACCATGTTTGTGATACATTATATTCTCTTATGTCTTCCAACATGACGAAAAAGATGGATATTGTCGTGAAAAAGATGCACTGATTCTTCAAATCAAATACATAGTCTTTGATGAATCCCGGAAATTTCTCATTTGTCTTGTAATAGTAGGATACTCTAGGAATTATCAACACAATGTATATTGTTGCTAATAGTGAAACGCGAATGATGATGTCGATGATTAACCATGCTGCGTAACATGGTGTAACGAACCATTGGTACGGATCGCAGAATACGCTGAACATGTTTTGCGATGAACAGAACACAAAGTAGGGAAAATCTCCTCTTGTCTCTTCTCCGATCTCATCCTTGTCTTGTGTTCTTAAACTTGTTAGAAACAGAAAATCACTCATACTTTGAGTTGGATTTCTGTCACCTAGTTTGCTTCGCTTTCTGTTAATGTACGATTCATGCATAGTTGATAGTAGTGTTGGGTTCTCTTTCGTATTTTTACCATCTCTACCATAGGTTTTGCTGTGGTGCCAAAAGTATGGGCACTGGTATTCTGTTATGAGGCCATAAAATTCTTTTCGTGCTGGATGGTTGCAATAGTAACAATAATTGATCATATCGAAAAGAATAGGTATCCATGGTGCAGCATTGAACACCGTTTGTACTGGTTTGCGAACATAGTTTGGTGTATCTTTGTACATAGTGTAAAGAGGATACGGTTCATTGGTGTCTGGTATAATTACGTGCAGCAAATCCAAAGAATCTGGCTCACAGAAAAGGTCCACACAGTCGAAAACTTCTCCTGTAATATTCTGCGCCATACTCATAGCATTGCTGGTTGTTGCGCAAACGTCTTTCACCTCTAACACCTCGAGCATGTGAAAGCGCGCTGTTGGCATTGTGGGTAGCATATCTAGTCTCTTAGGTACCCATAGTTTCTCGTAACAGGTACTACTGTTGGCAACGGTTGCTAAACAGGGTTCGTTTGGTACGCTAAGCCTAGTATTGAAAAATGACGTACAAAAAGGCAGGAGTATTAACAGTGAACTCAAGAAAACTGCCAGCCTCTGCATTTGTTTATGTGCGACAGCCTGTCAATCTCACATCAGAGTTTTACAATGTTCCAACCCAATTTAGAGACCAATTCTAGCTACAATAATAGTTCATTTTCAATGTAATACTTGACTGTGTCCATCACTGTATCATCGATCTTTCTAAGGCCTGGTTCAGGGAATAGTCTTTGCAGCTTGGTTGTATCAAATTTAGTTGGTCGTTTTGGTTCGTCACCAACAGCCTCGAATGTGCCTTGTTTTTCAAGTTTCTCTTTCAATAACAATGTCTTCTTGTCGTCTGTATCACTTTGTAAGATACTAGCCCGTATTCTGCTGACCATTTGATCCCATGTGGAAGCAGAGGGAGTAGATATCAACACACGTTCTCCGTTTGCTTCTTCTGTGCACAATGCGAGTACATGTACTCTTGCTACGTCACGAACATCTACAAGTCCTGGAGTTGTTCGCTTTTCTCCTTTACCCTCTTGTACCATTGTCTTTACTTTTGCGTAAAATTGCTTTACTGATGATCTGAGATCGCTCTCAGACATTGCGGATCCAAGCATGGGTCCTAACATAAACGTCGGACACAAGATCACGTAATCAAAAGGTGCGTTATTCTCCTTGTGGAAATCTTGAACGAGCTTCTCGCAAACTACCTTTCCGTAATAGTATGGGTATTGATCTTTGGTTGCATCGGGATTGTAGTCTTTTTCATTGTATGAGTGATCTTCATCGTACGACTTTGGACTATAGATAGTTCCACCGCTACTAGTGTAGATTAGTTTCTTAACGGATCCGCTATCTCTGCACGCTTTTAGAACATTTTCTGTTGTCTTAACCATGGGATCAACGATCTTGTTTGGATCTTCAGTTTTGTCTGTATGAAACACTACTGGCGATGCGAGATGAATAACATAGCTCGCGTTTTTGATAACATTTGCTACTTCCACCTCGTTTTCTAAATCCACTTGTTTAATCTGTAATCGTTCCTTTGCTGTACGCTTCTCAGCAATTTCTTCTAGCGCTTTGTACTTGAATTTATCATTTTCGTCACGCACAGTGCCAATAACGACTTTGTTGACGTCGTACAATAGTTGATCGATAATGTGAGCTCCTAAATAACTAGTAGCTCCTGTAACAACGACAGTTGAGAATGTTGTCATTTTTGAGTTTTAAAAATATTTTTGCTTGTTATTTTCGTTTCTTCTGTCAACTACTGTTGTTCACTGTGAACTGACACTTGCGCTCTGCAACTGTCATACAATAGAAGAGTTTTTGTGAGAGTAGGTTGAGTACAAAAACTTGACAAAATAAGTCACTGGCTACATGGCAACACCAAGCGCAGATGTTACTGCTCCAGACACAACAATACCGATAACGTACGGTGATATCATATTTTTGCAGTCGTATTTCAACAAGTATCTTTGCGTTAATAATTTCGGCCGATTGGCGTGTAATCGCGATTTCGCACGTGATTGGGAACAGTTCACGATACTACAAGCGGGAAACGATCCTGCAGCACTTGGTAAACCTGTCCGATATAATGATTTAGTTCACTTGCGCACAAGGAACCATAAATATGTTACTGCCACCGATGCTGGAAAAGCACGCTGTAACACTAAAGACGCGAGTGCTTGGGAGACATTTATTATCACATCGCCTCTTGAAGTCATACCAGAAGATACCGAAAACTATGACGGTGTCATATACAACACTCATCAAGTCGCATTTCTCTCCACGTCGCACTTAACATTCCTTTCTCCAACAAAGACCGGGAAAATACGAGCGAATATGAAGGGTGATCCCGGTGCAGAGCAGTGTTTAAAGTTGTTAATATCAAAACGATATGCACAACAAATACTCTCACCAAATGGAGCACTCTCACCACAAAATGAACAACCGAGTCGGAGGAGAGCAGAATCGGGAACTGATTTTTATGAAGATAGTGACGATGAGGAAACGTATGATTATTCTTCACCATTGGGAAATTTTGCCTCTTTTTCCAATGCGTCAACAACACAACTTATGAAGAAACACATGCGTAGCGGACTGAACGGAAATGTACAACGATATACTAAACAAGCAGCACAGTTACTCATGATTGATCACATGGCGTCATTCCCAACTTCACAACAAAAACTAAAATATGTTCGTGATGTGTGTGAACAAAATGCACAAAATAATCAGACTAAGAAAGAGATTTTCACAACTGGTGAAATTATTGCCATCGTTGAGACTTTTCCAGTGATAATGCACCGCATGGAGGCTCTACGGCTATTGTGTACACGTTTGGATACGTCAAAGAATGTTTTGTATTTTACTGCGAGAGATATTGTTTCTTTGATACGGCCGTACACGATGAGTCATTTAGATAGATTATCGATAGTGAAACTATGCGCTTTGGGGTTCAATAACCCAAATAGTGATGAAATTATAGAAATTTTGGAGCAATTTCAGGCTCAAACTCATCGTATAGAAGTTATCAAGACATTCTGTAAGATAGAGCCAGAACAAGATGAGTCGTATATTCTAGCTGATACCGCCAACTTTAAAAAGACAGTGTTAGAGTATGAGGACGTACTCAACATTGTGGATCTGATAGAAACAATGACTCACAAGAAACAAATCGTTAATTATTTAGTACAGTCGAAACGATTTACTATTGCCAAAGTAGAGACCGATCAAATAGTTAAACATTTGACACGGCCACCATCAATCCAGTAAACGTGTACGTTTGCTTCGCCAGTCCAATTTCTATTTTTACTTTGCAGACAACCAAATGAGATGTTATCTTGTTGCGACTGTGTTGAGCTATTTGCTTCTTCACTGTCTCTGCAATGACATCGTTAAAGCCGAGTACGATAAATTAGCGCAACAGTATGCGCATATCTTTGTTGTTTCGAGTGTATCAAACTTGCTAGAATGGGACCGGCAAGTGTTAATGCCGGAAAAAGCTGCAGAATTGAGGGCAAAGCAAGAAGCAGTCATTCAAGGCTTCACTCATGATTTTAGAATACAACCTTGGATTAACGAGTAAATCGATCGAATACGATTAACATGTTAGATCGTTGGGTATTGTCGAGAAAAATAATTACGATGGACTAGGAGAGTATGAGAAAGCAAACATTAAATTAATGCGCGATGAGTATGACAAGAAAATCAGAGTACCAAAAGAGCTAATCGAAGAATCTAGCAAGCTAACAAACGCAGCCTTTGCTGCATGGGTACGACATATAACTTAAAATCTAACATACAGACCGAGGCAAGGAAAACATCAAACTTTTCGTTATTTGCTCCTCACCTACAGAAGCAAATCGATATCACCAGAAAAATAGCGCAACTTCAAAATCCAGACAAGGATGTTTACGATGTTCTAATTGACGATTCGTTACCAGGAATAACATCCCAACACGTTTCAAAAATGTTTAAAGCGTTAAAACATGAGTTGATTCCTTTCATACAAAAGATAAAAGAACATGGAAGATACATTGATAGCTCGTTCTTGACGAGTAAATCGAAACAATTTAGCATTGGGAAACAAAAAGAGTTAAATAAGAAAATAGCTCATGAAGTAGTACAATTTAGTTTCAAACACGGAAGAATAGATACATCAGTTCATCCATTTACGATAGGAATAGATCGTACTGACGTTAGATCAACATCAAGATACAAAGACACTGAGTTCGCTCAAGCGCTACAGGCGACGCTACACGAGGTACGACAATTTAACAATTTCTCATTAGCGTAGGCTGGACATGCGCTTTATGAACGACAAATTAACAAAAAATATTCAGATCAACCAGTGGCGCGACCATTAGGGACAGATACTCACGAATCACAAAGTTTATTCTGGGAAAGAAATGTAGGACTCAGCGAAGAGTTTTGGAAACGGTATTGGAAGGTCATCGCAGAAGCGTTCCCACACTTGGAGTATATTTCATGGAAAAGAGCTCATGCTGCAGTTAACAAGATCGATTTTACCAACGCTATTCGTGTCGAAGCAGATGAACTGACATATCCATTACATATTATCATCAGATATGAAATCGAAAAAGATTTGTTTAGTAACAAGATTAAGGTAGAAGAATTACCAGAGATATGGAACGAAAAGATGATTAAGTATCTAGGATTTGCACCAAAGAATGATGCAGAAGGTGTCTTACAAGATGTACATTGGACAGAATCATTTGGGTACTTTCCCTCTTACACGTACGGTGCTATGTATGCTGCGCAGATGGCATCGGTGCCAGTTGTAGATAAGTACATACGAGAGGGAAAGTACAAAGAAATAGCTAAGTGGTTAAAAGATAACGTACATCGGTATGGATCTTTACACATAACTAGTGATGAGTTACTTCGAAAAGCAACTGGAGAGAAGTTGAACCCAATCTATTTTATACGGTATCTGAAGAACAAGTTTAACAAATTGTATGATCTAATATAGCTTTAAATCAAAAAAAAAACACCCTCTATTCTTGTATGTGACAGAACTGTGCTATGTTGATCAATCTGTCTTCTTGTTTTGTTTGCTTTTGACATGACCTGACGTTTGGGCCTTACAATTTGAATCTAACACAGGTGTTGGGCAGGCATGCAACATAGTGCTCTAGGGGTACAAGAAAGCAATGCTTCTCACACACCTGTATCAGACAGCGGCGTGTCTGAGGATGAAGTTTTTCAACACAAAAGAAGAGCAGTTAAAATGGATGTTTCTCTCTTCAGTGAATCAACACTCGATATGGATTTGAGTTCTGCAGTAAGCTCAGTAACGCGAGAGGCAGATACATCATCACAAAACGAAAATTTGCGCAAGCAGACAAAAAAGATTGCGAGTGGAGTTGGACACGCTACAATCGAAATTATAACAGGTTTAATAACCTTGTTATTTATACTATGTTTATTAACGGCTGGATTGGTTCGCGATAACTACACATCGTTGGTTTATTTAGTAACGTTCTTTATGACCATCGCATTTCCGAGTCACTACCCATATTTTTTCCAACTGCCAGTTTATCGTTTATTAATGTTAACTCCACGCTTTTTGTTTTCGATACTGGTGACGGTATTCTCATTAATGTTTTTGATAACATTTGTAACACTACAAATCGTGTTCAAGTACGGTGACAGAGCATTTTTCACACCGACTGCAGAACAGATTCTAAGAGATTTTGGTTTTGTCTGGTATGTGTACTATAGTTTGAACTAACATTTGCTAGGATAACAAGTAGAATGTCTGTTGTCGAAATCGTGCGATCTTTTATGCCTGATGTAGCAGTTTTCGTATCAGGACTACTTGTAAATATGTTTTTGTGCATTTTGTGGAGAAGACGAGTTGTTCACAAAAGAGCATTTATAGAAAGAAGAAAAGAATTCGGTACGCCAGAGTCGTCAGTATCACTACCTACACTCTCACAAGAACCACAATACTACCAAGTAGCAGCGTTTGAGTCTACTCAAGTAGCAAGCTTGGCAAAGCCAGCATCTGATATTCCATCGATGCCAAAAGGTGACTATGACGACATTCATGGACTGTTTGCAGCTCCAATTGCGTCAGAATCACCACACATGCTGTTTTTGAAGATTTATTGGATGCTGTTCCTCGTTGTGGCTCTCGCCGCACTGTTCCCATCGTTACTATCGTCACCGTTCTACATTATAGCAGGAATCATGATCACACTGTATGGGTCACCTGCCAGTATTCGATCACCGCAACATGTCATGTAAGTGTTTAATGTACAATACTAATAATTAGGATTTGGGGTGTAACAGCATTTTATTCGATATTGGTAGCGTTGGCGTTCTATATTTCTCGTTTCCCATACTTTTCAGAAATGTTCAATAACCAATATGGCGAGATGGCAGGTTTCATCGACTTGCATGCTTTCGATTTCAAAAAGAATTGGCATGTATACGCATTTATTGTTACACTGTTCTTATACTACATTTCAGTATGTTCAGATATCATCGTTTTAACATTTTAGGCATGCTCATTCTGTAACCAATACTTTGCAGAACTTTTAGAACGGAGAAAAGCACTCGCTCATGGAGTAGAAAAGAAAGAAGAGAAAGAAGAAACAGATTTCAAAATCTTTTTGAAAAAGATGAAACAACAACGCGAGTTTCTACAAGCACAATTACTCACTTTTATCAAGAGGAACATGGTATACGCACTACTCGTTGGACTCGCTGCGATAGCAATGTCTGTACCTAGTCTACTATCCATGTTCTATCTTGTACTATTATTTATTGGACTAGTTTCCCCGCACAAGTTATTCATGATGTGCTTACCTATTGCCTACGTTTATGCTATGATATTCATCACTATACAGTTCGTGTTCAACATGCCAAAGTTTATGGAGTTTTTCATCTATCCACACACACGTGTCATACTTTCCAAAGTAGGTCTAAGAGAGGAAGAATACAAGAGTTTTGTCATTTTTGGTCACATGATATTAGCTTTGTTCATGGCACTGAACCTTCGTGCTCACGTTATACTAAGAAGAAAACAAGGAGAAGTAGATGAGAATGCTCCACTTATAGAAGAAAAAGAAGTGTATGAAACAAGTAGTGATGGTGATACAGAAGACGATTACACAATTGAACAAGAGCAACAAAAACAAACCAATCCTAACGAAGAAGGTGACGAAGAGTTGGATAATATACAAGACCCAGAACCTCCACAAATTGACTACATGGTTGCGTTCAAGAAGGCTATGCGAAGAGCTTGGAAAAAGACCAAAGAAGTGGCAATCAATTTGACCACCTTTACAGTCAATTTCCTTGTTCGTTACTCATACAACTTGTCACTCATCGTGTTGTACTTTGCCGATCTATTCTTGCCAAATGCTGATATCCTACATGCTATCTATTGTAAGTCACTACTAGTCAAACTAACAGTCATAGTATTATTCTTTTTAATTTATTTTGTTTTCCCTTCGTTTGCAAGGAAGACATGGATCGTATTAGTATTGTATTGTCAATTTGTGATAGTTGCTTTGTACTTTTTCAACGTATATTACGATGACGTTGTTGGTATCGAGTACACAACAATTGGGTTGATCGCATTCCAAAAGAGATCGTTCTGGTTGGGTTTAGTATGGCACATTGTTGTACTTTTCGTAGTGTCAATAGAATACCATGTGCAGAACATGAATCGAGCTCAAATCGGAAATTTAAGAATCGATATAGGTAAGAGTAATTATTGAAAAACTAATATATAAGAACACAAAGAACTAGAGCAGTATAACCTACCTGCATGGTTGAACAAGTTATTCGATGGTGTCAGTGCACTTTTCCAAGTGTTTGGCATCTATTTCTGTTACCTATCAGTCATACTATTGCTGATGCTTACAGAACAGAGCACAATATTTGGAGTGATCTATTTTATCATTCTATTCATGTGCCTATACATTGACGCGTTCTTCGTTCGCTCGTTTAGAATACTCAATGTTATATGGTTCTTGATTATTGGATACAATGGATTTGTGTTCTTCAGCATCTACTTGTATCAGTTCCCTCTGTTAGAAGGGTTACTAACAAAGTACATCAATCAAATACCTGCAAATCAAAGATGTAAGTGAGCCAAAAGAAAACTAACGTTCTAGTATTCATTGTTGCTAGTGATATTGGGTTGCAGAAGTTTGTGAACAAGTCGTTGCAACTACTGCCATATACAGTGATTCTACTGCTGTCTGTAGTTCAGTTGAAGAACTTCCAATTTATTAGGAAGAGACAGATGGAAAAAAGTGGACGCTCACCATCGACTCGTTACTCTCAAAGTATTATGAGTGAAATCGACACAAACAACACCTACACTGATAATGATCAACCTATATTCTCAGTATGGTTTGATTCGATACTTATTCAACTATCCTACTTCTTCAAACGGTTATGTATCCTACATCAACCCAAGTTGCTCCTCATTTCATTATTCATCGCCGCACAAATCAACAGAAGCGTAATTGGATTGGTCTACTTCTTAGTAGTCATTCTATTAGCTCCTGTACCATTTGTTGCTGCAAAGATATGGTTACTAATTTCACTGTACTCGTCACTATGCATACTCTGCCAATACCTATTCCAATTCCCATACTTTGGTCCAAATGGAATCAACTGTAAGCCATATGATCCAAAAACATCGGATCAAAACAACGCGTGTGAGTGGTTGCAGTGGTTTGGCTTAGATTTCAAGTCTCAAATGGTAGGAAGCATATTATGGCCTCATTTGATGGTTCTTATCATGGCACTACTACAGACACTTTGTAACAGATGGCGTAGTGCAATGGTAAAACGAGGACTGTTCCAACCAGGAAACCTAATCCTTGAAGAAGAGAATAACTGGAATCCACCAGAGTCTCCACGTACATACTCTGCAAAGGCATGGTTATACATCAAGCAGAATGTCACCTTCCTATGCAACCACTTCTTCGAACAATACGGTTATGAAATCTCAATTCTAGCCTTATTAATTGGTTCTTTGATTATGATAACCAATATTTGGGGTTTGCTATGGATTATCATGTTTGGTTTTCTACTATTCATACCCAAACAGAGACTCGGTAGATGGTGGACTCTATTTGTGATTTTGATGGCATTGAACATGTTGGTGTTATATGTCGCAACTATGCTACAAAAGATACCTGTACGTGCAGTATCAGAGTACATTGTTTTCTTGACAGAGTCATGGAATTGGAAGAGTATCTTCAAGTATGTGGTACTATGGACGCATGACATCGATAACATTCCTATCAAAGCAAGTCCAATCATTATTATCATGTACGTGATATTGTTCTTTATGGCTCTACAAGCACGTGTCTTCTTTGAGCGAAGATTACCAAAACAAACAGGTGCTGTATCATTGCAAGTCGATGATCACATGATAAAAGATAAGGAAGAGGACGAAGACGCGATGGACCCACCTACGCTACTTGCACACTACCAAAAGAAACGTGGAAAGATGCACGTGAGTCTGCCACACCCTAAAAACTCTGACGGAACTCCCTTGCATGATTTCACACTCAAATCGAATCCAAGAAACTATTTCGAGGAACTCAAACTATTAATCGTATACAGAGGCTTCCCTAAAGTTGTCATGGTGATTGTTTTCATTGATGCCACGATCAAAGCAAGTTTATTTGGTATGCTACAGATGGTTCTCTGTTTAGTGTACTTGAACTTGGGTAACCACGTGTACTGGAGAACTAAAAAGTTCTGGGTTTGGTTGGGAGTATTCTACTACGTATACATACTGGTAGAAGCAATGTATCAGATACCATTAACTGTTCTATCGGATGATCCTGCTGGGTGGATACCAAACCAAGATTGGCCCAAGTATCTAACCATGTTCTTGGGTTTGACAGAGTTTTCTGACATCAACATCATGTTCTCTGTATTCATCATCGTTTTGTTTTACATTCAAGATAAGATTTTCGAATCAAAGGAATACATCTTGTTTGTTAACTATTTGATGAAGCAGAGAAAGAGAAGAAAAAAGAGAAGGTTACGCAACAAAGCGTTTAGAGCAGCACAGATTCTAAAACGTTTCGCCGAGCAAGCGTACTTGACAAAACGCAGAAAACTCAACATGGACGCGTTGAAAAAGTACAAAGAGGTTCAAGCATCGAACAAGATCGAAGATAAAACCTTACTGCGCGATTTATATAGCGAAATTCACAACTCGTACAAGAAAGAGTACTCTGAGGTAGAGAGTGAAAAAATGGTTCTCAAGTATGCGATTAGTAAGGTTATAAAATCGCAAGAGATACAACAAGCACTTATCGATCGCGTTGATAAGATTCTGATGGAGGAACTGCTCATAGAAGCACAAACAGAAGTTCAGAAACTTACGGCGAAGAACGAGATAACTTCCAATCCAAGCACGCCACAACCATCAGAAGAACAACCACTGCTAATGCCAGAAGAGGGAGAAGTCTCTCCAATTGCGCCAGTTAACACTAGTGGCGTACGTTTCGCAGACGAAGTAGAAGAATTTGAGCAAGTACATCCAGAGCATGAAGAGGAGGAAAGTATACATGACACAAAGCCACCAAGCAAGCTTCAGTCGATACTTGATACAGTTGAAAAGTACACTGTTCGATACACAATTCTCACCATTGATGCTATTATCGCAACCCTTCGTCCACTACTCACTGTTGCACTACAAAAGCGTGAAGATATCATCAAGATTTTGACTAGTTTGGACACCAAAGACGAGATGCAGAATCTCATCGAAACCGAGGAGAAGGTTGTTATCAACGAACCAGTATCAATCGAAACGGCTCACAAACAAGAAGAGAACTTTAAGAAACCAGAAATGTACGAGTTAACAAAACAACAATCTCGTGAAAAGTTAAAGAACAAGTTCCTCAAACTTGGATCTACGCTAAAGAACTTTATCAACAGCAACACTGACGTAGTATGTTACTTGGCTATGGTAATCAACTTGATCGTGAATCCAAACGTGTTAAACACTTTGTTCACTATCATAGCGTTCGGTTTTGCATGTATGCAATACCCATACCCAACAAAACGGTACTGGGAAGTAACACTGTTCTCGTGTATGGGTGCCATCGCTATACAGTATATTCTATTCCTCACACAAAAGGTTATCGATACAAACAGAATCTCCAGTTATGAATATACATCATGGGCGTTGATTTGTTGGAATCGTGCAAGATTTTTATTCGAAGTGATCTGCATGTACTTATTAATCATGTTAGCCATCTTCCATCATCGAGATGTATTAAAAAGAAGAGGAGATTGGGTCAACTGGGATGAAAACGAAGTTGAGTTACGAAGACTAGATAGAAAACGTAAGCGAGAAGTAGAAGCAACAAACCAAGTCTTAGGCCCACAGCCAGAAGACTCTACCGATGAAAGTATCGACGATGATGACGACGAAGACTTCAGAGTAGAAGCTAAAGATCGCAGAAAGTCCCTCACACTCATCAAACGCGCATCTATGCGCAGAAGAACAGTTCGTATCGAAAACATTAACGAAATCCTACGCGAAGAAGGAAGACCAAGACGCGACTCGAGAAAATCAATCAAACTAGAAGCACCACTTAATATCGAGAATGAACAAAGTTTGCGAACAGGAAGCAAACGAAAACCAAAGAAAGAATCATCAGTATTCGTGTCAGCAGTACAAAAGTATTACAAACGATCACGAGACGCAGTGGTTGGCTATTTCACAGACCTAGTGAGTGAAGAGACAAAGTTGGGTCGCGATTTATTTGTCATTCACGTATGCGCACACATCTTTGGGTTCATTTTCTTCTTCTTTAGTTTTAGTACTATTAGTGGAAGACCCAACGAAAATGCCATTAACAATATTCAATCGAACGAGTTGTCAGGAACATTTGTCATCGTACTGTTCCTATTCTTCATCGAGATATGCGTGGAGCGGGTCATCTATTTGAAATCGTCTCTAAAAGCCAAACTAGCATTCCATCTAGTGCTCACACTCACATATCACATCGTATATTTAATCATGTACGATTACATTCGCAAACAACAAAATACCCTCGGTGTAGTACTATTGAATGTACTATTCCTTATCAAATCATTCTTTTTATGGTTGTCGTGTATTCAAATCAAGAGTGGATATCCTACCATGGGTATTTACAGTTCGTTCTTTGTCAAGAGTTACTTCTGGGTTTTCAACATTGTGTATTTGATATGGAGAGCCATTCCATTCGTATTTGAGTTGAAGACGCTTCTAGATTGGACATTCATCAAGACTACACTCAACTTTTATGAGTGGTTGAAATTGGAAGACATCTATTCCACACAGTACACTAGAAAGTGCGACTTGGAATACAAAAAGATCTATGGAAGAAGCTTCGGTCAGTCACAATTCGCAACAACCAAGATCGGAAGTGGATTCTTACTATTTGTTGGCATATGTTTGGTCATCTTCTTCCCATTGCTATTTTACTCGACTGCCAACCCTACATTCGAAATTAATTTGGTGTCGCTAGTTCGATTGGACATTTCTATTACTGGATTTGAAAGCTTTTATCAAAATCAGTTTTTCAAGATGAATCCAAGTGCAGATATCGATGTTAACAATTTACTGCTGGCAATGCAAAAGAACAAAGAGTCTATATCGAAATCTACGAGGGATTCGTTCAAAGATTTTGACGCAGATCAAAAGATACAAAGTTTCGCTCTTAGTGCATGGTCAGAAGTGTATTGGAGTATTTCCACGCCTTCCAAGTATTATTTGGCAGAGGCTCTCCTCACCAACACTACCAGCATGGATCTTTTGTTCAGATACGATATCACAAGACGAGGACCTGCAAACGCAGTCACTGTTACAGCAAACCAAAACTATACACTAAGCAGACCACAACGAGAACAGTTGTCAGCCATGATACGAAACCCATCATACTATGCAGATGGCAGAAACGATTTGAACTTGACGATGGCCTACAATCCCTACTTGTTAAACAAAGTAGCAGGGCTTGTGTCAGTCAACTTGGGAAATGATGGAAAACAGTACTTGGCGAACTGTACACTTGGAGTGCGCTTGGAAACAGAAACAAAAGGATTATTGTACTGGAGTTTCAATTGTTCACAGTCAAGCAAACTTGAAACAAATGGCTATGGCCAGTGGGGTCCTTTCTTTTTCATACAATCAAGTTTGATCGCTGGTAATACGAACATGTTGACAAGTACGATTGGAAGTATTGGTATTATCACCTTTTACACATCATTTGTCTTGACTGTTGGTCGCTTCGTACGTATGTATGCCAGTGGATTGGTTGGAGCAATCTTTTATCAAGATTTGGATAACGTAGATTTGTTACTAAGCTATACAATGGATATATATATGGCTAGAGAAGCAGGTGATTTGGAATTGGAAGAGATTATGATGGTACATCTGCTGCGGATTTACAGAGATACACAGTTGCTGCAGATATGGACGAATACTAATAGATCGATTCTGTAAACAATATTGCAACGCTTCGAATTTTTTAAACTTCATAAAGAATCACGAATAGTTGACCAGATTGTCCCAAAGTGGGCACTTTCTCTCAAATGCAACTCAACATTTTGAATTCAAAGTAAGATGTTGAAATCTACCACCAACAATCCCGTATCATGATTAGTGGTGACTGTTGCGTCAGATTGTGATAACTCAGGAAAATCAAAGATCTTTTTTTGTGAACAGCCAACTTTGTGCTTTTCCATAGAAAAGACATAATACAACTCACCAGCAAAGTACTTCACTCTGACTGTGCCTTTATTATTTTGAAACCAATATCCAGCAACGATAGAACACTCGGTAAAACCATCTTTATTTAATATTTCAGATTTTTTGTAATATTCTATTATTTCGCGACAGTTCTACATATTTGTCTGTTTCAAAAATATCTTGCAGAATCACCCGCAGGTTAGAATACAAAAAACATCATGACAATAACCTCATTACCAACTCGCAGTTCTGAGTCTGCAAGAGCATTTGGTGTCTTGGAAGAAGAGCCAACTAATGAACCACAAACAGCTATCGAAATTACACAATCGGTACCAGATAAAGATGCAACTACGCTACTACCTAGCGAATCATCAACAGCACCCATAGAAAAAGCAACCTTTTTAAACCGTGTACCAGGAGTTGTATGGGTATTTATTTGGTTTGCATTGAACGTTGCGCTGGCCGTTTTGATGAAAGTTGTTTTCAGTGGGTCCAAATTCAAATTCCCAGTTATAATGAGCACTGTACATATGATAGTGAGTGCGATTTTGTCGCAGATAGTGATGTCGACCGGCTCGATTCCAAAACAAGAAATTAATGAAGAAGGTACCCGCAGGCTACGATATTTTGTTGTGCTATTCTGCCTGAATATAGCATTCGGAAACATTGCCGTTGAAATAGTGAACTTGGCTCTTTCACAGCTCGTTCGCTCAGCTATTCCAATTTTTATCATGGTCATCTCACGTTTTGTACTTAATACCACTCCTACACTAAGCGTTATCCTATCGGTATTCCCAATTGTTATTGGTGTTGGAATGGCTGCCTATGGAGATGTAGAGCTTACTGTCATTAGCTTCGCATTGCTAATTCTAGGAAACATTTTTGCAGCTCTAAAAGTAGTAGTCACGAACAAATCGTTGACTCAGTACAAGTTACATCCTATGGTTATGCTGGCCAAATTGTCACCAGCTTCATCCGTAGTCATGTTTGCATTTGCTATCATGAACGGTGAAGTAACGAGATTCGCCCAAGTCTACCAAGACATCGACTTCATGACTTACATGTTCGTTGTTCTAAGTGGTGTCATGGCCTTCTTTTTGAACTGGACAAACTTTTTGGCCAACATGCACACATCACCACTAACAATGAGCGTTCTTGGAAACGTGAAGCAAGCACTTATTATAGTGTTGAGCTTGGTACTATTCCAAACCTCAATCAAGATGTTGAGTGCCATTGGTGTTACTATTACGATGGCTGGAATGATGTTGTACACATATTTGACATATATTGAGAAGCAGAAAGCTGCTGCTGCCAAACAAAACACGCTGTAATTTATTATACAAACATTAAAATGAGTCTAACAACCATTTATTCAATATGCTTGTTCATTCTTTTGTAACAATGTATGAGGGTGATAACCAACAGAGCAGTGCAGAAGAAACCGAAAAAGACGGTATAACAAGCAGAAAATATTTTACAGCGGTGTTGTATTCGCATTTAAACCGAATAGCCTATCGTTCGACACAATACGAAAGAATTTCGCTCACTGCAGAAACGCCTTTTCTACAACAACTATGCGAATCATGGTGCAAATCTAAAAATTATGAGAGCGTACTCGATTTGACAAACTTTTACCTGTTATCCCGAAGTGAAATAGAATTGATGACATCAAAACAGTCAAAAAAGATTCACAACTCTGTCGACGCGTTACATGGACTCTTGATGCGAAACCACTTTCTATTAGAACAAGTATTCAAACGATTAGAAACTATACATCGAGAAAAAGTCGAAAACGTACGAAACAAACGTTTGAATCACACGAAATTGCTCCAAGATTTCTTCAAGAACAGTAGAACGTGTACTTTAGCACATTTTAAAAAGTTTGTTTTCACGCGAGAGATGGTATGTTAAATCAATGCATGGTTTTACTTTAGGAATCTGAACTGAAGAATCCACTCCTGTACCTTCAGGTTCATGCGAGCATAGGTGTGTTTAACAAACAAATTATTGATTGTTAGATGTCGAACTGAATGAATCAGTGACTGTGCTGAAAAAGTTGAAAAAGATTCGTGACTATTTGATAGCAAATGCGAGCACATTTTATGATGACATTGTTACACCAGAATTACACGAAGAAGACAACTTACTAACACGAAAGAAAGGTCCTCCGCCAAAAACAAATGAACGAATTGAACAGGTACGTCTTCATCGACAACTAACAATACAGAAAGCAAAACACATTGAAGATATGACAGATCCTCAACAAATTCTAGATTTATTCGTCACCATAACAAAGAATCTATCGATCAATAGCGATATGGCGTTTATTATGTCCAAAACAACTCTGACTAATGCACACGAGCAAGTTCAGAAACAATTTAAAATCGAATCAAAGTATATCAAGTTACTACTAGAAAAGAGTTGCACAGAAATGCAGAAGCAAAACGAAATTACAGAAGCATTACTAGGAGTAGACATTCAAACTTTACTTGTTCAATGATTTATTGACAGATTCTCTGAGTGCAGCAATGTACTCTTTAGGATCATCTGCTTTAAAGATACTGGAACCAGCAACGATAATATTAGCACCTGCTTCGGCTGCTTTGACAACTGTATCTTTATCCAATCCACCATCAACTTGGATATTTAGATCTGGATAGTTTGTACGTAACTCGCACACTTTTGGCATCATATCCTCCATGAATTTTTGACCTCCAAATCCTGGTT
>JAESGV010000242.1_pt1 | contig 26372 bp, 14 predicted proteins | sample 9269781 | NCBI WGS metagenome assembly JAESGV01 (sample SAMN15741586, study PRJNA653496) | algae metagenome | isolation source: Tildeniella torsiva UHER 1998/13D and co-occurring heterotrophs from... | place: Slovakia: Slovak Paradise National Park, Hrabusice, Kosice Region | collected 2000-01-01
GGAGCTACGCGCTGGACAACGGTCTTGCGGCGACGCAGGGGCTGGGCGGGGGCGAGGAGGTCAGCGAGACGCTGACAGTGACGTCGCTGGATGGCACGGCGTCGCGGACGATCACGGTGACGGTGACCGGCGCGAATGACGGCGCGAGCATCAGCGGCCCAGCGACGGGGAGCCTGGTGGAGGACAGCGCGGACACGATCGGCGGGACGCTGATCGTGTCCGACGCGGATGGCGACGAGGTCGGCTTTGCCACCCCGAGCGATCTGTCCGGGATCTATGGCGCCTTCACGTTCGACGCGTCGACGGGCGTATGGAGCTACGCGCTGGACAATGGCCTGGCGGCGACGCAGGGGTTGGCGGCGGGCGAGGAGGTCAGCGAGACGCTGACGGTGACGTCACGGGACGGGACGGCGTCGCGGACGATCACGGTGACGGTGACGGGCGCGAATGATGGCGCGAGCATCAGCGGCCCGGCGACAGGGAGCCTGGTGGAGTACAGCGCGGACACGATCGGCGGGACGCTGCTGGTCAGCGATGCCGATGCGGGTGAGGCTGGCTTTGCCACCCCGTTGGACCTGTCCGGCACCTACGGCGCGTTCACGTTCGACGCGTCGACGGGGGTGTGGAGCTACGCGCTGGACAACGGTCTTGCGGCGACGCAGGGGTTGGCGGCGGGTGAGGAGGTCACCGACACGCTGACGGTGACGTCGGTGGACGGGACTGCGTCACGGACGATCACGGTGACGGTGACGGGCGCCAATGATGGCGCGAGCATCAGCGGCCCGGCGACGGGGAGCCTCGCGGAGGACAGCGCGGACACGATCGGCGGGACGCTGCTGGTCAGCGATGCCGACACGGGCGAGGCCGGCTTTGCCGTGCCGGCCGATCTCACGGGCACCTATGGCGCATTCAGCTTTGACGCGTCGACGGGCGTATGGAGCTACGCGCTGGACAATGGCCTGGTGGCGACGCAGGGGTTGGCGGCGGGTGAGGAGGTCACCGACACGCTGACGGTGACGTCGCGGGACGGGACGGCATCGCGGACGATCACGGTGACGGTGACGGGCGCGAATGACGGCGCGAGCATCAGCGGCCCGGCGACAGGGAGCCTCGCGGAGGACAGCGCGGATACGATCGGCGGGACGCTGCTGGTCAGCGATGCCGATGCGGGTGAGGCTGGCTTTGCCACCCCGTTGGACCTGTCCGGCACCTACGGCGCGTTCACGTTCGACGCGTCGACGGGGGTGTGGAGCTACGCGCTGGACAACGGTCTTGCGGCGACGCAGGGGCTGGCGGCGGGCGAGGAGGTCAGCGACACACTGACGGTGACGTCGCGGGACGGTACGGCGTCGCAAACGATCACGGTGACGGTCACCGGCACGAATGACGCGACGGATGTTGAACGGCTGACGGCGAGCGAAGGGTTCATCATCGCCGGCGCCGCGACCGATGATCTCCTGGGCTTTTCCGTCGGTGGTCTGGGTGACGTGAATGGCGATGGTGTCGCCGACCTCATCGTTGGAGCTCCCGCCGCGAATGGCGGCACGGGCGAGGCCTATGTCATCCTTGGCAGCACAGATGGTTTCGGCACCACAGATGCCGAAGGACGGCAGATCCTGGATGTTGCGGCGCTGACGCCCACCGACGGCTTCCTGCTGCGCGCCCAGGGTGCCGATGCGCTCACCGGCTTTGCCGTCTCTTCCGCGGGTGATGTGAACGGCGACGGCTTTGCGGATCTCATCATCAGCGCCCGCTTCACGGATACGGCCAACCCGAACATGGGTGTCACCTACCTGGTCTTCGGAAGTGCATCCGGCTTTGGCGCGACCGATGGCGCGGGCCGCCAGGTGGTGGATCTGGATGCGCTGACCGCGGAACAGGGCTTCCAGCTCCGCGGCACCTATGGCGCGGACGACGCCTATGGCATCGGCATGCTCAGCATCGCGGCGGCCGGTGACGTCAACGGCGATGGCTTCGACGACGTCATCCTCGGCACCAATTATGCCGGCGTCGGCGGTGAGGTCTATGTCATCTACGGCGCCGCTTCCGGCCTCTCGGTCCTGGACGGAGACGGGCGGCCGACGCTCAACCTGCTGGAGCTGACCGCATCGCAGGGCTTTGTCGTCGCCGGCGGCGACCCCGCGGCCCTGCTTGGTCTGCAGGTGGACTCGGCTGGGGACGTCAATGGCGACGGCTTTGCGGATATCCTTGTCTTCTCGCCGCTCGACGGGGCCTATGTGCTGTTCGGCAGCGCAACCACGCCCGGCACACCCGATTTCGCCGGCCGCTCCTCCGTCGATCCGGAAACGCTGAGCCCGGCGGCGGGCTTCGTCATCGGGGGCGCGGACGGTTATGAGGTGCCGATCCTGCGGATATCCTCGGCCGGTGACGTCAATGGCGATGGCTTCGACGATGTCATGCTCACCTCGCCCTTCGGCGGCACCAGTTCCGACGGATATGGCGAAGTCTATGTCGTGTTCGGCCGGGATGCGGATTTTGGCGATCTCGATGGCAATGGCCGCCAGGTGCTCGATCTCAACCTGCTCACGGCGGATCGTGGCTTCGTCCTGCGCGGCTCCAGCTACGATATCACGGTCGGGCTCAGCATCTCCGAAGCCGGCGATGTGAATGGCGATGGCTTTGCCGATATCCTGCTGAGCACCTGTGGCTGCGAGCCGGCCGGCGATGTCTTCGTACTGTTCGGCAGCGATGCGGGCTTCGGTGTCACCGACGCCTATGGCCGCCAGGTGGTGGACCTCAGCGATCTGCATGGCGATAGCGGCCTCGCGCTGCGCGTGGCGAGTGGCGCCACCGCGGTCGCCGCCGCGGGCGATGTGAATGGCGACGGCTTCGACGACCTGCTGATCGGCGGCGCCTATGGCAGCCTCGGCCAGCCTGAGTCGGGTGAAGCCTACGTCCTGTTCGGTGGTGCCTTCGGGGGCGATTCCCTTCCGGTCGATGACGCTGGCGACACATTGCCCGGCAGCCATGTGGGCGGTCGCGGTGACGATACGCTGTCCGGTGGCGGCGGCGCCGATGTGCTGCGGGGTGGCGCGGGAGACGACCTGCTGCGCGTCGCCGATGCCAACTTCCTGGCGATCGATGGCGGCACCGGCACGGATACGGTGGCATTGTCGGGCAGTGGCATCACCCTCGACCTGACAGGCGTACCCGCACCGCGGATCGCGAGCGTGGAACGCATTGACCTGACGAGCTTTGGCGACAACACGCTGGTGCTGGATCGCCTCGCGGTGCTGGGGCTGACGGAACAGCGCGTCGATGGCGTGGCCATCGTGACGGTGGATGGCGATGCCGGCGACAGGCTGGAACTGACCGAGCTGGGCTGGGCCAGCGCCGGCACCGTCGATATCGGCGGTGTCACCTATACGCGGCTGGTCTCGGCCGATGGCAGCGCGGAAATCCGCGTGGCCGCGGCAGTGACGGTCGAGTTCTTCGTACCACCGGCACAGGTGATCGACCTGGCGGCGCTGGATGCGGCGCAGGGCTTCATCATCAGGGGAGCTGCCGACGGTGACTATGCCGGCTTCAGTGTCTCCTTCGCCGGTGATGTGAACGGCGATGGCTTCGCCGATGTCATCCTCGGCGCCCCACGGGCCGGCGCTGAATACTGGGCCGGCGAGGCCTATGTGGTGTTCGGCACGGCATCGGGCTTCGGCGTGGACGCCGGCGGACGACAGGTGATCGACGTCGCTACCCTGGACGCGGCGCAGGGCTTCATCATCCAGGGTGCCGCGGCGCTTGATCGTACAGGCTACAGCGTTTCCTCGGCCGGCGATGTGAACGGCGATGGCTTCGTCGATCTGATCGTCGGTGCAATCTATTCCAACGATGGCGCTCCAAGAGCGGGCACGGCCTATGTGGTCTTCGGCACGGCGTCCGGCTTCGGCACGGAGGTTGACGGGCGGCAGGTGATCGACGTCGCTACCCTGAACGCAGCGCAGGGCTTCATCATCCAGGGTGCCGCGGCGAATGGTCGTGCGGGCAACAGCGTGTCCTCGGTCGGGGACGTGAATGGTGATGGTTTCGCTGATCTGATCGTCGGTGCCGCGGCTAGCGATGTGAATGGCTATTTCGCAGGCGAGGCCTATGTGGTCTTCGGCGGCGCCGCGGGCTTCGGTGTGGATATCGGGGGCCGCCAGGTGATCGACGTGGCGTCGCTGGACGTGACGCAAGGCTTCGTCATCCAGGGCAGCGAACTAAGCGGTGGCGCCGGTGCCAGTGTGTCCTCGGCCGGTGATGTGAATGGTGATGGCTTCGCGGATCTCATCGTCGGTGTGCCCTTCGCCGGTCAAGGCGAAAACGGCGAGGCCTATGTGGTGTTCGGCAGGGCGGCCGGCTTCGGTGTGGATGGCGGCGGGCGGCAGATCATCGACCTGGCGACGCTGACTGCGGCCCAGGGCTTCGTCATCCAGGGTGATTCGGCTTTCGACCGGCTGGGCTTCAGCCTGTCCTCGGCAGGCGACGTGAATGGGGATGGCTTCGACGACCTGATCGTTGGTGCAAAATATGGTTCTGATGGCGGTAGCCAGGCTGGCGAGGCCTATGTGGTGTTCGGCACGGCCTCCGGCTTCGGGCTGGATGTCGGTGGGCGGCAGGTGATCGACCTGGCGACGCTGAGCGCGGCGCAGGGCTTCATCATCCAGGGCGACGCAGCCGGCGACCGGTTGGGCGGCAGCGTGGCCTCGGCTGGCGATGTGAATGGCGACGGCTTTGATGACCTGATCGTCGGCGCGCGCTACGGCGATGATGGCGGCTTCGTGGCTGGCGAGGCCTATGTGGTGTTCGGCACGGCATCGGGCTTCGGCGTGGATGTCGGCGGGCGACAGGTGATCGACCTGTCGGCACTGGGCGCGGCGCAGGGCTTCATCATCCAGGGTGACGCGGCGTTCGCCCAGGCTGGCGCCAGCGTGTCCTCGGCGGGCGATGTGAACGGGGATGGCTATGACGATCTGATGGTGGGCGCGCCCGGCAACGATGCCGGCGAGGCCTATATCCTGTTCGGCGGTGCCTTCGGCGCCTCCTCCGATCCGGTGACGACCGTGGGCACGGCGGCGGCGGAGATGCTGATCGGTGGCATCGGCGACGATACGCTGACGGGCGGCGGCGGGCTGGATGTATTCCGCGGTGGCACGGGCGATGACCGGTTCATCGCGGCGGATGCGGGCTTCCGCGTGGTGGAGGGCGGCAACGGCACCGATACGCTGGCGCTGTCGGGCGGCGGCATCACGCTGGACCTGACGACGCTGCCGGCACCGCGGATCGGCAGCGTGGAAGGCATCGACCTGACCGGGTCGGGCAACAACACGCTGGTGCTGGACAGGCTGGCGGTGCTGGCCCTGACGGAGCAGCGCGTGGCTGGCGTGGCCATCGTGACGGTGGATGGCAATGCCGGCGACAGGCTGGAACTGACGGAGGCCATCTGGTCCAGCGCCGGCACCGTCGAAATCGGCGGCACCACCTATGCGCGGCTGGTTTCGACCGATGGCAGCGCGGAAATCCGCGTGGCCGCGGCGGTGACGGTGGATATCTTCGTGCCGCCTGCGTCGGTGATCGACCTGACGACGCTGAGCGCGGCGCAGGGCTTCATCATCCAGGGCGATGCCGCGGGCGACTACGCTGGCGTCAGCGTGTCCTCGGCCGGCGATGTGAATGGCGATGGCTTTGCGGATATGATTGTCGGCGCGCCTCGCGGCGACGATGGCGGTGATGGCGCGGGCGAAGCCTATGTGCTGTTTGGCACGGCATCGGGCTTCGGCGTGAATGTCGGCGGGCGGCAGGTGATCGACCTGACGGCGCTGAGTGCGGCGCAGGGCTTCATCATCCAGGGCGACACCGACGGTGATGCCGCGGGCTTCGGCGTGTCCTCCGCGGGCGATGTGAATGGCGATGGCTTCGACGATCTGATTGTCGGTGCGACATATGGCGACGACCGTGCCGGCAATGCGGGCGAGGCCTATGTCGTGTTCGGCACGGCCTCCGGCTTCGGCGTGGATGTCGGCGGGCGACAGGTGATCGACCTGACAACGCTGAACGCGGCACAGGGCTTCATCATCCAGGCCGACTCCTCGGGCGAATTGGCGGGCTACAGCGTGGCGTCGGCCGGCGATATGAATGGCGATGGCTTTGCTGACATGATTGTCAGCGCGGAACGGGGTGGTGCTGGTGGCACCGGTGCCGGCGAAGTCTATGTGGTGTTCGGCACGGCCTCCGGCTTCGGGGTGGACGTCGGCGGGCGGCAGGTGATTGACGTCACCGATCTCACCGCGGCGCAGGGCTTCATCATCCAGGGTGACGCAGAATTTGACGAGTTGGCCCGCAGCCTGTCCTCGGCCGGTGACGTGAATGGCGATGGGTTTGATGACCTGATCGTCGGCGCGATTGGTGGCGATGATGGCGGCGACAGTGCCGGCGAGGCCTATGTGGTATTCGGCACGGCTTCCGGCTTTGGCGTGGATATCGGCGGACGACAGGTGATCGACCTGACTTCGCTGAACGCGGCGCAGGGCTTCATCATCCAGGGCGACACCGATGGCGATCTGCTCGGCCGCAGCGTGTCCTCCGCAGGTGATGTGAATGGCGATGGCTTCGACGATCTGATTGTCGGCGCGGTCTACGGCGATGATGGCGGCATCAATGCCGGCGAAGCCTATGTGGTGTTCGGCGGCGCCAGCGGCTTCGGCGTGGATGTTGGCGGGCGGCAGGTGATCGACCTGACGACGCTGGGCGCAGCGCAGGGCTTCATCATCCAGGGCGATGCCGCGGGTGACAGGTTGGGCCGCAGCGTGTCTTCGGCGGGTGACGTCAATGGCGACGGCTTTGAAGATCTGATCGTCGGCGCCTATTTCGGCAACGATGGCGGCAGTCGTGCCGGCGAAGCCTATGTGGTGTTCGGCACGGCGTCCGGCTTCGGTGTGGATGTCGGCGGGCGACAGGTGATCGACCTGGCGATGCTGGGCGCAGCACAGGGCTTCATCATCCAGGGCGACATGGGGGGTGACAAAGCGGGCCGAGGCGTGTCCTCGGCTGGCGACGTGAACGGGGATGGCTATGACGATCTGATGGTGGGCGCGCCCGGCAATGCTGGCGGCGAGGCCTATATCCTGTTCGGCGGTGCCTTCGGCGCGTCCTCCGATCCGGTGACGACCACGGGCACGGCGGCGGCGGAGATGCTGATCGGCGGCATCGGCGACGACACGCTGACGGGCGGCGGCGGGTTGGACGTGCTGCGCAGTGGCGCGGGCGACGACCTGCTGATCGCGGCGGATGCAGACTTCCGCGTGGTCGAGGGCGGCAACGGCACGGACACGCTGGCCCTGTCCGGCAGCGGTATCACGCTCGACCTGACCACGGTGCCGGCACCGCGCATCAGCAGCGTGGAAGGCATCGACCTGACGGGCTCGGGCGACAACACGCTGGTACTGGACAGGCTGGCGGTGCTCGGCCTGACGGAGCAGCGCGTGGATGGCGTGGCCATCGTCACGGTGGATGGTGATGCCGGCGATACGCTGGAACTGACGGAGGAAATATGGGCCAGCGCCGGCACGATCGACATTGGCGGCGTGACCTATACGCGGCTGGTCTCGTCCGATGGCAGCGCGGAAATCCGTGTGGCGGCGGCGGTGACGGTGGGCTCCTTTGTGCCATCCGCTCCGGTGATCGACGTGACGACGCTGGACGCGGCGCAGGGCTTCATCATCCAGGGCGAAGCTGACTTCGACCGTACTGGAACCTCCGTCTCCTCGGCCGGCGATGTCAATGGTGATGGCATCGCCGACATGATTGTTGGCGCCTATGGAGGCGCCGGCAATCACGGCGAGGCCTATGTGGTGTTCGGCCGCCGTGATGGATTTGGCGTCGCCGACGGCGCAGGGCGGCAGGTCGTCGACGCAAGAAGCCTGTCACCTGCGGAGGGCTTCGTCATCCGAGGTGACGTCCCTGGCGATCAGATGGGCCGCAGCGTGTCCTCCGCAGGGGATGTCAATGGCGATGGCTTTGCGGACCTTATCCTCGGGTCATTCCGGGCGTCCGGTGGCGGGAGTTTTGCGGGGGAAGCCTATATCGTCTTCGGCTCGGCGGATGGGTTTGGCAGCCTTGTCGATGGACGGCAGTTGGTGGACCTGTCCAATTTGTCAGCCTCGCAGGGCTTCATCCTGCGTGGCGGCTCGGCGAATGATCGTGCTGGCGGGAGCGTCTCTGGTGGTGGCGACATCAACGGCGACGGCTTCGCGGATCTGCTGGTCGGCGCACCGCAGACCTACACGGCAGACCGCGGCCTTGCATATGTCCTGTTCGGCGCGGAGTCTGGATTTGGCGTGGCGGAAGGCGGGCGCCAGGTGCTCGATCTCGGCAGCCTCAGCGGGTCGCAAGGCTTTGCGATGGGCGGTTTATCCAATAGTGACCGATTTGGGACCGGTACAAGTTTTGCCGGTGACGTCAATGGCGATGGCTTCGATGACATCATCATCGGGGCGACGTTTGACGACTCAGGCGCTTCCGAAGCAGGCGCCGCCTATATCCTGCTCGGCAAGGCCGGGGGCTTTGCCAGCATGCCGGACCTCGCCAATCTTTCGGCTGCTGACGGGTGGAGAATCCAGGGTGACGCGGCCGGCGACCAGACCGGCTTCTCGGTACATTCCGCGGGCGATGTCGATGGCGATGGTTACGATGATGTCGTCATCGGTGCACTGGGTGGCGCTGATGGTGGCACCTATGCAGGAGAGGCCTATGTGCTGTTCGGCCGTGCCACTGGCACGGGCCGGGCGGTGATCGATCTGGCGGATCTCGCGGCGGATGAGGGTTTCGTCATCCAGGGTGATGTCGCGTACGATATCCTCGGCGCATCCGTGTCCTCGGCCGGAGATGTGAATGGCGACGGCTTCGCCGATCTCATTGTCGGTGCCTACGGCGCCGGCGATGAGGATTCTGGCAGGGCCTATATCCTCTTCGGTGGGGCAAGCGGCTTCGGCGTGGATGTGGGCGGACGTCAGGTGATCGACCTGACGGATCTGGGTGAAGCGCAGGGCTTCATCATACAGGGGGACATGGCTGGCGATCGTGCGGGCCGGGGCGTGTCCTCGGCCGGCGACGTGAACGGCGATGGTTATGATGATTTGATGGTCGGCGCGCCGCGGGGCGATGACGGAGGTGATGCTGCCGGCGAGGCCTATATCCTGTTTGGCGGTGCCTTCGGGGCGTCCTCCGATCCGGTGACGACCGTGGGCACGGCGGCGGCGGAGATGCTGATCGGCGGCATCGGCGACGACACGCTGACCGGCGGCGGTGGGCTGGACGTGCTGCGCGGTGGCGCGGGCGACGACCTGCTGATCGCGGCGGATGCGGGCTTCCGCGTGGTCGAGGGCGGCAACGGCACGGACACGCTGGCGCTGTCCGGCAACGCCCTGACGCTCGACCTGACCACGGTGCCGGCGCCGCGCATCGGCAGCGTGGAACGCATCGACCTGACGGGTTCGGGCAACAACACGCTGGTGCTGGACCGCCTGGCGGTGCTCGGCCTGACGGAACAGCGCGTGGATGGCGTGGCTATCGTGACGGTGGATGGCAATGCCGGCGACACCCTGCGCCTGACGGAAGCGCAATGGGGCAATGCCGGCACCATCGACATCGGTGGCGTCACCTATACGCGGCTGGTCTCGACCGATGGCAGCGCGGAAATCCGCGTGGCCGCGGCGGTGACACGCGCCTTCCCCGGGGGCGATGCGGCGATCTCCGCCGCCACGCTGACCCCGGATCAGGGCCTCGTCATCCGCGCCGAGGGACCGGGCCACCAATTGGGCTCGGCCCTCTCCCTGGTCGGGGACCTGAACGCCGACGGCTACCAGGACAGCGTCCTGGCCGCCCGAGGCAGTGGCAGCACCGGCGCGGCCTATGTCCTGTTCGGCGGCCCTGCGGGATCGAGCCGCCGCGGCGAGGATGGCCGCCAGGTCTTCGACCTGATCGATCTGGACGCCGGGCAGGGTTTCCTCGTGCTGGGCGACGAGAATCTCGGCGAATTCGGCAACAGCGCCGCTTCTGCCGGCGACGTGAATGGCGATGGCATCGACGACCTGATCATGGGGGCCATCGGCGCGGATGGCGGCGGCGAGAATGCCGGCGCGGCCTATGTCATCTTCGGCACGACCGAGGGCTTCGGCACGCTGGTCGGCGGGCGGCGGGTGATCGACCTGACGGACCTGACTCCGGCACAGGGCTTCATCATCGAAGGCAATGTGCCGGATGGCGCGGCCGGCTCCGGTGTTTCCGGCATCGGCGACGTGAACGGGGATGGCCTGGACGACCTGCTGGTGGGCGTCCGCGGTACCAATACGGGCGTCGTCGTCTTCGGCAGCGCTTCCGGGTTCGGCAGCACGGTGGACGGGCGGCAGGTGCTGGACCTCGGCACCTTGTCCCCGGCGCAGGGTTTCATCATGGGCGGCGAGTTCGGGAATATCGGCTCGGCCGTCCTGGGGGGCGGCGACATCAATGGCGATGGTAGGCCGGACCTTGTGCTGGGCGCGCCGCTCAGCGGCCTCGCCGCGAGCTTCGCCGGTGCGATGTATGTCGTCTTCGGGCAGGAGGGCAGCCCGGGCAGCCCATCCGGCGGACAGCAGGTGCTCGACCTCGCGACGCTGGCACCGGCGCAGGGCTTCGTCGTGCTGGGAGATGAGCTCCAGGATGTGACCGGCTCCATCCTCGCCCTGAGCGATATCAATGGCGACGGCTTCGACGATCTCATCGTCAGCGGCTATCGGGGCGATCGCGCCGGCAGCGCCAATGTGGGCAACAGCTATGTGGTGTTCGGCGGCGGGGGCGCCTTCGGCACGCTGGTGGATGGCCGCCAGGTGCTGGATCTGACGGCGCTGAGCGCGGCGGACGGCTTCGTCATCCAGGGGCAGGATGCGGGCGCGCTGCTCGGCTTCGGGTTGGCCGCGGCCGGCGACGTGAATGGCGACGGCTTCGGGGATCTCATCATCGGCTCCCGATACGGTGGCCCGGATGTCAGTGGCGATGCCTATGTGATCTTCGGCGCCGCGGACGGCTTCGGCACCGCGGTCGATGGGCGCCAGGTGATCGACCTGGCCACCCTCGCGCCGGAGGACGGCTTCCGCCTTCTCGGCGAGGCGAATGGTGACCAGTTCGGCCGCGTGGTCAGTGCCGCCGGCGATGTGAACGCGGATGGCTTCGACGACCTGTTCGTCGGCGCACAATATGCGAATGGGGCGGAGGTGGAATCCGGCCAGGCCTACATCGTCTATGGCGGCGCCTTCGGCGGCGATGTCGCCGGCGTTTCCCGTGCCACGCTCTTTGCCGGCACGACGGTGGCGGGCACGGCCGGCGATGACATGCTGGGTGCGCAGCATGCCTGGGCGACGCTGTTGGGCGGGGCGGGGGACGACCGGCTGCTGGTCACGACGGCCACTGTCTTCCGTCTGTCCGGTGGCAATGGCGTGGATACCATCGTCTTCGACGAGGCCGGCCTGACCTTCGACCTGACCACGATCCCGGATACGCGGTTTTCCAGCATCGAGGCCTTCGACCTCTCCCTCGTTGCCGGCGCCTCGCTGGGCCTGAGTGCGCAGGACGTGCTGGCGCTGACCGACACGCTGCATGCCGGCTTCACCGGGGCGGATGCGGCGCATCGCCTGGTGATCGACGGCAATGCGACCAGCACGATCCGCCTGTATGAGGGTGTCGCTGACCAGCCGACCCTGGTGCGGGACTGGACCCTGATCGAGCAGGACCAGACCCTGGATGGGCAGGATGGCGGCGCCTATGACTACTGGGCGCTGTCGGATGGCGTGAACGACCTCGCGGTGCTGGCCATCCACAACAGCGCCAGCATCATCATCGACGATCTGATTGTCTGAACAGATGGACAGCATGAGCACCGAGACCCAGCAGGCTGAGGCGGCCGCCGAGCCGCGCTTCGAAGTCACCACCTCCCGCCTCTTCACCTCCTGGCTGGCGGAGAGCGGGGCGAGCCTGGCGCTGTCCACCTACCAGTCCGGCAAGCTGATCCTGCTGGGCAGCAACCGGGACACCGACCGGCTCTCGATCTTCGAGCGCACGCTGGAACGGCCGATGGGCATCGCCGTGTCGGGCAACCGCATGGCGGTGGGCGGGCTGTACCAGGTCACCAGCTTCGTCGATGCGGTGGTGCCGGACGGGCCGCGCGTGGAGGGGGGATGGGATGCGGTCTATGTGCCGCAGACCGCCAGCTTCACCGGCGATCTGGACCTGCACGACATGGCCTATGACGCCGAGGGCCGGCTGGTCTGCGTCAACACGCTGTTCTCCTGCCTGTCCACCACCAGCGAGACCCATTCCTTCCGGCCGCTCTGGAAGCCGCCCTTCATCGACCGGCTGGCGGCGGAGGATCGCTGCCATCTGAACGGGTTGGCGATGAAGGATGGCCGGCCCGCCTATGTGACCGCCGTCGCCGCCACCAATATCGCGGATGGCTGGCGGGACCATCGCCGCGGCGGCGGCGTGGTGCTGGATGTGGCCAGCGGTGCCGTGGTCTGCACCGGCCTGTCCATGCCGCATTCACCGCGCTGGTACAGGGACAGCCTGTATGTGCTGAATTCCGGCGCCGGCGAGTTCGGGCGGGTGAATCTGGACTCGGGCCGGTTCGAGCCGATGGCCTTCTGCCCCGGCTATCTGCGGGGCCTCGCCTTCATCGGCGGCCATGCCATTGTCGGCCTGTCCGAGCCGCGGGAGAACCGCACCTTCTCGGGGCTGCCGTTGCAGGAGCGGCTGGAGGCGGAGAAGGCCACGCCGCGCTGCGGCCTCTGCGTCATCGACCTCGCCACCGGGGATGTCGTGCACTGGCTGCGCATCTCCGGCGTGGTCAGCGAGCTGTACGATGTCGCCGTGCTGCCGAAGGCGCGGCCCTCGGTCATCGGCTTTCGCTCCGCCGAGATCCGCCGGGTGATTTCCATCGAGTCATAGCTGAATGGGTTGAAAGCGTGGTTCAGACCGTCGGTGCCTCCGCACCTTCGGTCCCCATGTTTTCCGCCGCATTCATCCCGCAGGGGTCACGCGCCCGCGTGGCGCGTGGAGGCGGTCATTCCCACTTGATTATCAATCGTCATGTCAAACATCTGAATTAATTAAGAAAATTATTTCCTCGACTCTTGTATACCGTCACATAGACCGTCAAAAGTACCGGGCTTTGAAATCATAGGCTTTTCCGGGCGGATCGCGAAAATTGTGGTTCCGGCATCTATCGGCAGGCGCGGTGGCGACATCACTCCAAAAGTCACCTTGGCCCGCACCGCCGCCTCTACGCCAGACTACGACGGCCACGATTCAGCCTCCCGGAATTATACCGTCACGGGCTCGGTCCGCCACTCCCTCTCTCAATGGAATAGCCATCGCGCGATGGGCTAGGAGAATTGTAATCTTCGTGCTACATATTCGGCTAATCGGTAGTGCGAAGGTTCCAAATGCCTACACCACATAATCCCCCCGCCGCTGTGCGGCGCGCGCTGCGCAAGCTCGGTGCAGACATCCACGATGCTCGTCGGCGTCGGCGGCTACCGATGGCTGTCGTCGCGGAACGCGCCCTCACGTCCCGCTCGACCCTGCAAAAGGTCGAGGCCGGGGACACCAATGTCAGCATCGGCATTTATGCGGGCGTCCTTCAGGCGCTCGGCCTGCTCGACGGTCTGGGCCAGATCGCCGACATCGGCAACGACCCAGTTGGGCAAGCGCTCGCCAGCGCGGAACTGCCCAAGCACGTCCATCTCAAGCGAACAGTCGGATCATCTCGCGATGGCTGACTTCGAGGTACATATCGACCTGGATGGACGCACGCGCCCTATCGGCCTGGCGAGGAGCAATCGCGTTCGAGGCACGGAGACTATCCTTTTCGAATATGATGGCGCGTGGCTCGCCGATCCGAACCGGTTCTCGCTTGAGCCTGCCCTTGCTCTAACCCGCGGTGCCTTCGCCCCTCCTGCCGGACTGGTGATTTTTGGCTCCATCGGAGACTCAGCGCCCGACACATGGGGGCGCCGTCTTATGCAACGGGCCGAGCGCCGTCTTGCCGAACGCGAAGGGCGCGCCGTTCGCACCCTTGCGGAAAGCGATTACCTGCTCGGCGTCGCCGACGAGACTCGCCTTGGTGCCCTCAGATTCCGCTGGGCAGGCGAAGAGGCGTTCCAGGCGCCTATCCGCGCCGGAGTCCCCGCCCTGATCGAACTCGGGCGGCTGCTCCAGATCACGGAACGGATTCTCCGGGACGAGGAAACGGACGAGGACCTTCAACTCATCTTCGCCCCCGGCTCCTCCCTCGGCGGCGCGCGGCCGAAAGCGTCGGTCATCGACCAGCACGGACACCTCTCGATTGCCAAATTTCCGAAGGAGACCGACGATTACAGCATGGAGACGTGGGAGGAGATTGCGCTGCGGCTGGCTGACCAGGCCGGCATCTCCACCCCTCACCATGAGCTGATTGAGGTCGCCGGCAAGGCGGTGATGCTGTCACGGCGCTTCGATCGCGCCGGCCCGATCCGCGCTCCTTTCTTATCTGCAATGGCGATGATGGGCGCCAAAGACGGTGAGCGCGGCAGCTACCCGGAGATCGTCGACGCTCTTACGCAACATGGTGCGCAGGGGAAGACCGACGCTCATGCCCTCTACCGGCGCGTCGTCTTCAACGTGCTGATTTCCAATGTCGACGATCACCTGCGCAACCATGGTTTCCTTTGGCTCGGCAAGGCAGGATGGTCTCTTTCTCCCGCCTATGACCTCAATCCTGTGCCCACCGACCTCAAGGCGCGCGTATTAACGACGAACATCGATCTCGACGAGGGCACCTGCTCGCTAGACCTGCTTGAGGCAGCTTCGGAGTTCTTCGGCCTCACACTGCCGCAGGCCCGCGCAATCATCAAAGAGGTAGCGACCGTGACTGCAACGTGGCGGGAAACCGCCAAGGCGGCCGGCGCCCGCTCTGCCGAGATCACCCGGATGGCCAGCGCCTTCGAGCACGATGATCTCAAGCGGGCGCTGACCCTATAGCAGCGGCAAAAAGACCTCCGAGTGGGGGGCATCTCGTCGCGACCCAAGAGCTCGTATGATGTCGCCACCTTGCAGTGCAGCCATGGTGGCATGTAGGCGAGATCTATGAACTCGGAGGTTTCGATATCAATGCCAACGCACGCTGGAGGTCATCAGCGACTAGCTTGGAAAGCTCATCGAGGCGCGCCAACCCGGGTGCTCTGAGCCGCGTGGCGGGATCACTCCAGCTTAGATCTAAACGACATTCGGGATTGCTAAGCACTTCCGCAACGTCAAACAAACGGTGCCGCTCCCCATCCTCACGAGCCGGGTCGGAGTACAGAGTTACGAACTCCCGGAGATCTTCGTTCTGCAACGGTTTCGTACGAAGCGAGAATCGCTTGTCGGAACGAAGGTCGTAAACCCATAGACGTTGAGCAGTTCCCACCCCCGATTTTTTCGGCTTGTCAAAAAAGATGACATTCGACTTCACGCCGGCAGCATAAAACAACCCGGGCGGCAATCTCAAAATCGTATGAACGTGGCAAGTTTCCATCAGTCTGCGACGCACAGAAGCCGCCGCGCCGCCCTCGAACAACACGTTGTCCGGGACGACAACCGCAGCTCGTCCGCCGGGCTTAAGCAGCGCGACGATGTGCTGCAAGAAATTGAGCTGCTTGTTTGCGCTCTGAACCCAGAAGTCGGGCCGCACTATCGTCAGGCTATCTTCCGGACGCGTTGATTTCCCCTGAGCATAGGTCACGCTGCCTTTGACGCCAAAGGGAGGGTTCGTGAGCACAACGTCAGCCTGCCGGGCAGGTGGCGCCTTGAGGCTGTCTTCACATGCGATCGGCAGCTCATCCTCGGCGTTTCCTGCAACACCGTGCAACAAAAGGTTCATGGTCGCCAGGCGCGCAACTTCTTCCACCAACTCCACACCACGGATGGATTTTGTCGCCAAAGTCTTTTTCTGGGCCGCAGTCATCTTCGGATGATTCTTCCGCAGATGATCATGGGCCGCCAATAGGAAACCGGCCGTTCCACAGGCTGGGTCACACACCACTTCACCCAGTTGTGGGTTCACACATTGAACGATCGCTTCAATGAGCGGGCGTGGAGTGAAATACTGCCCCGCCCCACTCTTGGTGTCGCGGGCGTTCTTCTCAAGCAGGCCTTCATAGGCGTCGCCCTTGAGATCGTCGGAGAGCCCTGTCCATTCCGTCTGCCCAATAAGATCGACGATCAAAAGTCGCAGTTTTGCTGGATCTCTAATCTTGCTCTTGGCATTTCTAAAGATCAGACCCAGCATGCCTCCGTGCTGGCCCAGGCCAATCAGGATACGCCCATAGTGCGCCTGCATTTCCACAGCATCGAGCCGAACCAAGGAGTCCCAGGAATACTCCTCTGGGACACCTCCCCCCGCCTGTTCGTCAGCCATCTTCAGGAAGAGCAAGTACGTGAGCTGTTCAACATAATCTGGGTACGAAAGGCCGTCGTCCCGCAGGACGTTGCAGTACTGCCAGAGTTTTCGGACTAGACTCTGAGCACTTGGTGCTCGATTGGTTGTATCTGTCATTTCAGAGCCTTAGAACCACGTCGTTTACCCACCAAACATTCCGAAACGACTCGACGTAAATCTTCGCTGCAGCCGAGTATTCTGCCCGCGGATCCATATATGCCTTGAGATCGCGGATGGCGTCCTTGAACGCGTCACTCGCCATTGGCCAGCCTTCGAAATCGACAGGTGCCTCCCGGCGGCCGCGCTCTACCGCCCGCTCCACAAGATTGTAGAGCGTCAAGCGCCCCTCTACGAACTTCGGCCAATTCAGGTGTAAGCCGAGCCTGCTCGCCGCGACCTTGGCCTCAGCGACGGCGTTTCCCCGGAACTCCGGCGAGATGTCGATCTCGCCGTTCGGCCTGAATGTAAGAACGATAGGATCGCCCGGTTCTGTAGGATCGAGAAGCGCTGGATGCTCCAGCGCCAGGTTTTCACCGGGCGCCCGAGCACGTACTCCTGTCGCTAGCAGGGGGAAGTGGGTGGACTTGCCACCAGCAATTCGGGCACCCGGCGCGATCCGTGGCCGATTTGCGCGCTGGCAACTCAACCGCATGTTCTTCCAATCGAACGCCAGCCAGTAGTAGCCTGGATGGGTCCGGTCCTCCCGTACTTTTCCTTTCGGGCGGAAGTGATCAATATCGTTGTCCGCGCCGGGGCTTTTGCATTCGGTGTACCAGCACTTATCAAACGAAACCTCTTCGAACGCCTGCCGAAGCGCAGTCCAACGGGCCTGATTGGCTTCAATAATCTGCGAACGTCGTTTAGCGTCTGGCTCGGCAAGGGCAGCATTCTGCGCGACCTGCAGGTCGGTCAGAAGATTCCGAATTTTCGGGAGGATGGTTTCAAGATCTATGAATCGCATAGCTGTCAGGACGCACCCGCTTCCCGGCGCAGTTCTTCAACGATCCGCGCCGCCAGCTTCCCGCGATCTTCCCGTTGCTTAGGCGTCAATTCGACAGCGTCGCGCCAAGCCGGGTCTTCCTGCGCCGTCCAAGCTTTCAAAAACTCTTGATAGAGGGGGTCCCGGATCGTGAAATCAAAACCCCGACCACGGAGATCATCTCTTATCCTGCCGAGCTCAGCCCCTTCTTCAGCGGTCAGCCCCTCTTTCATGGCGAGAACACGCTGACGGTCCAAATCAGTCTGCGTTTTGGCGTCTAGGGTCGTCTTGAGGCGAAATAGATCGCTTGTAAGGATCGCCGCTACACCCATGCCCCGTGGATCCTGATCAGGCAGTTCAGCGATAGCGCAGCCCTTCTCGTCACGTCTGAAGATTCTTACCTGAGCCCGTTCGAGTCCGGCAAAAACGAGTGGGTCGTGCGAAGACATCACGATGTGGCAGCTATCACGCCCTCGAATGAACCGGTCGAGGAAAGCCAGGTACTGCGTGCTCCAGGCCGGATTGAGGTGGGTGTCCGGTTCGTCAAGCAAGAACAGGGCTTCATCCCGCGCGGTAAATTTCAGCAAGCCGAGAACCAGGAGCAACTGCTGCTCACCCTCGCTAAGGTCGCGATAAGTGACATTTCCGCCTCCCGCTCCCGCGCTCATCCTGACCCGCGTACGGACCTCCGCTAACACCTTCGATAGATGCATGCTCTCGAGCGCCGTGAAGAAAGCGTATTGGTTCCCGTACGACCGATACACATCTGCAAGCGCTTCCGCGCTGGAAAGAAATAGATAGAGGCTTTTGACGATGGGGTTCTTTGTAAGATCGATTGGAATGCGCCGCGTCATGCGTAGCGGGAGCATCGCCTGATCATATAACCGACTGAGAAACTGCTGCACTTCTCCGACGGCGTTCCAGAACCGCGGATCGCCGCCTTTCCGCTTCCATGGCGGCTCCTTTAGCGCAAAGAGCACGCTATCAAGCCCCTCGATTTGAAGATGCTCGCGCAGGAAATCACGATCTTCTCTGGACGCTTCGCTTGCCTCCATGAAGAACGCAATGAGGGCGAACTGTCCGTGCAGCGTTTGGGCGTAGAAAAGGCGTCGCAAAGCGTTGGGATCACTGATTGCCTTGCCGCGCTGCTCAGGCGATTTAATGATCCAGCTATAAAATCGCTCGCGATGCTTCTCGAAAATCACCGCCAATCGGTCGCTAGGCCCAGAGTAGTAGCCGAAGACAAATGCCGGACGATGACGGGGGCGACCATCCCGATCCTCCGCCATGAATGTCTTGCGGGTAAGGTCGCTGTACTCGGCTGAGTCCGACTGCTTGATCCGAAATGTCGGAAATTCTCCCGCTTTCGCGTGGATCTCGACATGGCTCCCGCGGCACTCGTATTTCAGATCATACTCAAACGGTGCCTCAACATCGAGATCGAGATTGCGGAAGATCAGTGTCAACGCTTCAATTAGGTTGGACTTTCCAGCGCCATTCTCGCCAACAAGCACCGTGTAAGGCGATCCCTCGTCAAAATCGACGGAGAAGTCCCGCAGGTTCTTGAACGCGCCGATCCTGACCGCATCAAGCCGCATCGGCGACCTCAAGCTCCGCGTTCTCTGCAGCGTCACCTGTCAGACGAATCGTGCTCCCGAGTGCTTCCCGCAGAGCGAGATAGAAGAGCTCAACGTGTTCGGGCAGATCGCGGTTGTAGCCGGCTTGCGCGAACAACTCTGGCAACGGCAAGGAACCGCCGTTCTCCCTCAACACCACGGCTAGGTCGGGGGTCGGCTCAGCCTGCTGCGTCGGGCGAGGTCGTCTTTTGGGCATGGCATCGCCTCTCCGGACTGATAGGGATAGTGTCCCTTGGCTTTTTTGCGGCGGACCCAGCCGTCGCAAAAGCTCGCTCGCCGGCTCATCGTCTGGGTCTTGTGGTGCCAGTTCGCCATCAACCGCTGCTGCCAGCAACTCCAGCTCAAACTCAGGCAAGCGGGCAAGCGAGGCTTCGACAGCCAGTATCTGGGCGGCAGTAGCATCTAACCTTCGGCGTGCCTCGGCAACGATCCGTGCCTGTTCCTCAAGTGATGGAACCGGAAATGGCAACGACCGGAAGCGCGCAAGACCCAAATTTGCGATGTTTGTCGACCAACGGGCGATCTGACGGAATATACCAGCATGAAGATAGTAGCGAAAAACTATAAGAGCGTAATCGGGGTCCACGTGATCAGCTGCTCTGAATCTGATCAGATGATTTTGGAAACACAAACCATCCACTTCGCCACGAAAGAGCGCAGGTCGACCCACAAGCTCCGGGCTTTGCCCTTCGTTCAGTAATATGTCTCCCGCCTGGAGGGCATAGACTTCGAATTCGGCCGGCGAGAAATTCATCTTCTTCAAGTCGGCGAAGTCAATTCTATCTTCCAAAACATTCGCGACGCGAAGATACTGACGCATGTTCGCGCCTCGCTCATATTTGGGCGACCGCTGACGACCCAGAATGGCACTTCCAGCTTCATCGACCCGGGTCCATTCCCAAGATCCAGGAATGGAAATGTTAAAGTCATCAAGCTCGACCATTTTGGAGGAAGGCCCTTCGAAGAGCGCCATCTGACTACCGGAAGGTTCGGTAACAGACTTGGTCCTCGCTCCACCGCTACCGGGCGATTGGGGGGTCAACTCACCTGCCACCGCTGCCGCCAAAATTTCGCGGATCTGCGAGGGACGACCGATCCTCCCGAAAATCCGTGAAGCCCTGACGTTTTGGGACCGCTGTCTGAGGGAGGCCGAAGCTGAATTGCCCGAAGCGGCAACCTAATGACCGTTAGTTGGACCCCTATCTTCGTGCTGCCGAATATCCCGCTCCAGGCGGCGATTGGCTGCGACATCGCTGCGCTCGCGCCGGCGCACGATCCCCAGGTTACCGCGATCAAGCGAGTACAACCCATGTTCCGGCGCTTCCTCAACCGGTTCTCCGACAATTTCGGGCAGAAGTTCGAGCCCTCCGTTTTGCTGGTGCGTGCAACAGCGCCGCCGGCTTTTCTCGACATCTCGGCGCTCGCGAGCTTCCGTGATCTCATCGCGATCGCGACAACGACCTATGGTCGGGCGCTCGAGCTGCGCCATCGGCGCGGACATCGCGTCATGTTCGGCGAGGCTTTCGCGATATATCCGTGGATGCTCGATCGCCACTACGAGGATGTCATCGGTAGTACGCCGGCGATCCTCGGCAAACACGAAGTTGCCAGCTTCAAAGGTCAATCTTCACCCGCGATCTTCCGCACGCCTGTTGACGAAAGCGACATCGACCAACCCATGCTTACCGCGCTCATGGCGCACTGGACGCGGCGCTATGAGGCGGCCGAACCCGCATGGGCGGACGTTGTGGTAATGCGCTCGCTGAACATGGCCTACAATGCCTCGCTCCTGCCGGCAGGAACGGACACCACGTTCTACGATGTCGGGCGCGTCGTTTCGTTGTGGGTCAGCGCCTTCGAGATATTGGTCCACCCGGGAGGAAACGGCCAAGCCAATCGCGACAAGGTGTTCGAGCTAATCGAGAAGACGGCGTGGGCGATCCCGGCGAGCGCCGCGCTAGCCCATGACACAGGCGGCAAGACCAAGGTCAAGCGAACGCTGGCGTCCTGGATTTATCAAGCTCTCTACGACTGCAGAAACGATTTCCTGCACGGCAATCCAGTCGACCGCGCCAAGTTGATCCTTCCGCTTCCCCAACGGACAGTGTTCGAATACGCCGCGCCGCTCTACCGTCTGGCGCTCACGTCCTTCCTCCCGCTCGTCTATACCAAACCGATGCCAGGCGCCGATGATGCCAAGGCGCTCGGCGCCTATATCGCCAAGCACATGGAGTATATGGCTTCGCAGAAATCCGCTGAATAAGCGCTTCTCACCGCCACGCAGCCGCCGCCTCTACCCTGCGCAAGCAGAGGCCGCGCGACCCGGGCATCAACTAGATCTTAGGGGCGCCCTTATCGAGCAAGGCATCGAAGAAATCCTCGGGGGAGGATATCGGTCCGGCTTGGGTCGCCAGGATCAGCGCTTCTACGACCTGTCTGGCCAATGACCGTGCCAACACACGCTCGTCAGTCGAGATCGCGGCCATCGTGCGACCGTGCAGGAACGCGCTTCTGACGTTGAAGAGCGTCTCGTACTGGTCGGCATAGCGCCGATCGCGGCCTCCATCTCCCTTTCCCGATCGTCAGCTAGGAAGGCGGAATCGATGTCGTAGCTGTCATTCTGGCGCTTGAGCTTCCCCAGCTCATTAGGCTCGTTCGAGAACTCTCCCTCCGCGCCGAACAGGAAATGAGAATAGCTTTGCGGATTGATGATGATCGTGTCGTACTCGTAGAGCGGAAACGCCGCGCGCGCCTTGTCTACGCCCGCCTGGCAGAGCCCGAGATTTTCAATCTCGACACCTTCGATCTTCTCGCCGGTATATGTGACCCCGACCGTCAGCACGCGCTTCATCAACTCTCACCCTTCGTTGTTGCAGTCTCGCCCGACGATGCGCCGAGCCCCATAATCTCACCCCGCGATCGGGGCCGGCCGCACATCCCTGACTTCGCCGCGGCTTCCCACCAGGGCGATCTCGATGCCGGCCAGCGCGCAACGCGGCGCCAGTCGTTCCGCCAGACGCAAGGTGCCTTCCGTGAAAGGCACGACAGCTATCTGACGCCCTGGCGATGGGGTCGCCATCAGCATGCCGACCGTTTCGCACAATCCTTTATAGAGCCGAGACACCTGGCCCGAATGCCTCGTGTTGATGATCCCGCCCTTGCATTCAGCAGAGATGACGTGGTTGCCGACCTCTGCGACCACATCACCCAGTCCCGACTTTGGATTGACGGTGATCTGCTGGCCCGCAGCGTTCCGGTACGTGCCGCCATAACTGGTGGTGCCGACGCTGGAGATCTTGATGAAGTCGCGGCGAAGCAGCCAGGCCGCGAAGTCGAATTGCTTGCCATGCTCGCCATCGGGGTGAACACGGACGTGTTGGGTATCCTGTGTCCGCAACAAGTGCATGGCATAGGCGACCATGACCGCGCCTTCATAGAGATGGTGTTCGTGTTCGCCGTCGGATTTTCCGATCCGGTTTGGTGGCGGCGACAGCGCCGTAACGAGATCCTCGAAATCCATGACAATCCCCCCGGCCGTTAGACTAGTGGATGGGCCGAGAGTAATCGTCCTTCATCGCGAAATGGCACGAGCTACTCGTAGCAGATTGGGCCGCCGTTCGTCCGCACTCATTATTCGCGCCGAACCTTCGAAAACTTGAGACACCGGGAGGTGAAGCCTTCCCCTGCGCCTGAGCCTTACGTCTCGGCCGACCCCATCTGCGGGAGGCCCCGCAACGCCCTAGAGTGAGAGTGCGGACCGATTTCCGTGACGGGTTGAGGACTGGAGAAGAGGTCTCCGGTGCAGGTCCGAACCGCTCGCCGGCTTTCGTCGCCATGAAGGCCGCGAGGGTCGCGGTCGAACCGACGGAGCATCCCGATGAGCGAGCACGACGACCACGAACCGCACCACGCCTCTTCACCCACCGACCATGTCCTCAGCGAACTCCAGCTTTACGGCTACCGTCCCTTCACGGATGAACCCGATCCCCGGCCGCTTCCGGAGGGCGACCATGTCGCCGGCGCCATCGCCGACATCTTCGACGCCCTTATCGTCACCCTGGAGGACACCTGCCTCGAGCCCGACCTCGACGATCTCCTCTGGTCGACCGTCAACGTCTTCCACCGGGCCACCGACCGGATCGAGCGCGAGCTGGACGACAACGAGCAGGCGCAGCGGCGCGGCCAGCGTGAACAGGACGGCAGCGAGGTGAAGGCCGTCGAGCTGGAACGCCTGACGGCCGAGGGGCAGACCCTGATCGAGCGCCGCAACGCCTTCGAGTTGATGCGCGACCAGGCCGCCGAACACTATGAGCGCCATACCGGATCGAATTGGCGACCGCGCAGCGGATCGATGGTCAACCATCGCAACCTGACCTCGGCGATGATCGACAGCCGGGACTTCCTCGCCGCCAAAAAACGCGCCGACAATCAGGTGCTGCTCCCCGCCGGTCCAAAAATCGCCTTCACCGGCGGGCTCGACTTCAACGATCACCGCCTGATCTGGGCCAAGCTCGATCAGGTCCACGCCAAGCACCCCGACATGGTGCTGCTGCACGGCAAGTCGCCGAAGGGCGCCGAGAAGATCGCGGCCAAATGGGCCGACGCCCGCAAGGTGCCGCAGGTCGGCTTCGCCCCCGACTGGACGAAACACGCCAAGGCCGCACCGTTCAAGCGCAACGATCAGATGCTCGACGTGCTCCCGATCGGGGTCATCGTGTTTCCCGGCACCGGCATCCAGGACAATCTCGCCGATAAGGCCAGAAAGCTGGGCATCCCGGTCTGGAAATTCGGATCAGGCGGCGCGTAAGCGCCGCCTACCGCCTCTTGTATTCTTGTATCCACTTCACGACGTCGCCGTAGCCCTGAAGCGAAAGCTGATACTCATGCTTCTTCTGGAACGCGCGAGCATCCGTCGAAAACGAAGACGTGGTTACCAGCATTGCACTGTTAGCTTGATAATCACACAGCGTACCGTATAGCGTCCGCACAAGCTCAACCCCAACTTTGCGATCTTTTCGGTACTTCTTGGCTTCGACTAGGCAGAGAAATTTGCCGATCCCCGTGTTCATGTACGCGAGGATGTCCTTCCCACCGTCCCGCGTCTGCTTGGTCAGCTCGACTTCAAAGCCCATGTCGTCGAGCAGCTCTGCAATTACCTCTTCGAATTGGCGCGCCGGGAGGCGATAAATCGACTCAGGCTGGCGCCTGAGGCGTTCAACCAACGCGGCATTTGCGACGACAATCTCCGGCCGCACCTCGGAGATGATCTCCTGGGCAGGCAAGACGAGAGCTTTCTCTACATCGTAGATCTCCCCGCGAAGAAGCTCTGCCACTTCATCACGACGGCCTTCCCGCACGAGCTGGGCGAGCATTTTTGCAGCAGCCGGGTAACCTGCTGTGATCTGCACCGCGCGCGCCAGCATCTCTTCAGGAAAGCCGCCCTTCAAAAGCTTCTGTAGAAGCTCCTCTGATTCCGCCGGTGCCATCACCCCGAGGTTCAAAATCTCCGCGCGCGGCATGATCGGTGTGCGTCGCGTCGAGAATATGAGTCCTCGGATCCGCTTCAGATTGAGAACCCGCTGGCCCACGACCTCCATTTGGGCATCGGTCAACCGCTCGGCGCCATCGATCGCTACGATGGTTTCACCCTCTCGTGAGGCATATAGGCTCTCAACGAACGCCGAGACCTCTCCCATAGGATCAGCCGAAGCCTCCAGATTCAGCCACGTCGTTTCCTCCTCGCGCCGCCGCGACGAAAGAAAGAGCTGCAGCAAGGTCGTCTTTCCGACGCCTCCGGCCCCCGCCACTACAATCGGCGAGCTTTGCCGACGCCTATAAAGGCGCTCATGCAGCCACTCGATCTCGGAACGCCGACCGATGAAGGTCGAATTCACATCGTTCACCGTCGCGTCTGCCAAGAATTTGGTGGCCATAAGTCATCGTTCTCTTTCGGGTCGTTTCTCTATGCTTGCGTCTCATCCGTCGATGCGTGCTCGCAACTCAGCGCCACCACTAGCACAGTCTCGTGTCGAAGCGTCAGCGTGGACACCGACATGACTGACGTCCCCTCCGTGCTCCGGGAAGCCATCTCCCGCTTCCAATGCGCTGATCCTTGGTCCAGCCGCTGGCCTGACGCCATCAACCCGTAAAGGGTCGGCTATGCGAGCATGCCGCCGCTGCGGCTTCGCCTTCGCGGTGATTGCGGCCATCGGTCGGACACATCGGGCGCCTGTCGCGCGGGAGATGGCCTCCCGCCTCCAAGACAGGAGCCGGTCAGATGTCCCTCAAGCAAGCTCACGCATTCGCCTTCAGCCTCGCCACCACCCTCATGGTTTCAATTGTCATCTTCCAGGCGGGCGACGGCACCATCGGCGTCATGCCCGCCGGCGAATATGACGGCGAAGCCGCCGCCATCGTTCACGAGGTCGATCCCTTTGCCCGCTGATCGCGGGCGAGGCCTCACGGCCGCAAGCGGGAATCCTGCGGGATTTCCGCTCCCGTCCCGCCTTCTCTTCGGCTATATTATCAACGCGCCGTGGTGGTGGTGGAGGCGCAACCGTCAGACCTTTCTCACGGAGACCACCACTATGATTTTCATCGGTATCCTCGCCAGCATCGCCGCGATCGGCGGCCTGTGCTGGCTGTTGTTCACCCTGGCTGTCTTCGCGTTGCCGTTCTTCGCCGGCGTTAGCGCCGGGACTTGGGCCTATCAGACCGGTGCCGGCTGGCTCGGTGCGATCATCGTCGCCCTTAGCGCCGCCGCACTGACGCTCGGGCTCGGGCAGATCCTGCTCGCCTTTATCCGTCCGCTCTGGATGCGCCTTGCGATCGCACTCGCCTTCGTCGCGCCCGCAGCGCTCGCCGGCTACCACGCGACGCACGGCATCGTGAAACACACCATGCCCTCCGACACCTGGCAGACCATCTTCTCCGTCATCGGCGCGGTCGGCATCACCGCCTTCGTGCAGATCGCGGGAATGGCAACGGCCATGGGCCCGTCCGGCCGGGGCCTTGCGCGGACCTGACCTGTGTCATCGTCGTTGCGAAGGCTATACCTGCGATGGGCGGCGACCGCCCTCGCCGCCTGAGGCCACTGGGATTGAAGCGTTGGGCGCGGATCGACGTTAGGTCCCGGGAGGCGACCTTCGTTAGGTTGCGTGGACAAACCTGCCGAGCGGGGATTCCCAGCCGGACGCAGTCGTGATTCCAAGCTGATTTCTGGCATGGAGATCGGCGTTGATTCGCGGGCTGCTGACGGACGAGGAGTGGTCCTTCT
>JAESGV010000243.1_pt1 | contig 26228 bp, 31 predicted proteins | sample 9269781 | NCBI WGS metagenome assembly JAESGV01 (sample SAMN15741586, study PRJNA653496) | algae metagenome | isolation source: Tildeniella torsiva UHER 1998/13D and co-occurring heterotrophs from... | place: Slovakia: Slovak Paradise National Park, Hrabusice, Kosice Region | collected 2000-01-01
CTCCGTTGTCAATCAAGAGTTTGGCGATTGTGTACGCGTCGTTGGGATCCAAAGTGGTTCTAACACATAACTCGTGGAGTGGCGTCATGCCATGTGCGTTTGGTTCGTTCAACAGACGTTTGTATGACCCATCTTTCAAAAACGCAGTTACTTGTTTGACGTTAACCTTGCGGACAGCGTTGTTGAATTCGAATTGCCTCTCTTGTTTGTTTGACATTTGTAACTTGAGTCAACTCTGCTACAAACTTTGCTGTATGGTATGACAGAGCACACCTTGTCAGCTTTGTCCAATGCCCAAACGTTGTTATATCTTTGTTCTGTACTTTGGTCTGGTAGATCGTACAGGACATGACTTAATGAAACAATCAAGATGAAGCTAATGACCAGCAAGTTTATTTGTCGTTTCACTTTGCTACGCCTAGTCCCCTTGCAGTGATGCCAATATGGTCACCACCATTAGACTCCGCATTGATAGCAGATTCTTGTCTATTTTCTTTAAAGTTGTCTGTCAAGTTTCCTCCAGGCATAGAGTAGGTAGTATCATAGGTGCTCTTGATTTCTCCGCTCTTGTGCAAAGTATCGGTAGAGCTAGTGTTAAGATCATTGTCTTTGAAATTGGGTAGCAAATTGTGCTTCTTGTGAGCATCGGCACCTTGTTGTATCATGTTCTCTTCTTCAAGTAGAGTTGCGCTTATGTCTGTCATGGTTTTTGTTTTTGATTTTTAGCTAGCTATGATTGTGCTGGGACAGTAATAATAGCCTAGCTGATTCAGCTGTTATCTATTACTACCAGCGACAAGTATGAATCTTTGATTCTGCTTGCAAACTCGCACAACTCGCAAATACAATTCGTCTTCCTGTAACTACATTTGACAGTAATGAGAAGCGATTCCCGACAATAGCAAGAAGACAGAGCTCTGAAGAAAGTGTTAAGCTTGTGAGGTTTAAAGGAGAAACCATGGTGATGAGTATTGAATCTAGCCATTGTCTCAGTTGTAAAATTTGAAAAACGACATGTACATCTCACACTGCGAGTATGTATCGTTCCCATCACATGAGATATGTATCAATAACGCTACACTAACAAATTGGATTCGTACACAGCTTCATACAAAACGCAGCTCCTTGATTGCCACAACTGATGGCTACAAGATTCAAATTCGAGACTCGTTATCATGCTCGCTTGTTAATTCGATGAAATGCTCGTATAAATTACGAGAGATAGTGAAACTGGAATTTATGACACCAACATTACTTCTAGTATTCGCAGCAAATCTGATAGAATTTTATTCGACAATTACACGAAAAAGTGAGCACTCTATTCGATACCACTCACTAGTTTTTGTGCGTTATACTGACGACTCGTTCATATACCAAACGTCAAAGAACACATTGGCTCTATTTTGCATCAGTACAAGACGATGCATACATAAGTTTACTGCACACCTTGTAACTAACACAGGCGTAGCGATATGTAGGAACTCAATCATATACCAAGACACATCCATGCAAATCTTTATGTTTAATTTAAAGACGCACAAACAAACACGGTTAAATGCTGAAATTCCAAGACCGTGTACTATGATCATGTGTGGCACAACGTTAATATGTGCCAATCGTAAATCGAAAAAGATCTACTTGCATAATATACTTACGCAGAAAAATACCGTTATTGGAGCAGTAGATAAGATTACTGATCATCTAATGCGCATTGACGATTTTTCGTTCTTATGCCAACAAGATGGACAAGTGATCGTGTATAGCGCCAGTGGAATGCATATACGAACGTGTAAAGACTACATGGTTGTCACGTCTGTGTTGGATCATAGCCATGTAATAGCTAGTAACGCAATCGTTTGTAGCTTAACAGTTGGTAATATTATTGATGATTCGAAGACTACATTCTCAACAGATCAAGTAAATAAGCTCACTAGTGCCATCCTAAATTAACTAGTTTACGATTTTGTTTCATAAAATTTTATTTAATACTAAATATTGTTACTATATGCATATTTGTAGATGTACATGTCATTTCAGGTATTCAACAAATTTTTTATTTGCGTTTTCGTGTTGTGTTTTATAAAAATTTACAAGTAATTAGACAACTGAACCATGACAAACATGAGCGTCTGTTGCGTGGCCATTGTCGGCAAGTCCAACAATCCACTTTATTTACGTGTATTCCAAAGCTTAGAAGACGAACCTTCACTTAAATTCCACTACATTACCCACACCGCGTTAGATATAATCGAAGAAAAAGGTACACGACAAAAGCACTGCTAAAAATCATTAGTGGCCAGTAGAAAAAATACAACCAGTGCGACTGATATGAATTTGGGTCTACTGTTCCCAACAGAAGTTTATAAAATGTACAAACACATTTCATCGTGCTCTAACTCGCAGATACGGATATATAACAAGTAGCAAAACAAAAATAATTTTAATTGGAGACGAAACAGATATTAAGGACAACGATGTAAAAGGAGTATGTCGATCAAACGTTTATTAACAAAATAGTTTTTTGTCAAACTACACAAGTTGATGGTGGACACTGTTTCGAACCCATTCTACAACTTTAACCAACAAATTGTATCACCACAGTTCGAACAACAAGTTTTAAATTTGATTGACAGTTTCTCCAACCAAAGACCAACTCCACAAAAGAAGCATTCTGTATTCAAGGCACGTACAGCAACAGTACTACCTAGTTCCTTAATATCTGGTTCCAAACTAATGAGAGGAAGCAACGACGCTGACAAGGACTAATTGTAATAAATTTTGCTGACATTTGACGTCAAACTATTTAGGTGATCTCATCCAAACGCTTGCTAACACCATGACTTCACCACAAACGAATGAAGAAATGATGAGGCGCATGAGCGCTCAAATCGTAAAAATAAGAAAAGATACACTAAGCAAAGAACAACAAGCATGTCCTGTTGTTGGTATCGATTTGGGAACGACATTTTCCTGTTGTGCGGTATGGAAGAATGGAGAGGTTAAAATTATTACAACCTCTGGCAAAAGAACAATTCCATCTGTGGTAGCGTTCATACCAGTTGGCGGAGAGAACGAGGATGATCCAATATTCGAACCAGTTGTAGGAGAACAAGCAGTTAAAAAACTAAACGCACGCGCTACTCGCAAAACAAAATCACTAATAAGCAACACTGTCTATGAAGCAAAACGATTTATCGGTAGGAATCTAAACGATCCAAACATTAAAGAAGATATAAACAAGTATCCGTTTGCCATCGTACCAGGAGAGAATAATAACGCATGTTTAAAGTTACGTGTGAAAGAGAATCAACACAAAGTACTTTCTCCAGAAGAAGTATGCGCAAATATTTTGGCAACGTTGAAACATTCTGCGGAAGAGTTTATTGGAGGTCCTGTCGAAGGTGCAGTCATTACAGTTCCCGCCTATTTTACAGATCATCAAAGACAAGCCACGATCGACGCAGGAAAAATTGCAGGACTCGATGTTAAAGCTGTTATTAATGAACCAACTGCAGCAGCACTTGCATACGCATTTACAGAACATAAATCACAAGGAATAGAAAAAACGGGAATTATTCGACATACAGGAAGACAGAATCTACTAGTGTTTGATTTGGGAGGAGGAACGTTTGACGTGGTATGTACATGTAACCAATACTCACAAAATAGACTATTTTGCAACATGATCACGGACACGTAGAAGTACTCTCTTCTGTAGGACATGGTCATTTAGGAGGTTCCGATTTTGATCGCGCACTAGCAGAGTATGCTTCCATAATACCATTCTAACCTCGTAGATACTTAGCCAGTGAATACATGCGTATCAAAAAAGTACAAACTAATCCACTCACCGATTCCGTCACTCTACTACAATTCATGAACGCAGCACGTGAAGCAAAAATCGATCTATCCAATACAAACACTACAGAAATCTTTATCGAACTAGAAGATGATGAATTCGAAACAACGATACCACGCGCAAAATTCGAATCACTCATAGAACCATTGATCAAACAATGCATGGATCTAGTTGACAAGGCTGTACTTGATTCGAAACTAAAAGTTGAACAATTGGATGATATTATTCTAGTAGGTGGAAGTAGTAACGTACCACTCGTTCGAGAGACTATTCGAAACCATTTCAAAGGAAAAAAGATTTGCGCGGATATTAATGCAGATGAAGCAGTTGCTATGGGTGCTGCCATACGCGCTGCTCATATGACACTTACAAAAGTATATTTAGCATTTCCATATTAACGCATATTAGCAACAAAAAAGAGGAACATTATTGGATGATTTAAATATTGTAGATGTGACACCAATGCATGTTGGTATAAAAGTAAAAGGTGATCAAATGGACATTATCGTTCCATCAAACTCGCAATTACCAGTTACAAGTAAAGCCATACGGTATCGAACAACAGTAGATAACCAAACATCTACACAAATAGACATTTTGGAAGGAAATTCAATCAACGCAAATGATAACACATTACTTGGTTCTTTTGTAATTTCTGGATTCCCACCCATGGAGAAAGGAAAAGTTAAAGTTAGTTTGGTCATTAAAATCGATGATAAATTTGGTACATTGGACGTAGAAGCTACCGTTCAAGCTAATGAAGAATCTGTCATGCAAGAAAAAGTAAAAATTCAAAAGAGTAAAGGTGTGCTCTCGCAAGAAAGAATTATTTTAGCAAGAAAAGAAGTAGAAAAAGTAGAAAAGAAATTTGAAGCAAAAATGATGATGAATAATGGTGCCAATGCATTGCAATCTGGAATTAACGCGTTAAAGCAGAAACTTACTGCTGATGAGATACCGGATGCGCAAACGAAAAAAGATGTTGAAAAAGCAGTAAAAGATGCACAAAAATATATGGACATGCACAAGGATAAAGGTTACGATTTGGGTGACATGTTACGTTGGTTGGAATGGATAAGAGAATTACAACGAAGAATTGATCCTACTATGCAATAGTTTATTGTACGATAACAATATCGATAAACGATTTAAATAATTTAAAATGTTTGGAAATGGCTTTTTCTTTTCGAACAAAAAAGGTGTGGTTACTAAAGGGTCCACAATAGATTTCAAAATCGTATTTGATTGTGTTTAACGTGGAGCGAATGGGAACTTTTGTTAAATACAAATATGGATCACCTGTTGCTAGACGATTTTCTGATGCTTCTCCACACGCTATAATACCATTACTCGTGTTTAGTAACACATAGTTTTGTCCACAATGTACACCATCTATTGACACATTTTCTAGAAGTGGAGAAAGTAATTCTACAGGATATGGTATCCCTCTCGCGTCACCTTCAACACCTAGTTGATGATATTCATTTGATCCGAATCCATATACAGTTCTATTATTCACAACAATCATATTAAAATTATTTCCACATGCAACGTGCGTAATCTCCTTATTTTTAAATTCTAAAAAATGCAAAAACGTGGGTGGAAAATTTCTCTTGACATGTAACGTTGCTGCTAATTGTCCTTTCGAATTGGATCCAGTCAAATAGATTTCATTATTTGTTAACACGAAAAGAGTATGCGATGCTCCACAAGCGACAAATTTAAATTGTTTGTTTTTGTGGAACGAATAATGATTGGATGTGATTTCTAGTGGTTCTGTGACGAGTGGGAACTGTTCTGGGTCAAGACCAAGTTGTCCAGAAGTGTTGATACCTTGCACATACAGTGTTGTATTACTAGTAACGAAAACGAGGAATTCTGTACCTAGCGCGACATGTGTAACTTCTCCATACGCTATGATCGTTGGTTTGAATTTGATGTCGTGTTGTCGAGTAACTAATCCACATGTGTATAAACCTTCGTCTAGAGATTTAGAATGTTTACAAATCTTACGTGTTATGAATGCAGAAGAGTTATTTGATGCATGTATGCTTCGTACAGGTTCAGAAAAGTGTTCTGTGATTTCCATCATTTGACCATTTGCGTTTCCTACGTATCCACATTGTCCTTGTGAGTTTGCACCACAAGAAAACACTCGGTTATCGTCTATTTGTTAAAATTTGTATATCAAGTACGTGTTAAGAATAACGTGTAGAAACCACCGCATGCGACTTGTTTTATACGTGTATTTTGGAAATAATCTAGTGTTTGTGGTTTTACGATTTTGTTTGCTGTATAGGTTGCGATTTGTTCTGGCATGCCGAGTTGCCCTTTTATGTTACTGCCCACAGCATAGATTTTTTCGATTTTTTTCTGTTTGGATTCGTCTTCGACAGGATCTTCTATGAGTTGTGTTTGTTTGTTGCCCATCACTCAACTGTCAACTAGGAAATAGCTTCTATTACATTAGTATTGTATTACAGAACAATGTTCATGCATCAGGTGAGTAATATTGTGTATATATTCGATTGTTTAATTTCTAACCATTTACAATTGCTCCACCATTTGGATGGAGAACTTGTCCAGTAAAGTAGGACGAGTCTCTTGATGCCAAGAATACATAAGCTGTAGCACATTCGATTGGTTGTCCAGGTCTTCCAAGATTAGCATTTGTTCCGAATTCTTTGACCATTTCTTCAGTAAATGTAGCTGGAATCAAAGGTGTCCAAATTGGACCTGGTGCAACAGCGTTCACTCTGATACCTTTATCTGCAAGTTGTGTAGAAAGTGAACGAGTGAAAGCAGTGATAGCTCCCTTTGTGCTACTGTAGTCGAGCAACACTTCCTTGCCCTTGTAGCACGTTACAGAGGTTGTGTTGATAATAGTACTGTTATGAGGATCTTTTTCGAGGTATGGTAGAGCTGCTCGAGACAAGTAGAACATAGAGTAGATATTCGTTCTAAATGTCTTGTCTAATTGCTCATCGGTAATGTCAAGAATGCTTTCTTGCACGACTTGAATGGCTGCATTGTTCACCAAAGTTGTTAACTTGCCAAATTCTTTCACTGTCTTCTCTACTGCTTCTTTGCAGAATGATGAGCTACAAATATCTCCAGGGATCAGCAAGCATTTTCTACCGTGCTTCTCCACTTCTTTTTTCGTTACTTCTGCATCACCTTGCTCAGCATCAACGTACACGATCGCAACATCGGCACCTTCTTTTGCAAATAAGATTGCTGCTGATCTTCCAATGCCACTGTCACCTATACTCGTTAGTTTATTAATATCAAGATACCTCCTGTAATCAATGCTACTCGATCTTTGAGTTTGCCAGAACCCTTGTAGTAATCGTCGTCATAGATTGGCAAGGGATTCATTTCTGACTCGATACCAGGTTGCTTGTCTTGGTGTTGAGCAGGCATCTGCTTGGGGTAGTCTTTAACTTCAACCATGTTTGATGTTTTGTGTTTTTTGTCGGAGGAACTGAATTAGTTTTTGCGACTATTTTGAGCTGTGGCTTTTTAACTCATGTTACAAATGATTTGCTTTGCTTCACCAAATAGCTAGGACGACAAGAATAGTCACTGTAGAACTGGAGGGTAGTTTAACCGAGTTGTTCCTTGTAAAAATTACCCAACTTCAAACAAAATCTCGCAAAGCGCAATGGTCACAAGTGTAGAACAATCGCCAAGAAGAAGTCCTCGCAAACTAGCGTACGTGCCACTCACGCCACCTAAGCCAAGCACACCTAAAGTCGAAAAAACATACAAAAAGAAACCTCTAGTCGCATCACCACACTCAGTACAGCGCAAAAGAAAACCAATTTTCCGCTCTCCAGTTTCACACGACAAGGAGAACTATGTCCAACGCATGATGGAAAGTATAAAACAAAAAGAAGAAAGAGATAAAGAAATTATGGCAGCCAAACTATCGTCATTAGACTTTGGAAGTGATGACTCACCACAAACTATTGAGAACGAAAACTATTTACGCGATCGAGAGAAGAATATTGCTCGAAACAAAGAATTGTTAAAATCGTTACAGATACGTGATATTTTGGGAACAATCAGTAAAAAGTAACTATTGTCACTTTGTTGTACTAAATAGACTTGTAGTGTCAGATGTGACACTTGAATGTAACGTCTAACTTTTTGGCGCCAAACTATTCCACACGCATGTCGAGTAGGTTTAAATTTAATGAATAGTGTCTTATGGCAAAAGTTTGTAACAAAGACACCAAGAGCATGAACTTGTGTCTCAGATAGGATCTAAATACGAGTTAGATTTTTTTCGTGTGACATGTCTAAACTGTTTATTTTGCTGTATCGTTTGATACAGATTCTTGGTTGATGTTTTCAGGTTCGTGTGATGTTTGTTCAGTGAGTAGTACTTGATCTTCTTTTACAGGAGATTCTACTTCACTTGCAACTTGCTCATTTAGTAATGCATTACTAGAAGATTCTTTTGGAATTTCTAACAAAACTTGTTGTGGAGCAGCAACTGACTCTGGAGGTACCAAAACAATTTCTTGTAATTGGTGTTCTTCTCGCACCTCTTCTGCGTGTTGTCTTTTATTTTTAGGCACAGGAACTTTCTTTTGTCGAATAGTTACGATCACGATAACCACTACCACAGAAACACTAACAAGTAGCAAACAACCAAGCAATGATCCAATTACTGCACCTGCAATTGCACCACTAGTAATTCCACTTTGTTTTGCAGGTATTTTCCCCACTGTTCCGATTCTTTGTGATCCGTAATAATGCACGTTCACAGATGCTGATTTTGATTGTCTTGCTGCTCTACTGTTCGTATTGCTAGATAGCGCAACGCAGAGCGAGAATGTGTTTGTCTGTAACGCACTGATCAACGCATCATCAGTCAGGTACACGCTAGCTGTTACAATTGGATCATTCTTGACAGTAATGACTTGCGAGACGACAAAAGAGCAACTTTCGTCAACTGATACGAGCAATACATATTGTTTGTTAGTTTCTAGCAAAAGTGTCTGGGTATCTTTCTCCGTTCCACCTACAAGCTCATATAACTGTCCAGATGATGTTGCCTTGATAGCAGATGATACTTGACTTTTACCATCAGCGCTTGTTAGCCACACTTCTACAGCTGTTCCTGTTTGTAACGAAGATGGAATAGTAAATGCTACAAACGCTTGTACACCAGCCATTACTACAGGTGGTTTCAAACACATACCCTTTCTTGCCGTTTCTGTACTCGAAAATGTTGTCGTTAACTGTATTTGTTCACTAGAAAACGAATAAGGAACAGTTCCAGTAGTTCCTGGTAATTGATTTGATGTATCAATATCAATCACACTTGCATTGGTTGCAGTGTCAAATACAATGTATGAAGCAGACGATACTTGCATATCAATCTCACATTGTTTACCAATGACTTTGGGTGTGCTGCAGTGACAGTCGTCAGTGGCAACGCAAGTACCTTTACTGTTGCACACTTGAGCATTCGTGCTTGGTAAACCAAAGCATGTTACCGAAGGATTTACTGTTGTTGTAGGTGTACTTGTGGTAGGTTGAGCAGTAGTTGTCGGTGCAGTCGTACTTGTTTTATGCGGAGTAGTTGTCGGTGATGCAGTGGACGACGTCGAGGTAGGTGCTGCTGTGCTTGTAGGTGAAATAGTTGTCGTATGCGTTGGTGTAGGAGTGTTCGAAACAGTACTTGTTGGGGTACTAGTAGAAGTCACTGTAGCAGTTGTTGGTGTATCTGTGGTTGTTGGTGCTACAGTTGTGGTAGTAGGCGCACCTGTGGTGCTTGTTGGTGTTGGTGTGTCAGTTGATGTAGTTGTCGTAATGGTAGGCGTAGTCGTAGGTGTATCCGTGGTCGTAGGAACTAAAGTTGTAGGTGTAGTGGTGGGTGTAGGTGTATCTGTAGTCGTTGGAGTGACTGTTGAGCTCGACGTTGGTATATTAGTTGTTGGGGTAGCAGTTGTTGATTCTGTAGGTTTGCTCGATGTGGTTGGTACTGTTGTTGTGTCAGTAGAAGTTGGCGTGACTGTAGTAGATGTTGGTGTGTCAGTAGTAGTTGGCATGACTGTTGTAGTAGGTGTTGGTGTATCTGTGGTTGTAGGTGCTACGGTTGTAGTGGGAGCATCTGTAGCCGTTGATGTAGGTATTGGAGTGGGTGTATCAGTTGTAGTAGGTGTCGTAGTCGTTGGAATATCAGTAGTAGTCGGTGTAGCTGTTGTGGTGGTATGCGTAGGTGTGTCTGTAGTAATTGGTGGCACAGTCGTGGTAGGAGCATCTGTTGTAGTTGTAGGATTAAATGTAGTAGTGGGTGCTACACTTGTTGTAGGAGCATCTGTAGTAGTCGTTGGCGAAGGTGTTGGTGTATCAGTAGTAGTTGGTGCATCGGTCGTGGTAGTAGGCGTAGGTGTACCTGTAGTGGTTGGTGGTACAGTTGTGGTAGGAGCATCTGTAGTCGTTGGTGTAGGTGTTGGTGTCGATGTAACATCCACTTCCAAACGCTGCCCAGCAATCATACTATAATTCTCATTCGATATCTTTGTTGGTATGTACGCATCATTCCATACAGGTCTTCCAAGTCTTTGATTAGGACCACCCCAAGTCATAATACCCAGATCTAGTAAGAACAATAACTAGCGCATGGTAATAAGAACTACCCATATTGCTGTAGAAGAAGGGAGATACTCGTACGTGTGCAGCATCTTCACCTCCCAAATTGATCTGTTGTGGGAAGTCATACGCTCGTGTACTACTAGTATCGATTAGCTTATTTTTAGCACCATCTGCAGAATTGGCCCAAAGAGATACATCGTTGGTACCCCATGCCCATAGAGTACCGTCTGTAAAGACCATGAATGTTGCGCCAACTTCTGACACGTAGCGTTGTAGTACTTTGTTAGAAACAGGATTAGAACTCCACACAACTTGTGTAAAGTTGAGCGTATTGTTTGCATTTAACCCACCAAGGAGGTATTTTTTAGCATTTCCAGAAAAGTAAAAATTACCACTTGATCCAAGGATCAACGAGTATTCAGAAGATCTTGGCATGTAAACGGTTACAATTGGATCAATAAAATCCATGTTCACTATCGTTGGTATCTTTCTACTAATCGTATCATTCAAACCCAAGTTTCCATAAAGATTATTTCCATTACCAATAAGGCTTCCATCGTTCACTAGAAACAACACTGCTTTCACGTCATTACTTAATGCTATATCAGTGACATAATTACCAGTAGATAGTGGAAGTGATATTCTTGTCCATGGTAGTATATCAGAATATTGAGCGGTGGCAGACATCACCCATTGATTGTTTAATCCACTTGCCCATACGACATTCTCTTGATCTAGTGCAAACATGACATTATCTACTGCTGCAACTCGTTTCACAGAAGATGGTTCTAGAGATGGCATAACATATGGCACTACTGCCGGATAAGATTGACGTTGTCCCACTATGGTGTCAATACATGACAATTTCTTACGTGACATGGCTGCAAAGTTGATTCCTACACCATACAGTGTACCGTTTGATAAAAAAATTCCTGTACCTGTAGTAGGAATAAAAACATCATTATTGTAACCAAATCTCATTGGATTGATCACATTGTTTGGTAAAGACCAGTTAAATCGAGAAGATTCTATACCTCCATTACCAAGGTTGACTTGACCCCTAAAATGTTACACTTGCGTGAACACATACCATACATAGTACGAGCTTTCAGAGGAACCAAATGCTGTATAGGCAATCAATCCAATAACTGTAGTATTGATGTTCAATTTATCTGGTTGTGAGACACCACGATATAATGTTGTTAGTGCATGTGGCGTTGGACCCAAATGATTGGCATACATTCCAGTATCCATTAATCCCCACATGTATATGTTATTGTTGGAGTCGACTGCAGCGACCGTACTTAGAGATGCATAAATCTTTACAATCGTTTTTCCCTTCATTTCTGAATCTGTGACATTGATCGGAGTGGGTGTTGGTATAATGGCTGAAAATAACACGTTACCTTCTATGGTCAACTAGAACAATTAGCATGAATATCATCTTACACCCTAACGATGAGCAACGTTACTCATTTGACTTACGTAGAGATTGTAACCCCAAGACCAAACAGTAGCATCTTTTAACAAGGCTACTGCTGAATTCTGAGTGAGTTCCATAGTAGCAACATTGGAAATGGAAACTTGTACAGGAGTTGTAGTATAGGCTTGCGCATTTGTATTTGATGGATTTCCAAACATGTAATTCGAGTTTTGTCCAAGAGCATAGACATCACCATTGTTGAGGATCAAAAACGTTACCTTGTTTCCTGTTGCAATGTCCGCTACTGATCCATCTGGAACGTTGGGAATTTTTGCAAAATCATAAAAAGTGTTTGTGCTCATTGTCGATTGTCCAGTTTCTCCCTTTTGGTTCCAACCTAACGATTAGATTCTTTTCTATTTTTACCCGCTGCATATGCGTTTCCATCTACTCCCAACGCGACGAGATGCATATCGCCTAATCGAACTTTTGTGAACGCGACAGGTGATGATGTGACAAGTGTGGGATCGGCTGCTCCAACACTCATCGGATTTCCTGCTTGGGTTCCTACTGTACTCGTGGCTGATATTCGCATACCATCTCCCCTATTTGTGTAAGCGTTTGTCTGACGTATCGTACCAAACTATTTTGTGAGCATGTGTGAGTAAACACTAACCGTATAGTTGTCCTAGATTATCAAGAGCTGCACTTAGTTTTTGACCACAAAAACTTGAAACAAATTGAGTTGCACCATTAGCAAACGTAACTCATACGCTGTGGAAGCTCAACAACAGGTGTAAGCATTGGAGAAAACCTAAATTGTTAGAGAATCAATAAATAGTACCAAAAAAGTTGACCATCATCAGTAATAAAATTGCGTTTAGGAGGATTGCTTTGCCTACAAGTACAAACACTTCTAACACGGTAAGGAAAATCGGCAAGTAGTGGAATATAACTTTGGACGACAAATCCATTAGCCGCTGCAGACATTCCCATCCCTAGGACAAGAGTAAAAAAGATTAAAAGCAAACCTAATTGTCCGTTCATATTATCGTTAATGAAACCTCCCCAACTCTGCAGCGTGCCATCTTGTTTTAATGCGTACTCGACAGCACAAGAAACATAACCGATGAGCACCGCCCACACTATCATTTTATCGATACTGGCGCGTATACTCACCGGTTAATACTCCTTATCATGTTCGCGTGCGTCTTGACTTGGTAGAAGATCATAAAGCGTGGTCGCGACGTGCCAATACAGTTAATTTTAACTGGTTTGTCTCAAATTACAACACGTCTCCACTTTATTCTGTTTCTTGTGGTTTTTGGTCAGTGTTAGCTGGTTCTTCAGAGCTTTGTTCCGTAAGCAACACTTGTGCTTCAGCAACAGGAGATCCAGTGTCATTGTTTACTTGTTCTTCTGTTGCATTTTGAGTTGAGAGTAACTCGTGAGTAGATTCGAAAGACTCGTTCGGGTCATTTGGTATGACCAACAAAACTTCTTGTGGAGCAGCTTGAGGAGCAGCTGGCGCAACTACTGGTGCAGTAACTGGTGCTTGTACAACAGGAGCCACTGTAGGTACCAAAACAATTTCTCGTAGCTCTGATTGTTGCTTACCTTTGTATGTTACAGGAACTTTCTTTTGTTTTGCATGTAAGACAGCAAGCACTACAACTGTGGACACAACTAACAAGAACAAACAGCCGAGAATAGATCCTACTACAGCTCCTGCAACGACACCGCTAGCGGCATTACTTCTTGCAGGTATCTTTCCTGCAACGCCTATCTTCTGTGATCCATAATAATGAACATTCACGGATGCCGATTTTGATTGTCTTGCTGCTCTACTGTTCGTGTTACTAGATAGCGCAATACAAAGCGAGAATGTGTTTGTCTGTAACGCACTGATCAACGCATTATCAGTCAGATAAACGCTAGCTGTTACAATTGGATCATTCTTGACAGTAATGACTTGTGAGACAACATATGATCCACTTTCATCAACTGAAACAAGCAATACATATTGTTTGTTCGTTTGAAGTGCAATAGTCTGTGTATCCTTGTCTGCACCACCAATAAGTTCATATAACTGCCCAGATGATGTTGCCTTGATAGCAGATGATACTTGACTTTTACCATCAGCGCTTGTTAGCCATACTTCCACAGCTGTTCCTGTTTGTAATGAAGATGGAATAGTGAACGCTATAAATGCTTGTACACCAGCCATAATAATTGGTGGTTTCAAACACATACCCTTTCTTGCCGTTTCTGTACTCGAAAACGTTGTCGTTAACTGTATCTTTTCACTTGCAAAAGAGTAGGGAACAATTCCAGTAGTTCCTGGTAATTGATTTGATGTATCAATATCAATCACACTTGCATTGGTTGCAGTGTCAAATACAATGTACGAAGCAGACGATACTTCCATATCGATCTCACATTGTTTACCAATAACCTTGGGCTTGACACATTGGCAATCGTCATTTGCAATACAGATACCTTTACCGTTACATACATTAGCGTTCGTTGCTGCTAAACCAAAGCACATAGTGGATGGATTCACTGTAGTGGTGGGTGCGCTAGTAGTAGGAGCACTCGTAGTTGTTGGATGATCTGTAGTTGATGTCGGTGTAGCAGTAGTAGTTGGAGCTACTGTCGTTGTTGGTGTTGGCGATGCAGAGGTAGTTGGTACATCTGTTGTAGTAGCAGTTGGGGTAGCAGTACTAGTAGTAGGAGTATTGGTTGTAGTAGTTGGTGCCAGTGTCGTTGTTGGTACATCTGTTGTGGTGGTTGGTGTTTCAGTAGTAGTTGGTGTTGGTGTATCTGTAGTGGTTGGAGTAGGCGTAGGAGTGTCTGTCGTAGTAGTTGGTGTCGGCGTAGGCGTCTCCGTTGTAGTGGATGGAGTCGGTGTAGGTGTTTCAGTAGTAGTAGTCGGGGTAGGTGTGGGTGTTTCAGTAGTGGTCGGTGTAGGTGTTGGAGTCTCTGTAGTAGTAGTTGGAGTCGGTGTTGGTGTTTCTGTGGTAGTAGTTGGTGTAGGCGTAGGCGTCTCCGTTGTAGTGGTCGGTGTTGGTGTTGGTGTCTCCGTAGTAGTTGGCGTCTCTGTAGTAGTAGTTTGTGTTGTATTGACAATCAAACGGTGACCAGCAATTATCGAATAATTCCCGTTTGATATCTTTTGTGGTATGTACAGACCATCTAGAACGGGTCTTCCAAGTCTCTCTGGTGGCCCACCCCATGTCATGATATAACCAGATTTTGTTAAAACAATACAAAGGACAAAGTTAACGGTTGACCCAGTATTTGTATCGACATAGTAATATGGTGTCAATCGTACTTGCACAGCTTCTTCACCTCCTAAATTGATCTGCTGTGGAAAATCATAGGAGGCAGTAGCAGAAGTATCAATCATTTTATCACTTGATGTACCACTGGATGATGCCCATAAGGCTGCATCATTTGCTCCCCATGCCCATAGTGTTCCATCAGTAAACACCATGAATGTTGCTCCTGCTTCTGATTTGTAATTTGATAACACTTTGTTAGCAACAGGATTAGAGCTCCAAACAACTTGAGTGAACACATTTGGATTACCTCCGACGGTACCACCAACCTTGTATTGACTGCATGTTCCGACAAAGTAGAAATTATTACTAGCTCCAAGTATGATAGAGTACTCACCAGATCGAGTAATCTGTATAGAAACAATTTGGTCATTAATATTTGCACTAACCAATGCTGGTACTTTGGTACTCGCAGTATTACCAATACCTAAACTACGATACGAGTTGAACCCTAGAGCAAGCACACTTCCGTTATTCAACAAGAATAATGAGGCTATCATATCCACTGATGCAGAGATTTCAGTAACAAAGACGCCATCTGTGAGCGTAGCGGATATTTTTGTCCATGGCATAACATCAGTGTATGATCCTGCAGGATTAATAATAAAGGCGTTGTATCCACAACCCCACAGTGTGTTGTTTTGATCAAGAGCAAGTATATAGTTGGAATTGTAGCCAAAACGTTGCCATGATGTTACACCTGCTGGAGGAGTCAAAACATATGGCACTAATGACGCGTACGAAGCGATGTTGTTCACTAGTTGTTAGTTAACAAATTATCTTACTAAACAAGTTGAAAAAATTCAGGCCAATGCCATAGAGCGTACCATTTGACAAAAACAACTGTAGATTTTGCGCATTTTCAATTCTGTCGTTATTGAATCCAAATCGTGGCTGCGCATATAAATCCTGTGGCACAGACCAATTGAATCGAGAAGTCTCTATACCACCATAACCATGTGATACTTGACCCCTTACATGTTATATTTTTTATTACAAACTTACCATGCATAAAACGAAGAATCAGCCCAACCAAAAGCAGTGTTGTCAATAAGTGCAATAACAGTTGTGTTAATGTTTAGTTTTTCAGCTGCGGTAACTCCGCGATAGAGATCAGTTGTACTATGAGGAGTAGGGCCTAACACATTTGCGAATTGACCACTACCCTGGAAACCCCACATGTACGTATTATTGTCTGAATCTATAGCAGCAACAGTATTGCTGCCAGTATAGATATTCGTAATATTCTTTCCAGCCATTTCTGAACCTGCTGTATTCACTGCAGTAGGAGTTGCCAACGCTGCCGTGTTTGCAGTGTTTCCAGCTGCTAACTATTGGGTATGAGAAATAATGATCATCTTACGTACTATGACGTCAGTAGGAAACAATATTCACTTACATAGAAATTGTAACCCCAAGTAAACACTGTGCCTGTTTTCAAGAGAGCAATTGCAGATGACCGTGTAAGTTCAATCGTGGCCACGTTAGATAGTGCAACCTGTGTTAAAGAACTCGTTTGTGTACTAAGGGGTGTCGCAGGGTTTCCAAATATTCTGACGGAATTTAAGCCAACAACATAGAGGTCACCGTTGGACAGAACAACAAAAGAGACTCTGTCACCAGCGGCGACATCGACAACTGTTCCATCAGGGGCGCCGGTGAGCTTTGCAAAATCATTAAAGTTTGTGGCGTGTAAAGTAGTTCCTCCAGTTTCTCCGTTCGAGTTCAGTCCTTGATGGTTAGATGTTTGAAACTTATACCTGCTGTGTATGCGTTTCCATCTACTCCTAACGCAATCAAATGTAAATCACCAATTCGTACTTTGGTAAATCGAACTGGAGCAGTTACCAAAGTGGGATCGGCTGCTCCAACGCTTATTGGATTTCCAGCTAGCGTTCCTTGCATGCTCCCTGTGTAACGCAAACCGTAACCCCTTTGATGTTAAAATTTTGAGTAAATTGTACCAAACTATTTTGTGAGTAAATGTAAAAAAAACTAACCATATAATTGTCCTAGATTATCAAGAGCTGCAGCTAATTTTTGACCACAATAACTTGAAACAAATTCTGTTGCTCCATTTGCGAGTGTATAGTTTACACGTTGCGGAGTATCAATAACTGGAGCTGAAATCGATGTACTAGAGGTTAAGATTTCTGTTATAACTTACGCAAAAAGTTGACCGTCGTCAGTTATAAAAATTCGAGTTGGAGGGCCGTACTGTCTAGCACTACAAATAGATCTAATGCGGTGTGGAAAATTTGCAAGTATTGGAAAAAAGCTTTGAACGATTTGGGTTCCAGCGGCTGTATTCATGCCGTTGCCTAACATTCCCATTTCATTGTCGCGAGCTAGACCTGCCCAGCTCTGCACTGTTCCATCTTGTTTCACAGCATACTCGAGGCAAGAAACAGAACAAATGAGTAACAGCCATACAATCATCTTTTCAGCGGTACTTGGCGGGGTAATTGCTCGAGTGGTTATACAACTCGTTTTTGTTCTAAAAAACTATTAATTGGTTTCAGATAACCACGGTATCGCGCGCTTTGCTCTGCTAATCATGTTGTAATTATTAACAGCTTGTATAAGCTTTGAGCAAAGACAAACTCTTGTCACCACTGCCGATGGTGCAGTTCAGACAAGTTTAACGGCTAATTAACAAATTACAACGCACTAATGCACACATAAGATGTTAGACAGCAGAATACACTTTCTTATCACTTATTTCATATTAACTGTGGTGTGCGTCCTTAGTGGTGTTGGTGTTATCTTTTTGCAACACTACTGGACTCCAAGAGACCCACCTGCTGCCAATACAACATCTTTTTATCCACACTATACGGTTTCGTCAGACTCTATCAGTCATCAAGAGTACCAGTTTCAGGAAGCGTTTTTAAAATGGGCGACCGTTGCAACTTCAATAATTTCATTTATTGGCTCTGTACTTATCATTATACATTTCCTCGTTGGTACAAAACAATTTGCACGCTCCATTCAGACAAAATTAATCGTGTATTGGTGCTGCGCTGATATCATAAGAGGTATGAATTTTTAATACTCGTGCGTTGACATGATAGGTATCGCGTTCGTCATTGGAACTTTTTTAAATCACTACGACTCTATTTGTATGATACAAGGAGTCATGGTTCAATTCGCAACTCTAAGTATGACCATGTGGTCGTTTTGCATAGCGTTCACGTTACTCGAGGGAACCGTATTCAGTAGAAATCTACTCGACGTGCGACAATGCGAACCATACTTTCATTTCATCTCGTGGGTGGTTCCTATCGTTTCTGCAGGTGTCGCATACCATTTTGATTTATATGGAAAAGCAGGAGGATGGTGTTGGATCGATGATTACGAGTCAAGTGAACGATTCTTATATTTCTACTTGGAACTCATCGTCGTGTTTGTGTACAGTATCGTTGCACAAATATTCGTTGTGAAATATTTTAGAAAACGCATCAGGAGAGGATTCTTCAACGATACAAGTACACCTGATAGTTTGGCCAGTGCAGTTTCATTGAAACTCCGATTATTCATTTTGGCTTTCTTATGCAGTTACTTTGTCGCCATGATTCACCGAATTTTGGATTTGTTCTTCATATTGAGTCCATTTTGGTTAGTTGTCATTCACACGTGCACTGTTGGTTTGAGTGGATTTTTCAACTTTGCTGCGTACTTTATAAGTACTCGTGGACGAGTACTAGACTGGATAACACCAATACTCGTATGCTTGCGGCGTGCGAAGAGAAAAGAGTTGACAACGAGTACAATAGGTTCTGTACAATCACCAGACGCTCAAAATGTTCGCGAAGCAATTCGATCGTTATCATTATACCCGCAATACTATCAACGACAAAGAGATTTTGAAAGTGATGACGAAGAGAGCGAAAAAGAGTCAGAAAAGATTGTTCAACCACCACCTAGTTCGTATGGAACATTAGCAAGTGTCGGAGCGAACATCCAAGACAATGTGAACAAGAAATGTTGTTCTATTAACAATTCATAGCGGGATCAACAGATCTGTTTGTCGTTATTTACAGGGTGGAAACATTTAATGGAATAGATACCTTTTTCGCTCGCTACAATGCAGTAGAAGATCATTTATCAGTCGGTCAATTTATATCTAATGGAGATAGAACAGATCGTCGAGTGTGGGGACCATCTGCCGTGGACACCTTTTCCAAACAAATGTTTTGGGTCGATCAAAACGGACAATTATTTAGAATCGACACTGCTAAAGGACTAGTTTCTCCAGTCAAACTAAACTACCCAGAAACACCAAAAATCGTAATTGTACAATTAGCAGTCATGCCCACCAATACAACCAAGGATAATTTCTATGCGATCATGGCAACACCAGATGCATTAGAACAACGAGTATGGTTAGAATCAGTTCCATTCAAACCTGCGAATAATCAACCTAGACGATTATTCATTTTCCGATTCCGACTCAGTGACATGAAATCGGCACCTATTACCACCATTGATCCCTTCACAAGAAGAATGTACGTTTACATTCGACTCATTCACGAAGATAACGATCTCATATACACGTTAAAAATCGATGAAACAGACACGTATGCTGTGCTACTCGATGTAGAACCCGTTAGTCAGAGTAACGTCATTATGGGTATGACATACGACCAAGAAACGAAACGAGTTTGGGCGTTAATTCAACAACCGTTAGTTATCGGTGGAAGACGTTTGAAGCAAGGTCCACTTGGTTCAATGTTGGCTGTATATAGTTCCAAGTATGATATTAGGAGTGTAACGTGGGAGCAAGAGTTTATAGTGGAAGGTCTAGAGATTACAAGTCGCCTAGTGCATGCGTCGTTCACATTTGCAACATTTAATTCTACAAATGTTAAACCGGATCGCTTTTTGAATATTTTATATGAAGATAACACAGTGGTTACGATTGACATGTATACAAGACAACCTGTTGTGAATTTGAGACCTTATGAGAAACTAGAAGCGTTAGGATTGATAGCAAGAGATAAACCATAGCGACGGAAGCTTGATGAGATGCTATCGGACTATACAACGTACAAACATTCGAATCAAATGCTTATGTAATTTATGATAAACTCATTACCAACTATAGAGATATTTGTAAAGATAATGAAGATTTTCGACGCGTGTATGCTTTAATAAGCTGTACTTTGTGCACACTTTCACTTTTTTTCTCACTCCGCTTCTAAATTTTTGCTTTGAAACTCTTTTGGATGCTAACGCTCTCAATTCTTCATAAGGATAGTTTCTATAGAACTGTTTCTTGAAGCTAAAAGATAATGTATTCTTTCCAAAACCATGTTATTAAAGCAATGTCTGCAAACTGCAAATATTGTTATTTGCCACAACGCACAAAAATTGTAACCAGCGTTCCCAAACAATCATGCTTCATCAACTGCAGAACCACAGTCAACCTATAATCTCGTTTGATTCCAGTTTTTAATTCAGAAAAACAATGTCAAGCATTGCTACAGTGCACCAAGTGAGTGACTCAAGTGAAAAAGAGATTGTCAAATCCATTCTCGAGAACTACAACGTAGATGAAATCGTCTATCACAACGACGTCGTACTCGCAGTAGATTGCACAGATGGACCGCTTCATTACAGTTTGGATGGTCATAGTTTGAAGACGTTAGAATCTATTGGGATTCACCTACTCTGTAACGTGGTCGTGACGCACAATTGGATCTTCTTCCTAGCACGTATGAAAGATTGAAGTTGAGACTAAATATTTAGAGCAAGGAATCGTTTATGCGGTGGAGATGAGAACATTTGAAGATGCATGCAAAGTACTGGACGAAGTGGACAAGTTGGACGCACAAATTCTACAAACCCTCGACACACTCGTTCAAGACAAAGAAGTTCAACTCGCGCTTCAAGATGTGATCAACATGCAAACTAGCTTCGATGGATCTAGCATCGTTGTATTCACTCGAGGTTTCGTGCTCCAAGTCAAAGAGTCTGAAGAGAAACACGATCTAACGGTCACTACGATCTACAAGGAGGAGAAATCCAAAATCGAAGCTCTCTCATCAGGACCAATGGGAACCATTGTCGTCACCGAGGACTCAATCAAGGCCGTTGGAACCTACGTGAACTGTTACTCTGAAACATGTACCAACGCTACCGTTACTGATGTCAAGTGCTGGGACTCCATCTACGGACACGTTCAAGACGTCGTTGCCTTCGACACACACGTTGCGTTCTTGACAGAGTGTGGCAAAGTGATCATCTCTGGAAGTTCGAAACTCTACAAGTCAGAAGAGCACGATACCGTTCGAAGAATCCTACCTATCGAAGAAGAAGTCCTTCACATCATGGCGTATCCTCGTTCCAAGTGTTTGCACGTCTACACTGCCTCCACACTCTTCATCATTGGTCCCAACAATATCTCTGAAAGTGAATGGATCGAGTTCGATAAGTTTGACCACTGGATCGTGTCACGTTTCACTACCACTATCCACGGTGACGAGTATGGACTCTTTGAACGAAAAATCGATACTTGCGTAGATCAATTGTATGAACGTGAGTACAAGCGCAGAGACAAACAAAGACGTATAGATCAAAGAAACATACAAATGTGTGAACAATTGTATTCAAGACTTGAGGATGTAATGCATAAACTCAAACACTAATAGTCGAGGGATACAAGTCAATGTAATGAAATGTAGTTTTGGAAACTATGCTATCATCACTAATCCAATCAATACATGCTTTTAGTTTCCGTTCATACGTTCCATCTATCTGTACATGTTGTGATAAACCAGTCTCTACAATTTGTCTTTCTAAACAATTGGAAATTCCACCAGAGAGAACAATCGATTTGGGTTGGAATTGAAACGTGTTTTGGTATCCTTCTAAAAGCCTGTGTAGTGTACGGTTTACTCGCGAAGAACGTCTTTCGTTTGTTTCTAATTGTTTCATAACTGATGCATTTGTACACAAGTACACTGGCTCCTCTCCATTTCTTGTTCCAACAAGTAAATGATGCGATGTCGCTGAATAAATGTTGATTTGTTCGCCCTTGTCAACGATAGTTACTGCAGGATACGTTCCTAACGCTAAAATCAGTATTGGAAACTGAATATTATCGTACAAACATCCTATACCGTGTCCATGGCCGTCATGAAGAACCCGCACTATACTTGCTCCTGTTTTTGGTAAAAATATTCTTCTATGCTCCATTGATTGTACGCCGATGACCGACTAAAATCGCTCAGCCTATCACTTCCTATTAACACTCCATTCTCGACTGTTCCTGTTACACTAACAAATAGTCTTTCTATCTTTACGTTCTCGTAAGTGTGTTTGACAATACAGTCATAAATTTCATCCCAACATTGCTCTGGACCGTATTCAAACAGCGGTGCGCTTGGTACTGCGAAAAATACAAACCAATCTGGCCCTCTTTTTACACCAAATTTTGTGTTTGTACCTCCAATATCAATAGCGATAGTTGCTGTCATGGTCGTGCTGGGCAGGATAAAATGTATTGGATCCCTTTCTTGGTGATGAAAAGAGAAGCGACCATTGCCAAAACTTTACAAGGCTAAATGCGAAACAAGATTTGAACAGATTGTGAATTTAATGAACAGACGGTTTAAGCTCTCCCTTTTCATAATAAAAGTCGACCATTAAGTTATATGGTGTTGCATCTTTCAAATATAAATCGCGATATATCATATCCTTGACTCCATTTTCAAGTCTATCCACCATTAATACTCCATCCAAGTGATCAATTTCGTGTTGAAACAATTCACTCAATGCAGGTTCCAAATTTTCTAGTATGGTAGCTTCGTCCAAGGAGTTGTCATAATACTCTACTGTGACATTTTTGTTTCTTTTCACTTTGCACAACAAGTCTGGTAATGAAAAACAGTCATCCCAAACTGTGAATGTTTCATCACTTCTTGCAATAATTTTTGGGTTTATGGCACAAAAATATTTTTCGTTTAGGCAAAACATAATCACACGCTTCATAAGCCCAATTTGTGGTCCTGCAATTGCTCTCCCAAATCCATTTTCTAATCTAAACTTAGTTAACGTTGTTTTCAAGAGGTCTAGTTGTTTGTTGAACTCGTCATTCTCGAAGTCGCTTTTTGTGACTTCTGGACATTTGAAACGAAGTCTTGGGTCTCCTAATAGAAGCACGTTCTCAGTTCTGTTTGGTGACATTTTACAACTGGATTTCAAACACGTGTTCACTTTATCCAGTTGCTTTCACCTTGGTTACTGATCATGGTATACAAGACCAATAACTTTGTATAAGTGGTGCTAAATACTATTGAGCAAACTTGTAAACAATGCTGTGACATTTGACTCGCAAAAATGATACAACAAGAGCCTCCAACGTCAACACCAATACCGCTGTGGGCCATATTTGTAGCTGCAGGTGTACCTGCAGTATTCGTCGTATTACTTTTAATCATTGTTATTGTACTCGTTATCAAATTAAGACGAACACAACGCGCAAATGCAGAAAGACAACATATGCTTACCGACCAAGAAAACGAATACTGGAGTAACACTGAGTATTACCAAATGGAAACAAATAGAGTGCCAAACGCAAGTAATAGAATTCGTACTGTTAGATACTCTGGCACACCAATAGATGACGATCTATCGCCGTATGATACTCTATCGCAACCACTAATAATTCAGAGAATTAAACAGAGCACTCGCAAACGCAAAACCACAACTAAAAAATGTCAATATTCAATCCGAAGAGCTCACATTGGAAGAACAAATCGGTGAAGGTTCCAATTCAGTCGTCTTTAAAGCGGCATACATGGGAGTTACAGTAGCAGTGAAAAGATGCGTTATCATTGACCTGCTAGACGATCCATTACAAGATTTTATCAAGGAAACGACAATCATGTCTAAATTGCGTCACCCAAATGTCGTTAGCGTAAGTTTAGACTTCGATTGAGATTAATTTCTAGTTTTTGGGAGCAAGTATCAAAGAACGATATTTTTACATTATATCAGAAGTACGCTCAATTTATCTAGATTTAACACCCTAGTACTGTGACAATGGTTCACTGGAAAAATACGTTCATCCGGAAAGACCGAATTCTGCATCATTTCGCACAGGAAACCAACCTATACAACAACCAATCAAACTATCGTTACCAGTCAAGTATAAAATGCTACTCGATGCAGCGTTAGGTCTATTATACCTCTCCAAACAAAACATTTTGCATCGAGATGTAAAATTGGCAAATTTACTGTAAGTGTTATCAAATTGCTAACAATCTAGTGTAGATAAACATTGGACGATCAAACTTGGTGACTTTGGTGTCTCTAGAGTTTTAGAGAAAGATAAAAAGATGACCTACGCTGGCACAGTAGAAACATGCGCTCCAGAAGTACTCGAAAACGATGATTATTCGTTCAAAAGTGATGTCTACTCTTTTGGAATCGTAAGTCGCTTTTATTTCCATTCTAACATGAACTAGATCATGTGGGAACTCTGTTTTGAGAAGCCACTGTACTCGGGGTTAGACATTCATGAAATAAAACGAGGAGTAGTCGAACAAGATCTGCGGCCGACAATACCATCACATTCTAAAGTAGATCCAAGATGTGTACAGCTCATGCAACAATGCTGGCAAAAAGATAAAAACAAACGGCCAGATTTTGGTCAATGTGTAACGATCTTGAAGGTCGTTGTCGAGGAACAAGGAGAGTTTGATATGCCAGCAAGTCAACAACCACGGTCTGCATCAAAAAGAGATGCGCTTGTTTTACCGTCACAAGTTGCCATTTTAGATCGATTTGGATCAGTATTAGAAGCACCTCTAGAATCACGGGTTCGACGAGCTAGATCTGTTGATTTTCGAAAAAAAGGTTCTGAAGTAAATAAATGAATTGTACACATGTTTATTCTTGCGCCATCGCTTCAATAATAGAACTAGGAAGCGTTGGGTTTTGCTCGACATTTTCTTCTGGCGCATCTTTTGATAGTGAATTTAATAACGTCGAAATCGAAGGATTAGGCATGTGTATATCGTCTATGGTTTTTGCAGGTGATCGATTTGGATAACCTTTCCTCTTTTTTCTGCGACTCGCATTTTCTTCTTGATTCTCATCTATTTGGTTCTCGAATTGCTTCTCGCGATCGACAAAGGTTTGCAAAAACTCCTTAAAACTATATTTTCGTTTGTTGGTTAGTCTACGTTCGCCAGCCGATCCCTCTCGTGTGTGATTCTTTTCGTTCTCGCTCTCGTCTTCTTCCTACAATTATGCAATTAGATGTACAACGGTAAACAAACCTCTAGTGTTCTGTTTGAAACAACTCGCCTACGACGTGTCATGCTTTATGTTTTGCTTTTTTATTGCTTAATTGGGCCTTTGGGCAACTTGCATTTGAAATCAACCAATTCCAAGAGGTACTTTGAAATGGTACACCATGTCCATTGTACTGGTCCAAGTGCATCTCGGCTTTCATTCGCCAAGGTCGCTTCAAATAGACCGTTACGTGTGTTACGACCGAATTCGTCAAGTACTGACAGTGACAAGTTGACAGCCCACAAAACTTTGTAGATGTCGGCCAACAAGCCTCTGGACTACCTACCGAATCCTTACCGAGCCGCTCTCAACAGAGAAAAGTTTATCGTTATTCTAGACTTTATAGACAATTACAAAACACGAGAAATAGGTTTATCGTCGTTAGCAAGTAATATTTCCAATGTCGCGAATAGTAACTCTGGCTCGAGTAACAAAAACAAGGCCGGAATCTACGCAGCAGTATTTTTGAATGAAAAATACAAAGTCACACCCGTGAAACCATTTTCACAGAACAATGACCCTCTAAAACTACACTTACGACAACGTGTTGTATTTATACACGATAGGTTGCTACCACAAGACGCAAAATTAGAGGAAAACCCAGGAGGAACGAAAGAGAAAATGTACTGCGAGATAATGATTTTCGAAACAAACGACACTGGAAAACCAGATCTAGATAATGACAAAA
>JAESGV010000244.1_pt1 | contig 25999 bp, 31 predicted proteins | sample 9269781 | NCBI WGS metagenome assembly JAESGV01 (sample SAMN15741586, study PRJNA653496) | algae metagenome | isolation source: Tildeniella torsiva UHER 1998/13D and co-occurring heterotrophs from... | place: Slovakia: Slovak Paradise National Park, Hrabusice, Kosice Region | collected 2000-01-01
AAGGGTAAGACCAAGAAGAAAGTATCTACGCCTAGCAAGCGAAAATCTATTACGTTTAATGATCAACTGCAAGATCAACACCTTAACATAGAAAAGAAGAAGAAAAAGTCTTTACGGACTTGATGTAAAAAATATTATAAAAGTGTTACATTGATGAAACTATTACACGCATTTGAATAGGCAAAAACTATTTTATGGTTTCATGTGACCTTGTCCAAACACTTTGTCCAATATGACTTGCTCATCCAACTCATTGAGGTTTGTGGCACTAACGTCCCACACTATTCCTTCAATTTGTTGTCTGACGGCATAATATGAGCTAGAGAATATCATTCTTCTCCTTACATAAGATCCCGAAGGCATCCAAAGAATAGAGATAATTTTGTCATGCATATTAAATAGACAAAACCTAGGATCGTCTTGTGGTAAAATGGATTTTAAATCTGAAAATGTCTCGTTGATTTTTCCTTGTTTATCTATTGTAACGCTGGATCCATCTGTGTTGAATAGTAGATATGAGTACGAGGATTTGAGTTCTTCTATTGCCCGTTTGGTTGCCTCATCTAGTGTGTTTGTTGACATTTAACATCTTCCAATTACAACTTCTTAGAGACCTGTTCCAATCTGCGTGTTTCGGGCTTGTATCGTAGAAAAAGTACTCAGGCGAAATTGAACCAAGATTACCATCTGATCTTTTGGATGGAACCAATATAAGCAAAGAGAAACTGAAGAGGTTAGCTGCGCTAGAATAAACAACTGTGCTCCGGCATTGTACTTGCACAATCGACGAGAGTTATGGTTTAATATAACCTCCACCTAGTACTCTTTCTATTATAATCTGCTCATCTATCTCTGTGTGGTCTGTTGCGCCTATTTCGTACGATATCCCAACTATTCCCTTCTTAAATGACGATTTGGTGCTCGCGAAAATCATTTTTCTTCTTACACGTGCTGCATCCGGTGCCCAAGCGATAAATAATAAATTGTCGTAGAACGTTACGAGTGCAAAACGTGTGTCGTCTGGTGGTAAAATAGAAATAAAATCGGTAAAAGTTTCATTTGGCTTCCCACGTTTGTCTACTACGATAGCGTCGCTAACAACGTCAAAAGTAATGTACGAGTGAATTTTGGATTGAAGTTCTTGTATTGATCTGTTCACCTCTTCTGTTGGTATAACGCCGTCAGACATCGATTTATTTTGAACAGTTACATTGTTTTTCCTGTGGACCTTGAATATTTATTGTCTTGACAGCACGTGTAAATGAATATGTGCAAGGCAAGATAAAACAGTGCATCATTTATTATTGTGCCATAATTGCATTCTTTGTTTCACTCAAATATGAAATCTGGCAGGCCGTTTGCTCGCATGTATCTGATGACAAAATTGGGATTCTACCAGAAAGACCACATGTTGAATCAATCAATCAATGCTAGAAAGTATCTGAAACGGTTTTTTGTAGATGACGGGTCAACTGTAAAGAATAGCATTTGAACGCTTTAAAAGCGAGATGTGACTTTACAGTTTTTTCAAACCAAACTACAACATGTCCAACTTCAAAGTATACAAGCCATTTAACAAGGAAGAACCACGCGTTGCTCCTGCTAGTCCCAAATTCTTAGTGAATGACAATGGACACTTGCAAAACAGACAAAAAGAAGAGGGTACACATTCGTTCCCAGAATTCGAACCAAACGGCAAAGCTAGCTTTGGATTCACACCAATGGGATACGTTCGTCATGAAGTTAGACCAAATGTCAAAATAGCTGGTGTACGTTCTGAGCTTGGACACACAAATCCACAAGCTTTCCATTTCTTGCACAAAGATAATCCAGAAAACCACCAACGCATCAGTACCAGCACAACTGGCTGTAACAACGAGAGAACTCTAACAACTAAGACTAAATACAACGAATTCTACAACGAAAAAGAAGAGGAAGCTCAAAACTCAACACTAACAAGATTACAGCACGTAAACCAAAGCTTGTAAACTAATACTTTATGTAATTATCTCTTAAATGTGTTTTAAATGTCAAATTCTTGTTATCTCGGTAGTGCTGCTGTATGAGTTCATATTGATGCACAAACAAGTACAATAGATCGTCATACTCGCCATTATAATCATTATGCGTCGCTTGGTGATATTCTCTACAAAAGTAATGTATCGCCTCTATCGTACTTAGGAAGTGAATATCGAATTTTTGGTTCCGCCAGAAGAGTGTTCTGTATTGGTGAATCTTTACACGTGGCAGATTTTGTATGCGACTGTCACGCAAAATACCTTTAGATAGTTGCCACGTGCTATCGATAAACACGACATATTTAAGTTTGAAATCTGTTTCTTTTTGTTCTGCTAGGATTTGGTCGATTGGTTGTGCTGTAGGACTTGGATAGAGTACAATTGCGTTCGTGGGATTTAAATCCTCTGGCATATCTGGGAAAACGTATATTTCGACATCATTAGGTGCTATAATCTTTGCATGGCAAGCAGTGTTCTTTCCCTTTCGTTCTGCGTGATGTTGGAGACTATATTGTAAGTTTGAGACAATGTACAACTCACACTATAATTTTAACAGGTAAACTCAACTGTGGAATCGCTTTTGTCGCATTGTTCATGATCCTATTGCAGTTGTAGCAGTAATGCATTTGTTGTTTGTTGCATCCTGGGCATTCATATCGTTCTTTTATCGCACCGAGACTTTCTACTGGGTTATTAGAAAACTTGAACCGTGATAGAACACTTTCTCCCTGTTGTTCTTCTGTCATGACGCTTTGTGAATTTGAAACTCAAGTTGACAGATTACAAGTATCACAAATCGACATGGATGTACAGAAGAAGACTTTTGTTGCGTTGTTGCGTGCGATATCACGAGAACAATTAGGAGAGCCAACGTCAGCAGACATGATAACAGAAATCTTCCAAGTGGAAGACATGGACGAAAGTAGAGCAGAAGAAATATATTCTTCACTTTCGCAGACGTTTAAAGAACTCGTGTCGAATAATTCGCAACCAGCACAGTTAAAAGATATTCTACAAGAGCGTGGAGATCTATCAGAAGAACAAGTACAGTTATTCGTACAATTCTGGACAAACGAAGGACCAAAACATCACGCAAAAGTAATCGAACGAGCATCGTTTGCCAGAAAATTAGCACCAAGTGGTTTTAAATGGAGAGTCGATCAAGTCACTAATGTCAAAAACTTGTCAGAAATCTCACAAACTGTAGCTGTTGTCGAGTTAGTCACAAAAGAAGTCACAAAAACGGAAAGAAAACTTGCATTTGAAGTTGATAAGGATACACTAAATAGCGTAGTGGAACAATTGGACCTCATTCAAAAGAGAATTGAAAGTTTTGTGTAAAAATTTACGAGTAGCCGTGTTCGCAAATAGAATTACTTTTTATAATATAGCACAGTGGGGCTGTATGGCCGTTCATCTATTCCTTGAGTTTTTTTCAGATCTACTTGCAGATTAATAGGTGGGACAATTTGTTTTTGTTGTGTTCGTTGTTCCTTCTCGAGTGCGTCGATTTTCTTTTGTTGTTCTGCCACTAGTTGTCTCAGTCTCATGTTTTCCTGTTCAAAAACTGATACTGCTTTACTGAGCTTCTCTGCTTTTGCTTTGTATTCTTTTGCTTGTTCGACACTGACTAGTAATTCATTTGCCATTATTGGTTGTACAGGTTTCAGAATGTAACGTGCGTTTTGTTCGTCTTGTACAAGTAACTGGAAATCAGTTGTCTTTGTCAAGTGTTGAACTTGTACCTGTACCTGATGTGCTTCATTATCTCCTTGATTTATTGTCACTTCAAATAATGTTGATGCTAGTAAATCCACTGTTACGTTCTTTTTAAGCACTGGTTTCAGTGGTACATGTATTTTTGGTGAACTCGACAATGGGTGTCGTGTTGGCGACAGTGGGGAACCTGCTAGAGCAAGTTTTGGCATAGAGATTTTTAGTCCCTCTTGACGTGTTATATTCTTATCTTCTGGTGTTTTAATCGGTAAGTTCAACGAGAACCCTTTCATAGTTTTTCTTGTTTGTCCCACACAACCAAGAACAGCACCAAATCAAGTGACATGATAAAACTTTTTATTTCTTAAGCGTCTATCTCAATCATTTCAACATTATCGTTAGACAATCCAAAATTAATTGGAACAACTTTGATGCAAACTTTGCCATCTGTGTCCAAGTCAATGTCAATTGACTCGTGTACACCTCTTTGTAGGGACAAACCGTTCAATATTCCTACTCCGTGACCAAGTGCTTTACTACTCCTCTCTGCGTTAATCACATCTACTTCGATAGCACAAGTCGATTCTCCAAAGTCTAGTAGGTTCATTTCAAACGATTCTTTGAAAACTGGGTTAATAGTCCCTTTGATCGATTTTGTCTTTTTGACGTTCTTTTTGTCCATGCGCATTTTACATGTCACATAAACGTCCAATAGTTCTAGTTCAGAGTTTGGTGTCAAGTTGGAGCAATTGGTAATTGTAACTCCGAGTTTGCGACATGGTATAGTTCCCATATCTTCGATGTCTCGTATGAGAGTGTCTTTGCCTAGAGTGACACCGCATCCGAGTCTTAGTAAAAAAGAAAATAGTCTGTTGATCTCTGAAACAATACTTTGGTTCAGTACGAGTTTAGTATATGCTAGAGCGTTGATTTCTGTGAGAATATTTTTCATCTAAACTATTAATAACAAAAACGAACATACCTGTACCATTGGGAATTCTTCCCTTTTTTCCGCAGTGAAGAATTTCTTATGTTCCTCCAGGCAAGCATATTTGCCACTAATAGGTGCTGTATTAACGGCCACCACTATCATATTCGCGTTTTTGTTCATGTGTCTCATTTTCTTTTCTATCCGCTTGATATATGCCATATCGTGTTCGTACGAACTAACTATGACCACTAGGATATCTGTTTTCCGTAGCGGGTTGCCAAATATCGTGTCATCGTCATAGTCTTAAATATTAGTGTTTACTACTGGAGACATACCTTCTAGTCCAAATATACGTTCTAAGGTATACTTTGTGTTGTTTTTGATGTTTTTGTTTTCTGATAGTGTGTACTCTCCCTGTGCCGTCCTAAATTTTTTGGGCAACTGTTTCTCATCAAAGATCCCAGTCACATAGGTCTGTAGTAGACACGTAGCCATAGATTCTTCTGTTCCTACAAAAGAAAACGTAGTTTCCGAAACGTCGCTTCTTGGATTGCTTAGACGTGCATAGTATAGTTCCTTATTCAAAAATGCTCCAGCAGCGCTATCATCACCTTCAGAAAACGAGGAAACGAACGATAATGAGTCCCAGTCAAGGTGAGACCCGACCATGTGTGCAGTCTTCGTTTTAACGAGGCCTTTCAGTTGTCAGTCTCAATGCGCAAGTTAACTAAACAAAGAAAGAGATAACGACGTTGACTGTTTAGAGAATGCTTTTCTTACTATGTCACACACTTGTGAACACAATTGCCTGTAGAGTCTTTGTTACTCCTGCCGTTCTTATGGAAACATAGTAAAACTTCATCCTATGCTGTGGGCTAGTAAAAGGACAGAAAGAGAATACAATGCATGCGTGACTAATTGGGGCGAATATAAAACGATTTAGCGAAAAATCATTTAATTGAGTACAATATAATGAGCATTGAAAACGGTATGTATTTGTTAACACTGTATATTATTCATTATGGATGCTCAAGTAAATGTAACACCATGTGTACGACACTTTCGCTTTGAATGTTACATTCGGCAATAGTTTGGTCATCTTGTAATTGTTTACCACCAAAGATTAAACGAATTTGTTGTGGTGGTATTCCTTCTCTTTCGAAAACTTTAAGTTTTACGTATTCAATGATATCTGTCGGCTCTACCTCTACAGTTGTTGTTTTGCAGGTAAGAGCCCTAACAAAGATTTGCATGTTTCGTTTTCGGGCTGATGTGGATTTGTAATATCTGAGCTAACAAGTACTACGAAATGGCTTTTCGAATTTTTAAGTGTATTTTAAGTTGCAGAGCAATAGTAACACTGAAACTCGGACAGAGTATATTCGTTATGGATCTTCCGTTAAACGTAGCACTAAGTATACGTTACTCTCATTCTGAATGTTACACTCGGCAACAGTTTGGTCGTCATGTAATTCTTTACCACCGAATGCCTTCTTTTTCCAATAACTTGACTTTTACTTGCTCCATAGTATCTGTGGGATATACCTCTAACGGTATCTTTCTTGTAGCCTAAACAATGATTTGCATGTTATTTCGACGTCAACTCAAAACTCAACTTTAACGAAACTCTATTCTATCTACTGCTCTCTTATAGTCTCCAATTCGTTCCAGAACACTAGTTTACGGGCGGGCAACTTGTGATAAAGTTGTATATAGAGTGTGATATCGTTTCTTGTGAAAAAAAGAGAGACAAAATAAATTCACAGTGAATGAAACGAATCTAGCTAACCAATAGCTAGATAACACTTTATTACAAAACTCGGTTCTACAAAAGCGTTGAATAGTTGACTGGAATTTGGTCAACTATTCGTACAACTGCAGTAATCTTTATTGGAAAGCATCATATTTTGTTAGTTCTTTGTTGTCCAATTCTTCAGTATCTTCTTCGTCTTCTTTCTCTTGTTCAACGTACGTAGCAACTCGTTTCTTCTTTTTCTTCTTAACAATGATGGCAATAACGATTATTCCAACTAAAATAGCTACTAGTACAACAGCTGCAAAAACAGCGATGATGCCACCAATGAGTCCAGTGTTCAATATAGATTGAGTGGCTGATGGGGATTTCGAAACTGGAGCTGATGTAACGCACTGACCCTTGAGACACTCTACACCAAGTTGGTGTACTGTAATAGATACTACCTCGTCAGCTAATACATTACGCTGTTTCAAAGCACTTCCACTAGAAGATTGCGATAGCACATACGTAAATTGAGAAGAAAAGAACGATTTTGCAGAGAATGAGCCTAATGACATACTTACTGCGCATATTACAGTATTACCTAAATAAAGCTCACCAATAACCTTTGATGTAACAGATAGCTCCATTCTCAACTTGAGTTGATACACATTACTCTTAACAAAGTTACAATTAGTAGTTTTCGTTTCAGGTGTTGATGACGCACTCTCAGAATACGCTACAGAGATGGATTTGTCAAGCGTCGGTGATATTGCAATACTTGTTTGTACAAACGTGTTAGCATTCGCATACATCCACAATTCTGCCGCGTTACCACTTGTTGTCGAATTGTCAACTGAAAACTTCAAGTATGCTACTTTGTCTTGGAAATCATATCCACCTTTAGTGCTCAGTGATCGTCTTGATTTTGAGCTAGCTGTGAATGTACTTGCAACAACGAGTACACCAGCTGTAGAGTTTGATACATCAATGGATTCAGTTCCTGTCATTACGTTCTCACCAAATGTAGCATTGTTTGTGAGATCTAGAACGATTTGTCCTTGAGTAGTTGGTTCGAATGTTGTTGTTGGTTCTAGTGTTGTAGTTGGTGTATCAGTCGCAGTTGTCGGAGCAACTGTGGAGACTGATGTTGGTGATGGTGTAGATGTACTAGTTGGAGAAACTGTTGTAGGATTGGTAGGGTGCTTGTGTGGTAGGTGTTTGCGTTGAAGTTGGAGAAGTTGTAGTTGGTGTCAGCGTAGATGGTGTTGGAGTAACACACTTGTGTAGTAGATGTAGGCTGTTGAGTAGTAGGTGTCGAGCTTGTTGTAGCTGGAGCAGTAGTAGAAGTAGTTGAACTAGTGGTAGGTGTGGCAGTCGATGTTGTAGGAGATACTGTTGTAGTTGGATTTGTAGTTGTTGGCACTGATGTCGTAGTTGGCGTTACTTGAGAAGGAGTTAGCGATGTTGTTGTAGGTACATCTGTAGTAGGTGTAGTTGTTGTTGACGTTGCTGTGGTGGTAGTAGGAGTAGCAGTTGATGTAGTTGGTAGCGCTGTTGTAGGAGCATTAGTAGTGGTAGTAGGTACTGATGTGGTTGTAGGTGTTGCAGTTGAAGTTGTCGCCGCAGGTGTTGTAGTTGGAGTAGCTGTTGTAGTAGTAGGTTCTGGTGTTGTTGTGGGTACTGCTGTAGTTGTTGGTTCAGGTGTGATAGTTGGAGCAACAGTGGTAGTAGTTGGTTCTGGAGTAGTTGTTGGAGGTATAGTTGTAGTTGGAGTAGGCGTAGCTGTTGTAGTTGGTGCTAGAGTTGTAGTCGGCTTAGGACTACTAGTAGTTGGTGGCGCTGTTGTTGTAGGAGCAATAGTAGTGGTAGGTTCTGGTGTTGTTGTAGGTGTTGCCGTCGTTGTCGTTGGCTCAGGTGTAGTGGTTGGCGCAACAGTGCTAGAAGTAGGTTCTGGTGTTGTATTAGGAGTGGATGTTACTGTTATAGTTGGAGTAGGTGTTGCTGTTGTAGTTGGTTCCGGTGTAGTCGTAGTTGGAGCAACAGTAGTTGTTGGTTCTGGTGTGGTAGTGGGTGTCGCTGTTGTGGTTGGAGCAACAGTAGTTGTTGGTTCAGGCGTAGTCGTAGTTGGAGGTGCAGTTGTAGTTGGAGTAGGTGTAGCTGTCGTAGTTGGTTCTACAGTTGTAGTTGTTGGTTCTGGAGTAGTTGTTGGAGGTGCAGTAGTCGTTGGAGTTGGAGTAGGTGTAGCTGTTGTAGTAGGTGGTAGTGTCAACTCGTGATACGTTAGGGTTGTACTAGATCTGTAATGCAATCCATCATTCGTTACATAAGCACTCATACTATTCGTAGTATTTGCAGTAGCGTTAAAACTAGGTGTTCTACATTGTATAGCAGAACTGTTAATATAAACAGCAGCTACTATAACTTGAGTATTTCCAATGGCGAATTGACATGTACTTGTGTTTGTAAAGTACAGTCCAGTGATTAAAATATCGTCTGCTGGTTCCACAAGTGACGGCAAAATACTTGTAACAAGCGGCACTAAAACGAAGCTTAGAGGTTGATTGGCAGTAGTGTATACTGTCGCATCATTGGAGACGGCTACTTGAACATTAGCTCCAACAGCAGCAGTTAGATTACTAGGTGCTGTACAAACGATTGCAGTGTCATTGATAATTTGTGCAACAGAGTAATAGTTGGTACCACTGATTGTGTATCTACACACCGCACCTGATAAGAGCATTGATCCACGTATGGTAACTGAAAGATCAGGTCCGATCACATTTGATGTTACACTTATGGTGGGTATAGATATTGGAACGTATGCAACGGATGGAGGTGGTAGATACTGCGATGATTGAGGATTGCTAGATAGGTACCATTGTCCATCATTGGTAACCTCTACTTGTAGTGAACTGTTCAATTGAGTAGCGTTGCTACTCAAAGTACACAATACAAGAGTACTATTTACAAATACACTAGTGGTTGTGATGATAGTGCTACCGGACGTGAATCTACACTTGGCACCTGTTACGAATAAACTACCAACAACTTCGATAGTTGATCCTGGTCCTACAATTCCACTATTCACTCTTGTTACAATTGGTATCGACACGTTTGTGTACAGTATCGATTTTTGATACATAATATCATTAAAGTAGTTATCGACGCTAGAGATGTCAATTAACATTGGTACCGATATATCCAGAGTTATGTTCATTGGAACATTACATCTCACTAGAGTACTATTGATGTACGACGCTGATACGATCACGTTTGTAAATCTACATGTAGAGTTTTGCGTAAACGTACTTCCTGTAACAGTGATGATAGTACCAGGGCCAGCAACTATTGTATCTAATGATGATATCGTAGGAGTGCATGGTGTAATAGCATTGTTGTGGTTAGTATTACATGTAGCAATAACTACGTATCCACTGTTTTTACCCACTACATACGGTGCTAGTTTATCATTATTAGGGTTGTATGCGTTTGTAAGTACAGCAGGTGACAACATCATTGTTGTCGACTTACTGACGAGTGTTTGACCGTACTAGCTTGTTAGATTATAAATAATCTACTTACAGAGTTATCTCCCCATATGAGCAGTCTACCATACGATGTAGAAGCCATTCCGTTACGACCTCCTGCATACACGTTGAGTACTTTCTCTCCACAGAGTAGTGATGACATAACAGCTGTTGCAAGTACAAAGTATTCTTTGCCAACTGCTGTGCCATCTCCAGTCTGTCCAAATGTGTTGTATCGACTGAATGTATAAACAGTTCCATCGGAAGTTAGTGATACTAAATTACCATCTCCTGCAGAGACGTCAACAATTGTTTTGCTTCCAAGAAGTGTAGTGTTGACTTGGTTGGGTGTTGCATAAACATAATCACTAAAGCGTTAACGTATAAAGATTTCTTACCCGCACATAAACACTGTACTATCAGTAAACAGCAGATACACTGCGCTAAACGTTGTCACTATTTTGGAGAATATTTTGGTAGCGAACAAGGTATTGTTAGCTTGTACTCCACTTGTATAGTATTCTGATGTTGGACCACTTCCTCCACTCACACCAAAAGTTCCAATGCCAAGTTGACCATGAACATTCAAACCCCATCCATAAATCGCGCCGTTTTCACCAACAAAGTATGAACTTGAATAGCTAGCTTCAATTGATACAATAAGACCAGTATAGTTTCCGTTAGCTGTTGACAAAACAGGTGAGCATCGCTGAGTAGTAGTTCCATCGCCAATTGCTCCTGCCGTGTTATAACCCCAACCAACAATTGTTGCTGAATCCTTTTATGTTAGCATTATTATTAATGACATACTGAGAGTAGTGAAATACATGAGAAGTGACCACATGCTATTTGTTTCACTATTTTACCAGATAAAACGCCAGTCATATCGACTGCTGTAGCTTTTGAAACTACGTTAGCGTTGCCAACACCCAGATTGCACGCAGAGTTTTGATTATCGCCGAATCTAGGCTGTTACTCATGAAAACTGTGCTTACGCGTATAACTTGTTGGTACTTGTCTTGATAAACACAGAGTAGAACGATCCATATATTTCTGTGATATTCGTATCTGACGCTGCTGTTAGCGTGGAAAGATCAACGTTAATAAATGAATTGCGTTCAGTGTTAGTTGTATCACCAAGGTGATACTTTTCGTTTCTGCCAACAGCTCTTAAAGTTGAACCACTTAAACTACAGGTACTATAGAGTGTTCTCTGATAACCACTAGTTGTTTTTGCTTTGGTACTACCACAAGTTCCAAAAATAGCAAAACCAGATGATTTTTCAGCAACGATTGGCATCATGGTTGAACTAGGACCTGTTAACACGACAGGTGTAGAAGAGTAAGCTGTAGTGTTTGATACACCAAGTAGTTGACCGCTCTATAATATTAATCAACGATTGAAAAACGTACGGTATTATCTCCCCACATTAGTACTCTACTATGACTGGTTACAGCCATTCCGTTACGACCGGCTACTACTTTTGTTACTAGTTCTCCATTGAACAGTTTGTTAGTAACACTTGTGGAAGGTACAAAATAATCACGATTTAGAATTGTTCCATCTCCTACTTGAGCATATTTGTTATTTCTGCTGTATCCAAACACACCACTATCAGAGGTTAAAACCAATGCAAACCCACCTCCAGTTACTGAAGCTTCGTTACTTCCGGCGGTGATATCAGTGATGGTTCTACCTCCTAATAATGTAGTGTTTAGTAACGTTGGTGAGAATAGTATATTGTCGCTATTGTGTAAGTATGATACGAATTAGCTTACCCCCACATGTACACGGAACTATCAGTTGTCAATACATATGCAGATATCACAGATGCGACCAGTTTGGAAATTGTTTTTGAACCAAACGCTGTTCCATCAATAGCATATCCGTTTCTAGCGACTCCAAAATGAGTTGCGTTTACAGTGTTTGGAATACCACGATATCCAGATGCAACTAACAACGATGAGTAACAATGTAATCACTAACCTTGTCCGTAAATGTTCTCACCCCAAGCATAGATAATTCTATTCTCACCTGGACCAACAATATAGTTTGTAGCATAACCAGATTCTACGTTGAATATAGCTCCCAAGTAACCACCTTTACCGGATGTAACAAGTGTAGGTACACATCTAGCGATTTCTGTACCATCTCCTACAGTAGAAGCGTAGTTTGATCCCCAACCAATCAAGGTTGTCCAATCTGTACAAAGTGCGATACACGAATACCAACCACAACTTATCTTCTTGACGATTCTTCCCTGGAATTGGTATCCCATTTCAATTTGTTGCAGCTTTGTTACCGATCCTAGCGAATTCGTACCAACTAGTATATAAGTAATAAACTAACACAACTTACGTAAACATCCTCCTGCGTAATTGTTATGACCGAATCTATTACGTGTTACCACGATGAAATTGATCTTACGCGTATACTTTGTTAGTGTTTGTTATCACGTGCGTTGAAAAATAGCCACCAAAGATATCAACAATATTAGTGTCACCTGCTGTAGTCAACGCTGATGTATCAATGGTAACGACAGCACTACGATTGACATTTGTTGTGTCACCCAAGTAATAGTACGTGTTAGCTCCGATACCGCGCAATGTAATACTACTGTTACATATGTCGGTAGTAGGTTTAGTAAATGTAGCCGAGTTGTTACAGGTTCCTAGAACGTAATAACCTGCACTCATAGTGGCAACAGTTGGCAGTAAACCTCTACCGTTTTCATACATCACAACAGGCGTTGGTAAAGGAGTGACACTAGCAGTGCTTAATTGACGATACTAACAAGTTATTACTAGTAACAGTAACTTACATCGTTGTTACCCCATCCTAACAATCTACCAAAGTTTGTCGATACAACACCATTTGCAAACGATGCGTATATGTTTAAAATTCGCTCACCACCTTGTAGGCTATTCATAACTGCTGACGAGTATACGAAATAGTATCTACCTCCAGTGTTTGTGCCATCGCCTGCCTGTGCGTTACCGTTTGCTCTACTGTACCCGTAAAGATTTCCATCTGATGTTAACGCTAATACCATTCGTTCTCCTGCTTCAATATCAACAATTGTTCTGTTGCTCATAAACGTAGTATTCATAACAATCGGTGATGTATACAAAACGTCACTATACATGTTAAGAATGAGATGAATAAACATACCCCCACATTATCATTGTGCTGTCTGATAACAGAACAAATGTCATGTACATTCCTGGTGACATTTTTGTAATGCTCTTTCCAGCCATTAGTGTATTCACTACTTGTACTCCAGTCGTTTTGTATTCAGCACTTGCTCCTGATGTAACACCTGCAGTTCCAGAGGTACCATCACCAAGCTGCCAATCGATATTGTAGCCCCAAGATACAATCACACCATTTTCGCCTAGTATATGCATTGAACCCTGCTCCAATCATGAAGATGTTAGCATTTGCAAGGACACCTCGTCCTGAAGTGACAAGCACAGGTGAGCATCTCGTTACAATAGTACCGTCTCCTACTGTTCCTCCGTTATTACCTCCCCAACCAATCATTGTTGTCATATCCTATGATGCGTTATTAAAAAAGCTGTCGCTTACAGCACATAAGGCAATGCATGAGTAATATCCACAGGCAACTTTTGAGATTACACTTTTCATGGCTGAGGTCAAGACAGCATTTGCATAAACAGCCGTTGGTTTGGGAACTGAACCAACATTACCTACACCAAGATTACAACCATCATACGCTTCATTGTCACCAAATCTATGAAAGGTGAGTTGTAATATTGTAACTTACGCGTATAGCTTGTTCGTGCTTGTTTTGATATATGTACCATAGAAAGAACCATATGTCAGTAATGTTGGTATCTCCAGCGGCAGTCAATGTCGATACATTGACTTTCACATAAGCATTACGATTCGTTGTGGTTGTATCACCCAAGTAATACTTGGTATTTACTCCAATCGCTTGCAATTGAATATTAGAAGCGCATACAGTAGGGTTTGGTCGAGTGCATCTGGTCACTGTACGTGTAGTGTTAGTGGTACACGTTCCTAACACAATAGAACCCACACTGTTTCCTAAAACGAGTGGTGAAAGATTTTTGTAACCAGAGTTGTAGTTATCGTATAACACTAGTGGTGCACGCACAGTTGCGATTGTTGATCCTAGTAGTTGACCATACTATTATTAGTAAATTCAAATTAATCTTACGTTACTGTTACCCCACGCTAACACTCTACCAAAGTTTGTAGTTACTATGCTAGAATCGAACGTAGCATAAATATTGTCTACTCTCTCACCACAGTATAACGCTGGTGCTACCATTGATGAAGGTACAAAATAGTCACGATCCGATGTAACAACAAAGTCACCCACTTGAGCGTTCCAATTTGTACGACTGTAGCCATACACTAAACCATCTGCAGCTAACACTAGTGCATGTCTATCTCCAGCTGATATGTCTACTATTGTTTTACCGCCTATCAATGTTGTATTGACTAGTGTTGGATTAGGATATGTCGTGTCACTGTATGTTAGTAATGATAATGATCAACAAACCCCCAGATGAATATTGAACTATCAGAATAGAGTGCCAAAGCGGCGTTTGCCATGGCTACAATTTTCATAAAGCTTTTCGAGCTCATTAACGTGTTGTTGACAGCTAACCCTGTTAGTGTATATTCAGCATTTGCTGGACCAGGAGCTACACCCTGTATACCAATAGATCCAATACCCACTATAACCGCATTAAAAAGTTACAAATCTACTTACGTTGTCCATACCAATTCTGACCCCATGCGTATATCAATCCGTTCTCACCTACAACATAGTTTGTTGCATGTCCAGAAGCAATTGTAAACAGAGTTCCTGTCAAAGATCCTCTAGCACTAGTAGCGAGCACAGGTGCGCATCTTATATTCATGGTTCCATCGCCAACTGTTCCTGCAGAGTTTGTACCCCAACCAACCAATGTAACCAAGTCCTAACGTGTTAATGATATTAAATCACTTACAGCAAGTAGTACTGTACAAGAGTACACTCCGCATGAGACCTTTTTAACGTACTTTCCATTCATAACACCACTAGCGTATACCGCTGCTGGTTTTGCGACTGCACCACCGGCATTAGTACCTAGAATACATCCACCATAGTTAGCAACATTATCTCCAAATCTATCAAGTTACAAATGTTGTTTCGAATTACCTGTAGAGCTTTCCTGTACTTGTTCTAATTGTCATAGATATTGGACTTCCCCATCCATCTACAATATTCGTATCACTTGCTGCTGTCAACGTAGAAGTATCAAGGCTCACAAAAGTGTTACGATCGGTATTTGTGTTATCTCCTAAATAGTACGCAGCGTTGTTTCCAATTGCACGTAACTGTAAGTTACTTGCGCAAGTGTTTTGAGGTTTTCTTTCGCAACTAGTTACTGTTCTGGGACTATTTGTCGAACAATAACCAAAGACAATGTAGTTTGTTGTTTTCGAAGCAACAAATGGAGCTAGTTTGGTGTATGTTGGATTGAATGCATCAGTCATCGATACAGGACTTAGTTCGATACTAGGTTTAGTTTTTCCTAATACTTGACCAAACTAGAAGTAAGTGACTAAGAACAGAAACGTACTGGATTGGCGCCTAGAATTAGCAATCGTCCAAAATTAGTGGTCACCATGCTGTTATAACCAGCAGCGTAAACATTAACAGCATACTCTCCGCACAACATTCCTGCCAACATACTCGTAGAAAGTACAAAATAGTTTCTACCGGACGTTGTAACACCATCACCTGCTTCTCCATATGTATTAGTCGTACTCCATCCATACACCATTCCATCTGATGTGATCGCTACAACATGAGCATCTCCTGGTGATATATCTACAATAGTTCTAGTTGACATTGCTGTAGTATCCATTAACGTTGGTACAAGGTTTGATGTTCCGCTATTGTTTTAGTGCATGTTGTTCCAACTTACCCCCACGTGTAGACACTGTTATCGGTCATGAGTACGAATGCTCTGTTACCGGTAGCGATCATTTTTACCAAGCTCTTGGAACCTATTAATGTACTTGTAACAGGTGCACCGTTGATTATGTAATGTGCGTTAGTTGCAGGTGGAGTGACACCACCTTGACCCAAGTATCCATTGCCGACTACTATGTTAGTGTGTTAAAGTGTTCATACGCTCTCCTGCTAAATTGGCTCCCCAGGCATAGATATCTCCTGTAGCTCCTACAAAGTACATTGTTGCTGATGCTGCGGCAATGGCTACTATATTTCCAGAATATCCACCTTTTCCACTAGTTACTGCTACGGGTCTGGACTGTACTGATGCTGTGCCGTCGCCAACAGTGTATGCGGTATTTGATCCCCATCCGACAAATGTTGTCTTGATGTTAGTTGAAAAACAAATGTACCAAATCCTAGAAATGTTATAGTTGTTACACATGATCTTACTGTACAAAGCGCAATACACGAGTATGTGCCACATGCGACTTGCTTTACTGTTTTACTTGCCAACAATCCGCTCGTGTATACTGCTTTTGGTTTCGTAATAGGACCAGATGCATCTACTCCCAAATTACTCCCTGAATATGGACCTTCATTATCTCCAAACCTTTTATGTTAAATATATTGGAACTGTACGCATATAAATTGTTATTGCTTGTTCGCATATGCACTGAATTAAACGATGACCATAGCTCAATGATGTTTGTATCACCGGCTGTAGTTAAATCCGCAATATTTACAGATACCAAAGAATTGCGTTCTGTTGCTGTGGTATCACCTAGATAGTACTTTGTGTTCCATCCCACCGCTTTCAATACAAGGCCACTGCTGCATGTGTTCGGAAAGCCGCGAGTAGAAAGCGTTGGAGCCACCCACGCAATAACAACTAAAATGTAAAATGAAATAATATCCGTACGTTACCCTGCAAATACAAGAACAATAAAGAGAGCACTAGGCTCGTTCTCATTACTTAGGTTTTATGTGCCTGAAAAACAGCATCTACTCCAGTATCCAATCAATTCCCAAAAACAAGAACTGATCTCGATGAACTAATTTTTATCGTCCGATATTAGCGAGATTCATTCACCGAGTCAAATCTACGTCACCTATTCCTCATTTTGCGACGTGGATAGGGTTTCTTTCAACCAGCGGTGCGCTTGGTTTAGTAATACTAAATGAAGCACTGTAGTGCACTTCACCCGCAGCGTACTGATTGTTCAGCAAAGAATGCTTTATTGCATTTCCAAAGAGACTGGATTTATATCTTATCTGTTTATGAACTTGCCTTCCAATAAAACTATCTGCATGTTTGGTACATTATCATACTTGGTATGACAGTCTTTTATGTTAGTCTGGATGATGGTTTCCATTCCTTTCTACGGATCTCCTGAAACGCCAATGTGTATTCATCAGGTTCCAACTCTGACTCCTCTAACATCACAAATACTTTCTCTGCTTTTTCTCTTTCGTTCGTATTTATATACGCGTTGATCATCAAATTGAACGACATGATATCTCTGTGTTCTTTCAAAATGTCAAAAATATGCTCTGCGTCCTTGATTCTTTCTTGTCTAATTAACTCTCTCATAAATACATTTGCAAATGTAACAAAGTCATCTATTTCTGCAATGTCGATTTTGTACTTGTTCTTTAAGTCACTCACAATTTCTAACACGTGGTCGAGCATGCCAAGTCGTGTGTAATTGGAAAATAGAGTCATTAACGTTGTTGCCAACGGAGTTATCCCTTTTTCGAGCATTTCAAATAACGCTTGCTCTGCTTTTTGTGGTTCATTGTTATTCATGTGATGCGTTATCAGTATGGAATAGGTGACAGCGTCATAATTGATTTGAGAAAGAAAATGCGAGGTTTCGTGATGCATATTTGGGTTCTGGACGAGCGAGTGTAGCAGTTGGTTCGTTGTTTTAGTTTCAACAGGGTGTAGTTTTTGCATTTCGTTATAAAACCTTAAAGCATGTTGAATATCGTTTCTGCGAAGGCAAGAACTAACATGATCATTTATGGTGTCGATGTTGTGTTTAGAGACGCTTGTGTAATATTTGTGAAGAACTCGTGTTTTGTGCAGTGCTCTAGTAAACATGTGTGCTTTTTTGTAAGTCTAGACCCGTCTTGCAGTTACGAGTTGCCACAGTCGTCTGACCGTGTTATTAACACTTAAAACAAAGAACACACTACAGGAGATTGCTGAGCTAGCCAGGGAAATTTGCGCCGGTTGTTCTAATAATTCTCCGCGACCAAACATTCCAGCATGATACTGGTTATCCTCGCATACCTTTTGTCTGCAGTTGTAGCTGCGATTCACGTGTACATCTTCTACTTGGAAGCATTTTTGTGGAGAAGAGCGGGTCCGAAAGTATTTAAATTTACCAAGGAATACGCAGCCACCACTGCAGTTTTGGCAAGGTAACATTTTATTTTTTGAGTACTAACAGAGTTTAGCAACGTGAGTCTCATATTTTTTTCTTAATAATTATCAGCAAGGTTTGTACAACTTTTTGTTAGCAGGTGGTTTGTTGTGGGGATTGCTCGAAAGGTCACTTCCAACTCTGTTTTTCTTCAACACCGCGATCGTTGGTGCCGCAATATTTGGAGCATTGACAGTTACTCCACGAATAATGATTTCACAAGGCTCTCCAGCTATTGTTGCTTCTATTGTTGTTGCACTCGCTTCAGATACACTTTCCCTTCCTTCCATTGGAATTGCAGTTATAATACTTGCTGTATCAGCAGGTAGTGGATTCGTAATCGCCCAAAGAGAAAAAGATCTTGCTGCAAACCCACAATAAACAACTACGCATTTACCACTTTGGAAATTTCGTTGCATACATGCACTCCTAAATGGTCTCTGAATCCACTTACAACTTCCCACTTTCCAGGTTGTACAACTACTGAATTTGAGTAGTGGACTTCTCTTGCTTCGCATAATTTCGATTCTACAGTTACTTTCAGTGGTCTTTGGCACAGATTATGTAGAATAACTTCTCTTTTAAAAATGTCCAAAGGTTCCATTCGAATACAGTCATAGTTATAATCGTCACTTTCTACTTCTAGTTCTCGCAACAGTTGTATGATAGATCTTAGACTTGACGTCTGTACCAATACAAACAGAGTAGAAATAAGCAACAACAGTACTAGCTTCATCTGAGTAATTATTAAATTTCTTCGTTAATAACGTTTGTACAAGTACGTCAACTGAGCTATACAGTGCCCAAAAAAAATAGAAAGGGCTTTTCTCAGTCCTTATAGAGCATGCACAACATTTCATGAAATGTTACCGTGGACTGCTGATGCCATCTGTGCTATTGTACTCTTTCGCGATAGTTATAGATTTGTATCTTCTAAACACATCTTGCAGTACGCCGCCTTCTTCGGATAGTTCAAACTCGAGCTCCGCAAACAAATCGTTATCTACATCTCCGCGTTCTATCCTGTCAATAATTTGTACACGTAAGGATAGCGATGTATTCAACTCGTAAGGTCCACCACTCTCAAAATATTTTTTGACCATCGATTTTGCGTATTTGACTTTTTTTCTGGTTGTTGGTGCTGTTTTAAAGTTTAGATTTAAATCTTCCCAGAACAAAAAGGCTTCTTCACTGTGTGCTGATTGTGCAAATCGCATGATATCTTGGCGGATAGCTTCGTCACGCATGGCGTCGCATACTTGTTGTATTTTCTCCAAGTTGCGGATATCTACACATTGTCGTCTTGTTAACGCTGACACGCTGGGTATTTGAAATTCGAGTGCATCAAACTCGGAGCCTAGGTCTGTTGGTGTTGATGAGCCTATAGCCCTCTCTATTCCAGCAAGAGCGCGTGCGCCACCTCTTGGTGTGAAAACATTTACTTCTGAAGGTATACTTTCGAGTGTAGTAGCAGCACGTAATCTTCCTGACAGTGCTTGTGGGTCAAACCCCCAGTGACTCATTGTTTTTGAAGTTCTCCGCGGTACTGTGTTGTAAGTCTGATGTTTGCTTGACTGTTGGTAAACCAAGAGACACAAACACGAGATGATTCATGTCACATATCGTGTACTACTCCAAAATTGAAATTAACAGTAGATAAAAATGAAAAATTAAGTTGTATTTATGTTATATTTTACAGCATGAAGAATAGTGAGCAAATGAACAATGCAAAATTGGTTACTACTACAGCACTTGCACTGCTAGCATCTCTTACGGCTGGAGTACCAGAAGTAGTTTCTTCTGAACGAGGTACAGTAGTGCTTTGTCCTGGTGTAGTTGTAGATGGTGTTCCTGGTGCTGGGCTAGCAGAAGTTGGAGTACCTGGAGCGGCTGTGGTTGGTGTAGTACCTGCAGGGCTAGCAGAAGTTGGAGTGCCTGGTGCAGCGGTAGAACCTGTCGTTGGTGCCGATCCTGATAGCACTTGGATCAACAAATCAGAAGCTCTTTCAGCACCTGCCATAACAGTAGCTACTGGATGAGCAGCAGTTGGTGGTTTGTACAATGAAGCATCAACAACGTGAATGTTTGTAGTTCCACGAACGACAAGTGTTGCTGGATCAACGCCACCTGCTGCAGCGTCTTGAAGAAGAGGTACTGTACCAGTGAAATGATTCATGATCATATTCGAGTATGGAACGCCGTCCTTTGAGCTACCACCAGTAATGTATGTCTTGCAATCTTCTCTCTTGGTTGGGTCCAACTCTGGATGAGAAACGCCACCAGGACCGAAAATAACACGTAATCCACTATTTTTTGGTAACATGGTATTAAGGAATGTGTACAACGCATCAGTGACAGCATCAACATCAATAGCGTTGGTAAAGTAAACAGATGGGTAAGTGACAAAGCCATCGCTGTTGAGCTTGAGTTGAGAAGTTGCCTTTTGATCCATGTTGATCAACAAGACTTGGAACTCATCTGAAGCAGTGTAAGCAGCGTTGCTACCACCTGTAGAAACTGGGTTGACCATTACTTCAATGTTTGGATGAGCTTGGTTAGCATCTGATTTCATGTGAGCAAAGATGACTGGTGCATATTGTGAATATGGACCGTTACGTGATGATGTGTAACTTTGCAAATCGGCAGCGTTCTTTGTGTAGTCACCATAGTTGTAGTTTGTTCCTGCAGAGTAACCAAGACCGACTTGGATACCAATGTGATCAGTGAGAATGCTTCCGACAGCTGGGTTGTCGATTACAAAGTTCAAACCAGTACCGAGACTAGCTTCTTGCCCCTTTGGTCCAATACCACTTTGGTACAAGATTTTTGGAGTGACTAAAGCACCAGCGCCAAGAATGACTCTTCCTCCAGCCTTAACGGTAGCTGTTTGTTTTGTTCCTTGTTGAGCTGGTTGCAAATCTTGTTGCGTGGTACGAACATAGTATTCTACACCAGTAGCAGTTCCAGTTGCATCGATAATAACGCGGGAGACCTTTGCTAAATTGACAATTTTCAAGTTGGCTTGTTTGGGTGCGCCATTTGCATCGATAATGCTTGTCAAGTATCCATCGACGATACCTCCGCGTTGGCCATTTCCATCAGTGACCAAGTAAGGGCGACTGAAGTAGCCATTGGTTTGTCCAAGTTCAGAAGTGAGAATAGTGGTGTCGACTTCATTGTATCCGCTCGCTTTGAAAACGGTACGCATTGCGTCAGCGATGTCGGTTAAATAGTTCTTTCCATCTTTTGAAGGGGTTGGAGTTACGAAAGTATTTTGAATAACTTTTTGATAGTATGGCAAAAGGTCAGAAGATTTCCATCCGGTTGGCCAATTGTCCATATTGTTAACGGGAACTGATTGGAAAAGCATTCCGTTGAATTGAGAGTTTCCACCGTATCCCATTCCTTGCCACGTAAAAGATGCTTCTTTTACTTTGTATTTATCACCTAATAACGTTAGAAAATTTCCTACACTGTAATTACCGACTGCTTTCCAAGCAATGTTGTTGTATTCTCCTGGAACATCGACGTAACATAAATCGTTAGAGTATGGCACTTTATCAGTGCCACCTATTTTGACTGATGTTGGTCCTCCTGCATCTAGGACTAAAATTTGTTTTTCTGGGAATTGTTGTACGAGTCGCGAAGCAACGATGCTATTTGCTGTACCTAAGCCGACTAGAATTAAATCATATTCTTGAGCACTACAAATCAATAGTGTAGCGCATAGTAATAGAAGCGATAGACTTCGTTTCATTAAATGTTGTGTTTGGTGATTGCATAGAACAAGTCGCTTTTTAGCCAGTGAAACCAAAACAAAAATATCTTTTTTCTATGTATAGTAATCTTCCTCTTAAAAATATCAGAGTTCTTGGCATTAATGGCGACACAACAAGGTTACATGGTTTTGTGTGAGTAAATTTGATTCCAAGGCAAAAGTTGGTTATTTAATGTTTTGCTCCATAAGAACAAAACTTATTCAGCTAAAGTTCAATAAACTCCTACTTGCATCTAGTACGATAGCTGGCCTCGTTTCTTTGGGAAAAGGATCTCACTAGCAGCTAACCCTGTGACCAGTGACGCAGCCGCAATGATAGCATTAAACAGCGTCGTAACAAACTGCGATGGATTGTTTGAGAGTAACTGGTTGATACTATTCGCAGAAGCATATCCAGGTACTAGCAACAAAATTGCACATGTTGTCACAATATTCGAGGGTCTTCTTGAAACAAAACTATACACGTTTCCAATGAACCCAATAATAAAAGCATTCAACACTCCTGCAATTTCTGTAGACATGATCATGTTCCAGTAAATATCTCCAAAGAAGGCAGCCGTGCAGGCAATAATTACAAACAAATAACTTGTGACTAATCTTGGTACCTTGAAGTAGATCAAAATGATAGCAATCATCGGTGGTAACGTGATAGCTTTGATCCAAACAGCGTTCGGCACACGTACATAATCTGTAGTATCTTGCTTGTAGGCATACGCTACTGCACTACTATCGAGTTCATTGTCCAACCTCTCCGTTAACAGTAACCCAAATCCTATTTTTACTACAGTTACTCCTACGTTTACTAGCCGACTCGTTCCAGATGCCAAATGACCAACGGATAACTCATCTATCGCTGTCGTTAAACTCAAACCAGGTAAACACATTACAACACCCGATAACGCAATCAATGGTACATTCATGCGTACTTGTGTCGAAAAAAATGCAAATTTAAATATAATACCAACTAGTCCACATCCAAACGCACATAATCCAGTCGCCATACGAGCCAAGATTGGAAATCGTGCTTGTAATATTAATATAAATGAAACCAAAAATCCACCAATTAACGCTGCCACAATTTCTCCCCATGTGCCATCTAACAATACTGCAAAAATAGGTGCAAATGCGGCAGTCACTAGAATTGTCCAAAACCAATGGGTAAAGATTTGTTTCCCACGAATGATTTCTTTGATTCGTTTCTTGGCTTCAATCACTGTTTCTAGTGTTCCGGAACTGATTTCGTAGGCGAGTCGATCAAGTTCCATGAATTTTCCCAAATTGAGATCAGCGCCATTGATACGTACAAATGAGCTGAAACTGTTACTGGAACCACCTTCTTCGTCAATTTCTAAAATGTTTCCAAAGTTGAACCAGATTCCAGTCGGCGTACTATTATATGAGTATGAATGTAAATATTGCATACCTAAAGTAATTGCCTTGTACGCAGTAGTAATTACTTACAACCATCAAGTTATGTTCTAATCTATGCGAAGGTATTCCGTAAATACTCATCGCGTATGCAAAATCGATAATAAACACGCGAACGTCTCGTTGCTCTTCGGCAGACATCAAATTGTATGGAACGCGTGATGTTCTTGGTTTTTTCTTTTTTGTGTAATAGTCGAACCAATCTTTGCATTTTTCTTTGAAAGTTGGTTTTTCCCTTTTTTTTCTTTCTACGGCTTCGTATGTTTTATCTGGTCCTATGTTAACATCCAAAAAAGTACGCCATTCTCGTTGCCCTTTTCCAAGTCTCACTGTCATTTTTCGCTCTAATAGTGTTTGTCGCTGACTAGGTAGCATAATAGTTGGTTCTACACCAAGCATTGGTGGTACGGTAGTCATCGTTTCTTGATTTACTTTTGATGCGTCAGAAAGTGCTTCTATTGTTGTAGATCGCGACATTGTTGAGATTTCTGCAAGCGGTGGAGGTTTTTGTTTTGTTTCATTAGCTACGGGTTCTGAGTCATCGTCCATTTCGATAGCTATATGCGCAACATCGGCAAAGTGTACTGTGTGAGCATACTCCTCCGGTTTTTCATTAGTTTGTGGTGATGCTACGCCTGCACCGTTTTGCTCGGTTGTAATTGGTGAAAAATTTGCTTCAGTCACGTTTGTATCTGTTGGTGGCGATGAGTTTTCGCTTGGGGGCGTATTATCTGATAGTGTAGTATCGTCTTGTATATCCACCATCGTTTTTCAAAGTTTCGAGTTAAAAAAAAGAGGCTCTTCGCAAACATTGAATTTATACATTTATAGTAAGCATCCCCATTTTGTTGGTTTCCCGCATGTAAATTTAGATCAGAACACCAGCTAATTGTTACGCCAGCAATAAAAACTTTAGCCGTAACAGCTGCGCTCGCTCGCATTGAGAATAGATTCAAATTTACTCGGTAATTCATACGGTCGTTCTTCAATTTGTTCTGGAGCAATGTCTGCAGAAACAAAACATAGCTTGTTAATAATATGCTGTATAACTATTCTATCACGAAGATAGTGCATATCAGAACCTTTGTCTCTTAGGGTTCTACACAAATAGTGCGTAACATCACTTCCACCTATGTCAGTGCGTGATAGTATGAGTTAGTGAATGCCGTCATGACAGGTAGCAGATTGCAAAATACCTGATGAAATGCTACATTCCACTTTAATTCTGAAATTAGAGTAGCGTCTAGGAAACCATGAGAAGTAGAACTACAAAAGATGCGTTCTGTTCTTCAAGATCTAGTTGTAATGAATTAGAACCTTATTTTACCTTTTAAAACAAATGCAAGCCAGGATTGCGGCAGAGAATACAGAAGTTAATAGATATTCAGAACAGAGCTAGCGACGCAATAAAGGCAGCACACCCTAGTTTGGTCTTGTTAACTGCAGAAATGATTGAGGAAGGTCAACGCACCGTAGTGAAACTAAAACAAAAATGGCTATTAGGATCAGCTGCTTGTTTACTAAACAAAATAGCCATTAGTACTGTTTTTACGGATAGTCCAGTGCCATCCTATGTGAATATGTCGAATATAACAAATTACATACGAACAAAAGAAGAATGGATGCGTCTACGAAATCTTAAATGAATGGGTACAAGACAAAGTTTGGGACAATCGTTTCAAAAATTTAGTTAGTTTCTGGCAGAGACTAACTAGACTTCAGGAAGGGAACAACGTATCGTTTCAAGTAGCAGAAAATGCATCGACTGAAGAGCTACTGGATGCTGCAAGGGCGTGTTTCAACCCAGATGAAGCAGTCGCGATTGTTACACGTATAAAATCAGTTTGATTAATAATCAACAAATTCAAATTTACTAATGAAATGTTTTTCTTCTTTGTAACAATTAAATCCTAGACAAGGCCAGGCTAGGGTCTGCTGCCATAAGTGTTTAATAAATTTACTAGTGTTCACAGTAATTATGTTTGCTTTTCGTTGTTCGAATATATATTACATTGACGTTGTTGTCCCTTTTATTTTAAAACGTAATTCGAGCCAGCTAGCTTCAACTGGTCATAATCGGACAGTTAGTCCTGGTTCTTGTCATTATCCGTCTGTCTTAGTCGGGTAAAACAAGTTACCCAACACTTTTCACAACAGAGCGATGGAACGAACCCGCGAATACTATTGTGATTTGTTGCAAAAAGAACAGCACTCGTTCGCACGCTTCTTTCATCAATGTGCACAACAAGAACCAGACAAAAAACTATTTACTTTTTTGAATGATATCGGCAAAGAAAAAGAAACAGTCACAGCAGGCAGTCTGAACGCAATGGCAACTGCGGTCGGTATGTGGTTACGCACAAAATTGTCAGGTGCAACTGATCATGGTATGGGTGAACGCGTTATTCTGTTATGCAACCCAGGTCTCGAAT
>JAESGV010000245.1_pt1 | contig 25928 bp, 26 predicted proteins | sample 9269781 | NCBI WGS metagenome assembly JAESGV01 (sample SAMN15741586, study PRJNA653496) | algae metagenome | isolation source: Tildeniella torsiva UHER 1998/13D and co-occurring heterotrophs from... | place: Slovakia: Slovak Paradise National Park, Hrabusice, Kosice Region | collected 2000-01-01
AATTATTTATAAAATTATTAAAATAATTAAAAAAGACCTTAAAAGGTCTTTTTTCTTTTTTTAAAATAATTTTTAAAATGTTTTTATAAAAATATTTTATAAAATTTATATTTTTATGTTTTGAGTTTGTAAATTAAAGTATTTTTTATATTTTGAGTTTATGAATTAAAATGTTTTCTATATTTTGAGTTTATAAATTAAAGGGGGGTCCTTATAATACATACAACTTATTTAATACAACTAATTTTACTTTTGTATTACAAAGTGTAACTAATATAACTAACATAAAATATATTTTTTATTAATCCTAGTTACAATATTATAACTACTATAAGCTATCATCTGCTAAAAGATGATGTTTGTTGAGTATACTTTCAGCCTGTATCAACTCTAACATCTTTTCTACAGTAGATGGCAAATGTTTGCTGTGCATTAAAAATGATAATCTTAATAGTTAATTAATATTTGTTACATATTTTAATAGGAGAACGATTTAAATAACTAAAATAATAATTTGTAAGTATATCACAAATGTTATCACTTATGTAGCCAGTTGTTAAAAATTCATTTTTATCTTTTAATTGTGTTGTTCTATAGATTGAAACATATGACAAAATATCCTTTCTCCTAATTGTATTATTCATATCACTTTAAATGTCATCATACATATGTAGTTCTGAATCGTTAACCATTGCCTCTTTCAAATTTACCTTTTATAAGTATTATTAGTTATGTAACTTAAATTATAAGTTTCATTTACTAATGTAACTAAGGTATTGTATGTACTGGGGTTATGCACAATACTAGCTATAATGTCTGTTGACATTAATATATATATACTAGTTATTGAACTAAAATAACTAATAGCTTTGTATTTTGAGACAAGATTCTATGTATTACCTGCTTTGTTCACTTTATGTTTTATCAAGTAATACTCAGCAGATAAATAATTTAATTGTAGTTACTTGGTTGTAATAGGTATAAGTTTTCTGCTTTGCTAAAACTAAGTATGCAAATGTATTATAAACAATATATAAGTTACAATAATTATAAAAGTATAACAAGTTATATATGTTTAATAGTACTAATAGTTATGTTTTGTAAACAAACTTACAACAAAAAGATTATTAATTGTGTATAATTATCACTGCTTGAAAAAGATGCCACATAGTGAGAGGATATTAGAAATCGATGTAACTAGTAAAAATTCAGCTTATATTGCTTTAATGATTGATATATTTCATAACTTTAGTTTGTGGGAAGATATATAAACCTAATACATCAAATATCGCAAAGAAAAAAAATTAACTACACTTTCGCATAACTATGTATTGAATAAAGATAATTTAAAACTCTTAAATGAGTTGTTTACATAATAAATATACTTAGCCAAGTACAAAAGCAATAAATTTAATATAAAATTTAACTTGTTGAATTTTATACCTAATTCTAACAGTGGTATAATTTACGCTACATATTTGGTGCAAAGAAAAAATCTATTTGTACTGTTAGTATCAAACCTACTTAACATAAAAGTAACTCATAACTTTAATACTGTAAGTTTAATTAGTTATCAAAGTAACACATAAGTACTCAAAGATGTAACAAAGAAGAACAAGTTAGAAATAGTATTAAAATTAAAGAATGAATACTTTGAACATAATATAAAGATGTACAAGACTTAAATTGAATAATTGGAAGAATTTGTATCCAAATTCATAGATATAATAAAAATACAAACAACAAAGTTGAATGCTATGACATCACAAAATGAAAAGCTAACACATGAAGTAAAAAATTGAAAATTTTAACAATAGATAACGTTACTAAAAAAGAATATTAATGCTGCACAAAACATATTTAATAAAACAGGCAAAATGAGCAGCCTACTACCATCACCAGTAAAAAGTTCATCAGGAAAAGCTTAACAACAAGCACTATCACTTGCAAAGGTGAATGTTGAGGACAACTTGCACAAGTACATTACGTATGCTATGTTTTTTTCCTATGAATTCATTGGTAAAAATCACTATTTAAAGATGATAAAAAAGACATTAGTAACACTGAGCATATGAATAATGTCATTGGTTTACTTTATACCTACTTGCAACTTAAGTTTAAAAGTATATTACAGAGTGTTAGTGGATTTAAACCAGTAATTATGCAGAATATGATTACAACAAAACTATAATCATTATCTGATATCAAGAATTTGAAGAAGCCAACGCATATTATTTTAGGTTATTCCAACAGTAATAGTTAGTGCCAGGTAAATATTATCTACTATTAACCTTTTAAATTGTTTTATAAGATTATAATTAAACCAACTGATATAAACTTGATAAATCAAATCAACTGCAGTACTAAAGGCCAGGTTGTGTTTGATAAAAGTAAAGTAAAAATAGAGCTTAAAACTTTATTGAAAGCAAGAAAACAAAAAGAAACAAATAAAAAAAAGCATGTTTTAAAAAATTCCTCAAGCAAAAAAAGAAAAACTTCAAGTAAAGATGAAATAAATGATGATAAACCTGTTTATTAAAAAGGTTTATAAGTATAATTAGTCTTATGTTTCTCTTTTATCAAATACTAATAATACTAATAAAACTTAAATATTGTAACAACTGTATTATAATTGGTTGTAAGTACAACTCACAAACAAAATTACTATGAACGATCAACAAACAAAAAAAGAATTTGAGAAAGCATTGACAGACATTGGCAAACAAATAGTTACAATAAGCAGCAAAAAACAATCTTCACTTTTTATTGCTTTGGTTGTAGATATATGTTCAAATGTATCACAATGCAAAAAACTATGCAATAATTATATCAAATACCAAGTGGATAAAAAACTTCTAAAGCTACCAAAAAATCATGTGTTTAATATTAAAAATGTACAACTTATTGCAATTATGTTGAATAGAACTATTATTATTAGCAAGTATGATACAAAGAAAAAATGTGTACTTCTATTGTGTAAACTTAATCAGATGACAGAAGAAGATGTGCCATTATGTGTTTCTCATTTAGTTTTATTATTGTAAAACTAAAAAATACTACAGTAATATATAATTTAGCATTAATACATTTATAAATATTGTTTAAACTTTAAAATTGAAAAAGTTCAAAAAAGAGAAAGCAAAGTTAGAAGAAAAGATGTTAAAATTAGAATTAATAATAGCTTTTAATGATGTTACAGATGCAAACAAAGTTGATTGGGAACAGAAGTACAAAAAAATAAATAAAAAGAATATTACTTTAAAAGAGCAGATATGTAACTAATGTATATAATATAACTTACATTTATGTAAGTACATAACTAATATAAGTTATATAATTGATTATAGATAAATTCCTTGCAAAAAAGAATTTAAGCTGCTGTTTTCACTTTACAATTTAGTGCAGATAAAAAACTTGCAAAGACAATAAAAATAACTGATTTTGATCCTACAAGCATTTGAAATGTTAATGATCACTACTTTGAATTAATTGGTTGCATTATGTACTTCACAAAAGAGTTCTTTAAGGTGCAAAAAAAACTAATAGAAGATATTAAAAGATTTCAAAACAATGATCAGGCTACTAAGGCAGCTAAGCTGTTACATATATACATTTAAAAAAACTTAAAACATTACATTAACCGTTCTATTTCTGGTTTTAAAGTTACAAAACTTGAGGCTTTAGTACTGACAAAAGCTAAAACTATTGCAAAAATGAAGAATTTGATCACACTTACTGGTATTATATCTGCCATTCCTGCGTTAGCAATAATTTCAACATAAGATATTGTTGATTACTAACATAATAGTGTGTATTATAACAAGAAAATTGATTTGAATGATGATATTTTATTAGCCAATAGTGCTGTTGTAAATAAGGACTTAAAAAATTGTAGCAATAATAGTTATGAGATTCAAAAGAAGCTAGAAATGTAAAAGTCAACTATGTGTTCCTTTTTACAAGCAGATATTTAGTTTAATAAAAAACAATCAATCATAAAAACAATTACACACCAACAACTTTTATACTTTTATTGTATAAGTCATTTTATTCAATATTTTCTTTTTGAGTGTATAATACCTACTGTTCAATGGATTTTAATAGCCCAACAAATTCACTACTACAAAAAGAGAAACAACCCATTGATATTCCTATTGATGAGTTAGCAAGAAATGCGCTACCAATTCCAAAAAAGAAAGTAACCATTAATATGCAATTAAATGCAGGTTTGTTAATCAATAAACAAGGTTTTAAAATTTCCTTAATTGATGGACTACAACCACTTTTCAATATTGATGTAAAATACATATTAAAATCACACAAAAATTGGAGTGATCTCTTTAGATGGGAACTTCTATTCAGTAACTATGCTGAACAATTTAACTCTTTTATAAAGCAACATCCGACATTAAGTCTGCTAAAAGCGATTGAGCTGACATCTTCACAGATTAGATTCTATTTAAACTCAAAGCGAGTTACCAACTTAGAAGTTATCACTTGTATCAAGTCGCATATCAAGATTTTGCAAAAGCTGCAAACTACACAAAATTTAAAAATTAAGCTGCAAGCTACTCGAGCTATGCAATATAAACCACTGTTTATTTTAGACCATTCAGTGAACAAGACTTGTAGTTTCAAAGATCTCCTGAAGGGTCTTAAACTCTATAATTGGGATTTAAGCAAGTCAATTATGAGCAATTTGGTTGCTATTAACATGCACATCAAGGGTAAGGCCGTCTTAGTTAAGTTAATATTTCTATTTTTGCGAGCAAGTGTCAAGGTACAATCACATTTAGAAGCAATAATTCAGCATTAAGATAAGCTGATAAACAAGCCTTAAAAAGAAATCAAGATGTGAGTATGAGAAATCTTAAAGCCAGGAAAGACAACTTTTAAGTACAAAGATGAGTTGTATAATCTCAAGAAGGAACACAACAATGTACAAGTGTTTATGGAGCGTTTCCAGAAGTACACTCGTTTTCTGTCGCTATTGCACAAACGACAGATCTTAATACTTATGCATCACCTCAAAAACACTAAGTATGAGCTAGTTATCCAAATGGCTACCTACTATCAAAGGAATTTCAAAAATGTGGATAATCTCATCAAGTTTGTCTACCACATTGCCAAAACACCCGATATGGAAGTGTTAGCATCTGGTACACTTGCCACAAGTCACAAAGAGGCACTAGTGGAATCTCTTAGCAAGAAGCACAAAGGTTAAAACAATCGTTTGAAAGAAAACAACAAGAAATGTCTCAAGCTGAGTGATAAAAAGTGCAAGTGGTGCAAGAAGCAAGGCCATTAAGAAGATAAGTGTTGGTTAAACTCGAACAACCCTCACAATCACATTGCAGAGTTCAAGCAAAATAAAAACTTGAAAAAACCAACAAATACTAACAAGAAGGGTGCTACAGCACACATCAAAAGGGTTGGAGCAGACAGCTACAACTCTGATAATAAAAAAGAACCTCCCTTTGCCAAAGCTAAAGCGGTAAAGGTCAAACAGCTGAAAATAGCTGAAAAGTAATTTAGCTCAAAGCAGTCAGCTAAAGAAGCCTATGCAGCATTGGTAAAACATCTAACTATAGGAGGTGATTCAATTAAAAACAGTTGCAAAGTAACTGTCCAAAGTAGTAGTAATTCTATTATAATAGGTGTCAAAATCAATGGCACACTGATATAAGCTGAGCTTAATAACGGTGCAAGCTACTGCATGATTACTACTAAAACTTTAAATAAAATTGATACTTTAACTTACATTTTAAGCAATATCCCTCTTAGTGTTTTGCTAGTTGAAGGCCCACCAAAACAGCATCAACAAGTGCTACTGACAATAGCTTGTCTTGGCATTGAATGTGAGATGGTATTTAGTATCCTCCATGATAATAACAATAACTATGTATTATTAGGCAGGTTTTTCATCTCAAATTAGGGCCTAGCTTGTCCACTGCCAGATGTTGTAAAAGAGCCATCATTGATTTTTCAACAAAATCACACTTTAATAACTTTAAATAAAATTCTAGAAAGTTAGGAGTTGATAGATCAAGGAGCTGTGATCTACCACCCAAACGCTGATCAATATAGTCAATTGATTAAAGCTAGTGTGGAGCACAATTTGACTACTGCTGAAAAACTCAGTACAATAGGCTACATTTCAATTAACTTCATTAACGAAAAAGATTGAAATGAGAGTAGCTAGAAATCTCAGTACCTAATGGCTGGAAAGCTACAAGAGCAATAAGAGCAGCAAACCAAGGAATGGGTGCAAGCTGGGATTGTCAAAGAGATTTTTAACCATCTTGACAAAAAGATCCCTAAAAATAGTCTTATAGAAAACTGATAAACTAGAAGTAGATATTTTAATACAAAAGCGTTCAATATTTATTCCAACAAACCATGGACTGTGTATAACTTCATGCATATTAATGGTAAAATCAAGTCAGATATGAATTTTATACCTGGCATTAATAAGCTATTCAAAACAGTAAGCAGGATCAAGCCAAAAATCTACTTAAAAATTGACTTGAGGTCTGCGTACTTACAAGTACTGCTGCAACAAGAAGATAGACACGTTACGGCGTTTATGTGTGGTAACAAACGTTACCAATTTATTACTGCCCCGCTGGGCTTAAAGCACATTCCATCTATCTTCTAGCAATTAATCAAGTCACTGTTGCAGTACAATAAGTGTAACAACTTCACGTACAATCACATTAACAATATTATTGTCTATAGTAAAAGTATAGAAGAGCACACAGCGCATGTACAAAGAGTACTTGATGCACTGACGTCAGTAAATCTGACAATCAATCTGAAAAAGTTCTATTTCTTTGTTGAAAAGTTGCTGATGGTAGGCTTTTGGCTCGAAACAGGTGGTTTCAGACCTAATTATGAGAAACTTGCTAATATGCGAACTTAGACTAAGCTTACTACCTGCAAACAGCTACAAAGCTATTTTGGGATCATCAACTTCTTTAAAAGATTTATTTCAAACGTTACTAAGCTAATAAAACCTCTCATGGAGTTGAAAGGTAAAAGCTGGAACTGGAATGACATGTTAGAAAAAAGCTTTATTGGCGTATATAATGTGCTGGTTACCAACACTCTGTTTTTGAGCTTTTTTGAAGAGGGAATACCACTTGAGCTTGCAATCGATGCCTCAGATTTCAGCATAAGAGCTGTGCTTTTTCAGCGCGTAAAAGATGAGATTAGATATCTCAGTTTTCACTTTAAGGTTCTACGTGGAGCTGAAGCTAGGTACAGCACTTCAAAAAAGAAATTGCTGTCAGTTATGTACCATATTAAGTACTATTGCTACTGGTTAGTAGGTAGGCACTTTAAGTTGTACACTGACAACCAAGCTATGGCATATGCACTACAAGTGCATAAAAATAAAAAACGTGATTACATGGTGCTTAACTGGCTAGCTAGGTTGAGTGAGTATTATTTCACAACTACTTACCTACCAGGTAGAGATAATATTCTACCTGACCTACTCTCACAAGTACAGGGTCTAGCTGAAGAAATAATCAAAGCTAACACAAAGACGCTACATACAACAAGTGTATTCCTATTTGATAATTTGAATAAAGCGACAATAGAGCAAGCATTAGAAGCTGCTCACTTAATTGGTCACTTTGGTGTGAATGTAATATACCAACACCTCACAAATACTCTAGAATTAAAGATATCTGATCTATATGCAAAATGTGTAGATTTCTGCAAACAATGTAAGATTTGCAGGAGAGTGACAAAGTATACTTTAAGTTATAATCTATCAAGGAAACCTGTAATGAGGTTACCTGGAAAGTACATACATTATAACATATTATACATATTTAAATCAAAATTAGGCCATACAGCAATACTGGTAGCAGTAGATAACTTTTCAAAGTTCATATGGTTATGACTAATGGAAGCTAAAGGTGCAAAGCAAGTGGCTCACCACTTGCTAAATATCTTTACTACATATGAATTTCCATCAATGTTAAGATTTAATCGAGAAAAATAATACACCAATAAATTAGTGAAGTATGTGTAGTACAAGTTGGGAAATGTAGAACACAAGTTCACTATTACACACTTTTATAGTGGAAATGGTTGTATAAAGCGCCAAAATCAGACTATTTGAGACATAATCTTAAAATTAGCCCTATCAACGTGTAAAACTCTCAAAGAGTGGCAGACAGTAGTACCTGCGGCTATGCTAGTGATAAATGCGAGAATACATAGATTACTATGAGCTTCATCATTCTATTTGATGTTTGGTAGAACGCCATCTAGCATCAACCTACCTGAACACAAGAAAGATGAGCTTATGTTTGATTTTAATGTCAATAAAGACACCATTTGTACTTAAAAGAAATTCTGGGAAATCTTCAAAAAGAACATCATCGAAAATATTCATAAGATCAAATTTCAAAAGTATTGAAAAAGTTACTACCTGCATAAGAAGGCTAGTTTCCAAATCGGCGATATTATTATGTGGAAGATATCTAACCAAAGTATCAAGTTTTAAGAACAAAACATAAGACCATTTTAAATTAACAAGATCAATACAGATAAACTTTGTCATATTGTTAGAAAAGATGGAAGATATGAAATAGTATCACCACTTAACTTTTTAGTACCTGCAGAACTCAACAAAGAGGAAGAACTCTATGATAAGGAATTAAATCCTGACTATTTTGAAAACAAAGATGAAAAAGAAGACAAATTTAGTGAAAAAGGCAAGGACGACTTAAACAACTCTTTGTTCAACATCAAACATGATAACAGCGATAAATATGATGATAACCATTATATTTAGACAATTAACTAACATCTTTTGCCTGCTGGAGTGTTGTAAATAAGAACTTAGAAAATTATAGCAATAATAGCTACAAGATTTTAAAGAAGCTAAAAATGTGGAAGTCAACTACATGTCCCTCTTTACAAGCAGACATTTAGTTTAATAAAGAACAATTAATCATAGAAACAATTACACACCAACAACTTATATACTTTTATTGTACAAGTCATTTTATTCAATAAGTGCACTGACAGATAATGCTGGTATTTACAACAGTGAGCTAGCACAAGAAATATATCAGTATATAGTGCAGCATTATAAGTTTACTCCAAGCAAAGATAAAAAATGCAAATAGTCTCAAAGTCTATGTAAAAAAAGTCCTGCAAAGGTACTTAAGATAACTTTAGATGAAAGTAATTAAATTTATGTTACTATTATTACTATTATATACTTTATAACATGAGTTTAAAGTATTTACAGTTAAGTAGCTGTAAATGTTGCTGTAATAAATATTTATATAAATTAATTAAACTTCTATGTACGTAACAGTAAGAAACTTTTGAACAAGAAAAAGCAACTAATAGCAGTATGATGTTTATAAGAATTAATTAATTTACGATTTAAATTTTGAAAGTACTTCTTACTACTTTTCTTATAACCTCTAAATTTCTTTCATTAGTACCAAAAGTCAAAGAAGCAGTTGTTAATGTAATAATTAAATATAATGAAGATTGTTGTAGAATATACTTTTATAGTAATGCATCAGATGCAAAATCTGTTGTAATGACTGATGTTGAGGCAGGAAATGATGTATTGAATATGTTGGTGCGTATGATACATAAAAAGTACAACATAGAAGAAATTGCTGATATAAAGCGGGTTTTTACAAATATTGAGCAGCATAAGCTATATTGTAAAAGTATCTCTAAGGTGTATACAGATATAATAGGTGTTATTACCATTAGTTAGTACAATTACATATTTTAATGATTTAGACAATAATAACATAGCTTTATTTTACTGTGATGCAAAAACAAAAAAGTATTTATATTAGATAAATTAAACTTTATTAATGGATATTCATTAAATAAGATTGACTTTTACTACAGTGACAAGAATACAATCATTCCTACACCCAGAAGTGCAACATGTAATAAATATAAAGCTATGAATATAGCGCTACTAGTAGCATTATTACTTGGTCCAGAAATGTTAGCAGGGATTTTTGGTGCTGTTGCATTTAGTATGAACTTTTTATTTAATATCTTATCTGCAAAAACAGTATAAAAAGCATGTTTACATTTTTTGTGCAGTGTTATACCAAGTATACAGCTTGGAATCTGCATAATACCTTATGTGAACAATATACCAGGAATCATAATGATTAAATAAAGTTATATATTAGTTATAAAAGTATTATAAGTAATGTAAATAACTTATACCACTAATAAAACATTATAATATATCACAGGTTAGCTTATTTATGTATTGTAAGATTTAAACTCTTTTATTTCATAAATAAAAGCAAAATGCTTAAAACAAAACTCATTACACGCAAAAAAAGAAAAATTAAGAAAAATTTGACAAAAAAGGAGGAAATCAGACCAATCGCAGACCCCACCAAGTGATTTAAAAAGCTACACACATTTGCTAACAATTATTTTCATAAAAAAAATCAATTTATTGTTGATCTTCTACATAACAGAGATTGCTTTTACTATGGTATGGCTTTAAATGCGCTTCACAACACTGATAAAATGCAGACCATATATGACACAGTTGCCATACATATAAAACAAAAAAAACTTTCTTTGGAAGATCTTTCATTTTCAATGAAGATAAATGTAAGCAGCTAAAAAGAAGTGTACAAAAGCATAAAAGAATATTTGGAGGCTGTAAAAACAAACAAAGAAGCAGATACACAAAAGATACAAATTACACAAGAAATTCTCAAAAGGGAAATTATTATTTACTTGGTTGAATTTGACAAAAATGAACCACATGTGACTAAAGCTGCGTTAAATGTCTATAATGATAAAACAACTACTAACCTGTCAACTACATATCTTGTTAGAATGGAAGGCTACTACAATTTGCTCACAACTGCAGCATTATATGATCAAAGAATAAAATACTATTTGCAAGACCAAATCAAGAAGTGTAATGATGAAATGCTATCATACAAGTTGTTGTTATCTGAAAAAGAAAAACCAAGTGAAGTTGATAAAGAAAATTTAAAAAGAAAAAAGGAAAGTTTAGAAGCATTTTAGAAGCAAACTGGTATATTAATACAATAATAACTAACTTTAAGAACAAAAAGTATAACAAAAGTGATTTTAATTAGAAACAGGTAAAATACAATATTTATAGAAATAATATTAACAAAACAATAGTTAAAAGAACAGAATTGTACATTAATAAAGGAGAAAACTAAACTTGCTAATAAATTAAAAAGTTGTAAGAAGTAAAAGAGAGTAAGAAGCAGCAAACTACAAAAGTATTTTAATTCATATACTAACTATTAGACAAACGCTATTCAAAATGAATATGAGACATTAAGATTCCAATGCAAAAAAATTGAAAAAAAAAGAATGAATTTAAACTTGAAATTTAAAGTTTGAAAGAAGAAATAAAAAAGCTTAAGAAGAATGTACTTCAATCCACATATACTAATTTTATTAAACTACAAAATTAGAAATGCTTAAAGTAGAAAATGCAAAATTAAAGTTTCTTTTTGTAAAGTAAGATACAGAAATCCATATTATAAGTAAAGTATAGTTATATTACTCATATTAGTTACGTCAAAAGAAAGATAGTAATGTAAGTTACTTAAAATTTTATAACATAAAAGGATAAAAAGCATTCAAGTATGGTTGTTGACTTAAACAATGAAGTAAAAAAGCTGAATAGAAAGATATAAGCGCTTTAATCAGAGATACACACTGTAATATATTCACAAAAATACTAATATGGTAGTTGCAACAAAACAATGCAGCAATAGAAGTATTATTACAAGAGAGAAACAAAACAATTAAATCATTACAATCAACTGTATGATCAATGAAAGAAAGTAGTGCAAATACAAGCATTACATGTTTAGAGAAGAAAGTAAGCTTTATATTCTTTACTTACATAGATTTCTACTTTACAAGCTGTAATCAATAAAAGAGCAGAGTTTACAAGAGCAGTGTTGCGCTATTAAACACAAGATGAAGATAAATAACCTATTATTGTGCAACAATCACTGCTTTTTAAAGTGTATGTTTCTTTTAACAACACATACAGCATTAGTAATATAGATGTTATTGTAGCATGCTTTTGCCTTGTGATAGTTAAAGTCAAAGTACGCCAAGCCTTAAAATCTATTCTTGATGAGTATAAAGAATTGTTTTAAGTTAAACTCAAAAAAGCCATAAAAGTTGTTGTATTAGCAGCAAAACAACTGTTAAAAGGAAGATATATAACAATTAATCAGGAAAGTGCTGTTAAAGTGCTTTGTAAAAATGTAATTCACTAACACAACTTAACTTCATTGATATTTCAGATGAGTGGTGATAAGCAATAGCCTAGTTGATATTTAAAATGTAAGGCTTTTTTATATTATTAACTTTAAGGATATTTAGTAATACATTACAACAATGTACATCAGAAGTATTTAAAAATCATGCATTTAAAGCGCTGAAAGGGTTTGATAAAAAAGAGGCAAAAGCTCAATTTAACTTTAAAAAAACAAACAAAAGACATATTGAAAGCAAAAAGAATAATGCAAAGAAAAAAAGAAGAATTAGACTTCCTTTGAGACAGGATAAATAAAATATTTATTACTTATTATACTTACATATATAATGAAAATATGTAACTAACAAAAGATATCTTTATAATAAAAGTTACTTACTTGTCAAATTTCTGGTAACAGTAAAAGTACTTATAGTACTTATATTTATAAAAGCATTTGTAATATACTTTCTAGAAGTGTTAATGATTTTGCTGGCATTTAACAAATACATTATACTTGTGTGGCTGCATGCTTTGTGTGGTCTTTCATAAATGAAAAGAATTAAGATTCTAACAAATACATCTAAATTTCACTAGTAACATACATATATATAGCTTGTTTATTTGCAAATGTACATATCTGTTGTAAAGGTAAACGCAGTAAATCAATATAACTACAAGTATGCTATATGCTTCACATCTGCAAGAATTACTCTCTTTTAGTTGTTTTGTCAAAGATGAAATCTCATAGCAGTACTTTTTAAAGCAAAAAGATCAACTGTTATTATCTTCGAACTTATTATATAAGCAAATACCAATATGTGCTCTATACTCACTATTAGCGCTCCATTGGAGACTTAATTTAGTTATTAATGATGCAAGGACATATGGAGCAGTGGAGGATGAAAATGTGTTTGCATATCTTTTTACATGAAAACAAATAGATGTTCATTAACAACCATTAAAGCATATTAAATATGCTGCTAAGTGCGTAACAGTTAAATATTACACCTATTTGACTACAGTAGCAAAGAAAAACTTTTCTATGTATAGTAGGCTAATTAAGCGAAAGTACTTTTTGTTAAAAAAGTTGAATGAGCAGACAGAATATTGAGGGATTGTAATATATTTTAGGCCAGTAACTGTGTTAAAAGATCATATGTTAACACTACATGAAAATCTGAAAAATTTAATAACCAATTACAATCAAACAAGTAAAACAAAGCTAAAAACTTTGAAAGAAGGAATAGTTACAAATAAGTATAAAAAGGCAATAGCAAATATAAAAGAAATAGGAGGAACAACCTGCAAAAACATTAATTAACTTTCAGTCATGCAATACCAGCAGAAAGACCCACAAAAGACATTTAAAAACACTTATATTCTAGCATTGCAACGAAGTGATGCTGTTTGATTACTTTAATATATCAGAGTTAAACATGTGACTGTAAAAATGTAAGATTTTTTAGCAATTATAATGAGACAAAAGATGTTGATAACAGACACTACTTTTAAGGTTGGCTGTAACTATATTACAGCTGTGGTAGTTAAAAACCAAGATTTCACAAACCTCTTACATATAGGATTTATATACTTACATAAGGTATATAAATATTACTATTATAACTTATATTACTAATGAAAATAAAATCAAGAGGAATACACACATGTTACAAGGTTGTGTGTTTTAAAAAAAGCATTAAAAAATAAGTTTAATGAATCAATTGCAAGCAAAACTATAATTCATGATGAAGAGCAAGGATTGATAAATGCTTATAATACTGTGACAAACAACACTGTTGAGCATCTTTTGTGCTTAAATCATTTTAAAGATAATGTTAAACAAAAATTAATAAAGCTAAGTATTATAAGTGATCAAAAAAAGCTTGTATTAGCCTCATTGTTTGGAGCTAAATGGTGTGAAGGAATAATAGATCAAACAAAACATTACATTAAAAAGAACCTACCTGCAATATACAAATACTAGTAAGCTTTTATTTTTATTTAATAATTAGGAAACATAAAGATGTTATTAAAAAAGCAAAAGGACAGATTTTATAGAATTAGTTCAAAAAAAATAAACAAAAGGACTTATTAGAGTGTATATCAAAATCTTAATGACAAATAAAAGAACAAATAGATAAAAGAAGAGTTTTCACTAATTTGATAGAATATATAAATGCACAGTTTAAATTTAAGTTCCAAATAACTGCAAACTTATTATTTAATGAAATTATTAAAGCAATAATAAATTACTTTGACCAGCAAAGTATTAATACATATACTAGATATACAAACTTTAACTAAGAGAAGCTATTGTCTACAACTGTTACAAAAGAGAGTAAAAGCTTTAAATTAAACTTGCAAAACTATTTTTGACATGCTTAAAAGCTTATTAAATATCATAAAAATCCATTTCAGTTAAAAAGCATCCAGTTATCATTCTTTGTTTTCCACTTAACTAATATAAATAAAAGTAAAAGTGAGTATCTTGAAAATCTGGCTAAAGAGCTTATTTACAGAAAAGCTGTTCATATTATTGATGCTAATGATGCCAAATGTCAACTTGCTGTAATGCGCTCATTAGAGACTAACAAAAGAAAAAGAGAAGAATATGGGGTGAAAAACAAGGTTAGCACTATAAAAAGTACTAACAAATCTTGAAATATATTAACTTGTTTATGTCCTGTAAATATAACGACTTTCATCTAACTATATCAAAAGGACTTTACAATCAACCGAGCGTCAGTTGACTAAGTACTTGATGTCATTGGATAGAGAATTTCTTTTTACATAACCTCTAATTTTTTCACCTTATAAGTATGTATTGATTTTGCCCAAATAAAAAAAAATACCTTAAAAAAGTGTAAATTTAACTTAACAGATCAACTACACATACACCACAAACTTTTATGACAAAACTGCAACATTACAGTACTTAACCCTTCTTTAATGACCTTAGAAAAGCGGTGGTAAATATGAAACAAAAAAACTTTAAAAAAGCACTTATTACCGAATTAACTACAGTACAGCCATCTACTCAACAATTGTATATGGTCAAAGACCAAAACAATGAATTAGAGATTGCCATTGTGGATAGAAGTGGATATAAAAATCTAAATGCAAAAAGAGATGAAAATTTTGACAGAGTATTACGTGTCTTAGTTGCAGAAAATCCAAGTTAGACTCAATCACAATATGTTGTTGAAATGGAGAAAAGAACAAAAATTTGTATATCAGTACCACAAATGAGTAGAATATTGCATGATTTTGGTATCACTCGCAAGAAACTATCAGTCTACTTTCATGAGTGAAGTAGTAAAGCAAACGTACAAGCAGCAAGAGAGTTTTGTGACAATCATTGCTATCGTCAACCAAAAATCTCATTGAAAGAGTGTTCAAGCACTGATGAAAGTAAGTTTTATAATGACTTAAAACAGACTCATGGTTGGGGTCAAATCAAGAAGACAAAAAAGATTAACAAAAAGAGCTCTCCCAAACGCAAGACAGCAGGAAGTAGTCATAATGATACTAGTAGTAGGGTACATGGGACCAATGTTAAGATGCCTAGCAAGCTTATTAACTTGGTTGCTATTATTTGCTTAGATCTTGCCCAGCCAGTGATTGGTTTTGCCTTTGAAGATCAAAATGTGAATGCCTTAACATTTTCACATTATATTGATAATATAAGGTTTCCAGAGATAGTTAATTATGATCTGATTGATAGAGCCTCCATTTATCATGTAGTATCAAATGATAAAATCAATCGTATTGGTATTATGGAGATATATAAAAACAAAGGGGTTACATCAAATTTTATCCCAACAGGATACCCTGAGTTTAATTCTGTTGAACAACTCTTTGGATGGTTAAAACAATATTTAAGAAAACATGCCTTTTGCTTTGTTGGTAACGACAAATGGACTACAGAAAAGATGATACAAGCATTACTTGAAGCAAAGAAAGAAGTGAGTCATAAAATGGTAAAAGGGTGGTACAGGAACTCATATTCACATATGCATCCTGGTTAAGTCATTCCTGCATATTTAAGACGTGTAGTATGAATGGGGAGTTAATAAAAGTGGTTTTTAGAAATTTTTTTCTATTTTATGAAAAAAATACAAATACTTACGCTATAAAAAAATTATAGGTTATATAAAAAGAAATTTTCTATCCAATGACACTAAATACTTAGTCAACTGACGTTCGGTTGATTGTAAAGTCCTTTTGATATAGTTAGACGAAAGTCGCTATAATATAAGTATCATAACTAATATAAGTAGCAGTTTCACACTTTTAAGATATGTGAATGTGTTATTGCAATAATGGAGACAGTAAAAAACACAACATATCTAAGTTATGTTAAAAAGAACAAAACAGCAACACAGGTTGAAAAGAGTGTAAATAAAAAGAAAAATAAAACAAAAGGCTTGAAACTAGGACAAAGAAGGCATAGCCAGCAATCTAAAGAAAAGAATTGGACAGAAGGAAAAGTAGCCCTAGTGTTTGTCCTCTCTGATTTGATACAACTTGCAAAAAATAACAAAGAAGAGTTACAACGGCAAAAACAAGAAAAGAATAGTTTTAGTAGAGATGCTGTGGTAACACAATCAAAAAATGTCAGAAAGGCATATCTTAGTACTCAAACAAAGTATGTAGGACAGAAAAGAAAGTCTAACTTTGATGATTCAACTTTAAAATGAAAAAGAACAAATGTAATTATGACATTAACTGATTTAAAAAGTAAAGGTGAGAAAACAATAGTTATACTGACAGATTTCTCTGATAATAGGTACAAAACAGACTTATCTAACAGATATGAAAGTTAATAACCTTGCAAACTAATATAATGCCATAAATGTCAAAAACAAATTGTTTTTCAATAAATTACTGCATAAAAGAATATAAGTAACAAAAGTAATGTTAATATAAAAACTAGAATAAGTTGTATAAAGAATAATGGTATGTAAAATTCAAATACCTTAAAAAATAAAAATTATCTAAAAAACAGATTTTATTTGCCACTTGTAGAATTTTTTTGAATATATTATAAAGAAAAATAAAATATTAAATAAAGAAAAGCATTTTATTTTTCTTTAATATCTTCATTTGGTTCTATGTCTTGTGTAAGTGGACCTCCAGTGGCGTCAGGTTCATCATCTTGTTCCTTATTATCCTCTTCCTCTTCTTCTTTTGTACAAGCACGTTTCTTTGGTCTACCTCTCTTCTGCTTTGAAGTCTTAGTATGTATATGCTTGCATTTTTGTAGTTTTTGCTTGGAACTTGACAACTTTTGTGTCTTTTTAGTGGATTTCTTTAATGTTTTTGGCTTTTTAACCAGCTTTTTATTTAACTTGCCTTTTCCTTCATTAAACAGTGAAACCCTTTGTAATAGTTTGAGGCCTTGTACAATACCTTTATCCAAGTTTATGTGCTGTTTAAAGCAGGCAATCATGTCTTTTTTGGTGTAATATAACACGTTTGGATACCTCTTTAGGAGATGAGTACTTGGTGGAACTTTATCTTAGATAACTTGCACAGCTGCAGCTGCAGCATAATACATATAACTTGTTTTATTATCACCTTGATTTGCAATAATGCCTAACATGTATTTAAATAGTTGCTTTAGCTTTTTGGCTTTTCTACATTAGATAAAACCAAAGTAATATTTAATAGTGCTAAGAACAGGAGCACCTTCAACAATAACTTTTTTGGACGAGACCAATGTTTTTGATCTCCTACTTTAACACGCTTGGCAGGTAATTTATATGAGACTTTACAACAATAAAGTCTTTAACAAGAGTAAAATCTTTGAAAGCAGCAGCTTTATTTTTTACAATTTTGTTACTACTTTTTAAAGAACTCAAAGCACTTTCTCTAACCTTTTCAAGCATACTAGCTACAGTAGAATTCTTTTTCTTTTGTAAATTTTCCAATAACTTAATTTTAACGGTAATATGCCAAGTGATATGTTTGGCAACAACTTAGATATTGTCTTTTTCTACATTGTCGTCATTGTCATCAATGATGGCAGCCAATTTGATGATATTTTAACTGTTTTCATCTGATAGTAACGCTTCAATGTACTTTGCAACAGAATGTTTAAATTGTCACTAAAATTTCTCTTGTGCGGTAAAATGTTACCAGCTTGCACAATACTTCGAACGCAGCAGCTTCAACGTCTTTGTCGCTCATGTAATACTTTGTTTTTGTTTGGTGTAACGGTTTTTTGGTCAACCTTGTGAGAAAAAGTTGTCATAAAAAGTTTACAATAGGTTTTACATTGGAACTGCCAAAGTTAACTAACTGTTATTTTATTTAAATTAAATAAAACTAATTTACAAACTTAAGATAAATTGCAACTTTATTACATTCTTTCTACCACCGCAAAGCATGTCAAAGCAGATATCAATATAGTTTTACACACACATTGATCTGAATTCAAAGTACCTTCAGCTACATTCTACATGCAACATTATGTTCATTGAAAATGCATTTAGATTTTTTACTAAGCAGCTACTAAATCACTTTTTTGTTAACAATAACGCTGCTATGTATATAACAGAGCACGTTAACTTGTTTTATATTTTCACTACTACTTCGCCAAACTCAAATTCACAATAATGTGACAACTATTATGGGTACTGGAAGAATAATGGTATAAAAGTACTATAATACAGAAAAGCTACAATTAAGTGTAACTACTGGTACGATATTCGAAATCTAAAGTTTTAAAAGCAAAAATTCCATCTACAGTCTCAATTTAGTGATAGTTTATACTGTGGAATTATGGTATACTATAAGCTAGAGGGTGTCTCTATTATAGCCAATGCTACATTAGTTTCACCACACAATAACTCCAAAAGTTTATCAAAGGTTCCTTATGAGCGTCACAGTAATAAGTGTTACAAGTAAACAGGAATAAAAGTCACTTTTTTGAACAACTTAAACAAGCAGTACAATTGTCTTGCTGACAACTTCAATGAAAATCCTACAAGAAATGTAAAGCAAGTTTCTAACATGCAACATGCATATCAAGATCCTGCTAACATGTTTAATCACCAGATGAGACTAGCAACTGTACGTTCTGATGTAATTCAGTATATTAAACAACATCCAACGCAATTATTTGTTTTTTTCACTAACCATAGCTTGATTCTAATGAAACAGGCAAAAAAATGGTTTATTGATGTTACATTTGACATATGGCAAGGCTATGTGTGCTTTATAGTATACAAGTCTGAAATCTTCAATTGGTATATAACTGGCTTTGTGTATCTTCATGAGACTAAGGAGGCTTACAAGCATGTAAAAGCGTTGAACCATCTTATGTCTGCTTTGAAACTTTCCAAAGAAGAACAAGCAAACTACAAGCTTGTAAGTGACGGCAAAGTAGCTATTATCAACGCATACCCACTTTCTGAATATGTCACAAAAGCGTTGTAGCTTGCATTTTCTTAAAAACATCTATAATAAGTTGTAGTATCATTTATTGCACAGGCTTACCAAAGACCAAGTCAAAAAGGTTCTGTTTATTTTCAATGGAAGTATTGTTAAATATGGTTTGTTTGACTTACCTGCTGACAAAGTGAAAGAAAATAAAGACAAGATCTTGCATTTAGTGTAAGTGGTTTCCTGTTCAATATTAATTTTGTAGTGCTAACACACTAATCGTTCCTGACATCAAATATACAGAAAATAATGCTATTAAAGCTTGCAGGTATATTTTAAAGGAGAAGCTTCTTGTATTGTATGCTCATGTACTTAAATACAGTGGAAACTCTGAAAATGATCTTCAAAAACGCTATACCACAAATTTTGTTGAATTTTGGAATGCTACAATAATCACATAATGTGGGACAAACTGAAACTCAAGTGTCTTTACCCTGACTGAAAAGATTGTCAAATTTTATACTAAGCAAGCTATGCACACTGAACTTGGATTACATGGCAAAGGAAAGTACTATTTGGTGAATAATGTATCAGAATCAGTTCGAAAACAGCTAGCTGCATGTGCTTCTAAGTTCATTCAATTACATGTTGAGAATTTCTTGCATCACATTAGTGCAACATCTTTCACTTCATTTGCATATGCATTGAAGCTCGATATAATGTGCTTAATTACGTCAGTAGAGGCAGAAGCATATGAGGTTGCTGTAAGGCAGATTATGATAAAGCCTGGTAATGTACAGATATTGGAGAGAGATGATAAACTAAATGCTGTTTGTGTATACGATATAGTGACAGATAAGAACAAGCCTGCATGGTAGACAGTGCAAACAAACAACATTAAATGGACAACTGCTAGGTGTAGCTGTTTTATTTACTGTGAAAGAAAGCTTTGTGTCCACATAATCTTAACATGTCAGAAGGTTAGTGCTCCTATGTACCTGTACAATTACAGCAAGTTATTCAAGCTAAGTGCTATCTAAATTATTCAGGTTCAACAAAGAGAGTTAAAGAAATGTGCTGGGCGCAAAGGTAGCAAACCTGGCCACAAAGCTCAATGTATAAAAAATCATCGAAAAGCAAGTGAAAAAGCGACATGTATCCTTAATGACTATGATGACAACAGTAATCAGATTGCCAACAGTTCTGATGAAGACAGTGATAGTAATGCTAAGTTTGAGATTTTTCTGGAAAAGAAGGAGGATGATTTGACATTTCTCAATAAACATATAAAAGAGAAGTTATCAGTCATTACGTTTAAAGATGAAGATGATTTTAATTATGGAGTTGGCAACTGTGGGAACGTAGCTATTGAAAAATCAAGTGACTCAAGCACAAGTACACCAAATAAAACAAATATTGTTGTCTCTGCTGCCAAAGTATCCAAAAAACATGGTAGACCTCCAAACATTGTTTCTTTTGATAGCAAGGATGTAAATGCCACAGCTTTAAAAGCTAAACGAGGAAGACTCAAAAGCAGCACTACCAGTGTTCTATCTCCCAGATGTACTGAAAAGCACAAACGTAAAAAGCCATTCAAAGCTGAAATGTCGCATAAAGCATAAAAGCATGAAAGCTAGAATAAACTTGATTTTATATTAAAAATTTTATTTTTAATAAAGAAATTCAAAAGTAAGAAGAACAGCTACAGCAAAAGAAAAACGAAATAAGTAAAAAATGGATTCTGTTCTTTAAGCGATCTCAAAAAATAAATATCTGAATGATAATATTATATACTTATTATATAATTAAATTATTGTTGTTTTGTAAATAACATTATCTCAAATGTATAAAAACTTGCAATAATTTTTATTTATCAATTTTATCATATATATTACCTATTTGGAAGAATAAATATGTGAATATTAAATAAAATATTAATTATTAAATTTATTATTAAGCTTGTGACTATAAGTATATCATTTAAATATTCAATAATTATATACTATTTTTCTTTGAATAGCTTTAATTTTGTTATTTTTATATAAATCTTACTTTATTAGTTGAAAAATATATATTGCACTTATATATCTTGTATAATAAACAGAATGCTTAACATTTATATTTGGCTTACTTCTATCAGACTTGTTAATTATATTGTTACTGTCAGATCTTAAATCATTGGTTTGCTTTTTAACTGTACTTTTACCAAATAGGTCAATATTTTGAGCAGCTGAATAAGCAACTTTAAATTAGATATTAATAGTTATACTTACTATTCAAGCAATATATGTGTAATAATTAATATGTTTAAAGTGTTAATTAATGTATTAAAGAGGTTTAAAAATGCTATTGTATATCTGTTAAGTATGTTGTTAAAAAGAAAAAGATAAACTTAATATATCTTTACTTATATGCAAAATATTTTTGCAAAATAAGTTTAATAAATAACAAAATATAAACTATATAGATTGATATTAATTATTTAAAATAAAACATCATTTATTTATTAATAATAATATTATAATATATTTAATAGATTATATTAACTTGTTTTATAATATTTTTAGACTTAAATTTATAATAATATAATAACTATTACAGATATTAAAAAAAATAACAGTATTAAATCAATTTTATACAATACATTAAATAATAACAAACCAAATTAATAAATAATAATAAAAATTTTGTCTATCTCTTTTTTTAATAATTTTACATCTTTTTTATCTTTTTATTTTTATATTATATATTTTATTAATTTATAAATATTAATCTAATAAAATTATTATAATTAATTTAGCAAACTAAGATATTTATTAAAATATATCAAATTGAAGCTTTAATTATAAAACTTTTTATCAGAGTGTATATAATTGATAATTTAATACTTTATAATATAATCCACTCACTAAATGCTTTGCGCTTCTTTCTTGATACTTTTGGTTGCTCGTCTTCTTCTGCATTTTCTTTACTGTTCATGTATGGTTCTTGAACTACACTCTTCTGCGACACCATACGACAATAAGTGGCGTTATGCTGCAATTTTAAACTTTACTACTTCTTTAATCTCTTCCTTCTGCGCTCAGGAAGAACGCTGCGCACAGATTCGCTTTCTGTAACTTTGCCTGCCTTGCTTGCTTGGTTTTTCTGTGAATTGCTTTCTTCTCGATTTCGTTTTGTGCCGCGTCTAGTTTCATCCTGAAGGTCTTCGCGAACAAAAATACTGCCATCTCGAACTCTGATCCTATTGGTCTGCCTATTCACACATAAATTTGGCATATCAATGAAAGCACGTAACCTCTCGCTTCTCCTAGGCACCTGTTCAGGTACTTCTTCGGGTACTCGTACTTTTTCAGGTACTTCATCAGGCACTTCTTCGGGTACTTCCTCCACCATTACATCTGCCTTCTTTGCTTTTGCAGCTTGTTTGCGGAGATCAACATTGACGTGCTGAACAAAATCAACAAAAGTTAAAGCACTTATGTTAGCAACATCATATGCCGCTTTGTTGATCGCTGCTAGTAGTACTTGCTCGTCAACAGTGAATTTGAGAACTTTCGTTTTCCAGTCATCTAGAATGAGTTTACGCATGTTCCAGAAGTACTCAAAAAATAACGATATTCGGTCAGCTTCTTCACATCTACGATAGGCGTTGTACTCATCCGATGGCTTGCCAAAGTAATAGATTCGTAAGAAATGAAATAGATCAGTGAAACAAATACGCTCCTCTTTGTCTTTCAACTGGAGTAGCTGATTACTCTTTTCCTCAATAATAGTTTTTCCATCGGAAGCAGATAGGAGCACTAGTTCGCTGTTAGCTTCTCTTTCGTATACTAGCATGTATACTTCGCTTCTATACCGATTGGAATCAAGCGATGTTGGTTTAACAGTAATATCGTCAAACTCGAGGTATTTCCCATCATTTCGTAAAACACTGACGTAATGCCCAGAGTGCATATCTTCACCTATGTGAATCGCAAATGACCTCAGTACATATGTGCAGCCAAGCACCACAATACTCTCATTAATCTCTACCTCTTCGGTTTGTTTGGTATTCATTGCAAATCTCTTTAGAAATATTGTCAAATATCTCTCTGTTCCTGTAGGTACAAAGAGAGAGTTATGTAGTCGATCCTCTTTGCATTTTTCACATCTAATCTCAGAGTGACCAATGACAGACATCCAATCGTCAAGGCAGTCTTGAATAGAAGGTAGTAACGTAGTCAGATGTAACACTATATCGTATTGCATCTTGTCCTGTAATACACGTGAATTCTGGCAGCTAGTACACTGAACTTGTACTTGATATTTAACTCCGGTGCAACACTTTCCTTCCATGCTAACGCTGGTCACATCGCTAGCGGCTTGCTTACGAGCATCGCTGGATGATAAACCCAAAAACACCAGTTGTTCATAAATGATATCCTCCTCTATCATTCTAATAACAGCGTGAAAAAAATCATCCAAGTCGTGCTGACCCACTGCAAAATCTTTGAAACGTTTCCGAAACTGTTGTGGTAGCACTAGACTTTTACCCTCTTTGAATTGAGTGACCAACTCTAGTAGCATTTGATAAGTTTTACTTTCTGCCGCAATATCGTGCTGTGAATTTTTGTAGAGAACCTCTGAATCGTCCATCAGCACCGAAGCGTTCACGATTAGGGCGTTAACGAAGCAATCTGTACTTATGTTAAGTAAACCTGGCCGATACATTTCCTCGTGCAATAGTAATCTGTTCAAGCTTTTTAACGGAGAACGAAAAATAGGCGTCTCTTGTGGCTCAAATGATGGATCATATGTTGTCATGTTTTGTATTCTAGTGTGCTCCTTAATACCTTCTATCGAGACTAACGTTAGCCACTCTTCGGCAGTGGCTCGCATTGTGTAATCTACTACTAATAACTTGCTTGTTATAAAGCCAACCATCTTTTCTCCAAATATTTTCGAAATACTTGGACAGAACGTCAGACTAATCGCCAATTGCGATATGTCAGTTGTTTTTAGTTCATTGTATGATTTAGAACATACAACTTTTCTGTTATCTTCAGAGTACGACAGTGCTACCAAGTATCTTTCATAAAAGGTATTGTAGCTACCTGAATCTAGCAGAGCTTGAAGCAGAACTAAGCCTACAGCCCACATATCAGACGCAAAGCAGCATTGTTTGTCACAAATTTGTTCTGGTGCCATAGTTTTGTATGTTCCTCCCTCCATTGGCACTGTACTTGAATATTCTGGTTTTGAATTGCGTACACTGCAATCCATATCGAATGGACGAATATCAGCTCCGACTACACCAATATTGGAGTGTTTGATATCACTGTGAATGATTTTGGCCTGATGCATAATCATGATCATCTGAACAAACGATCCAGCAAGATTACAAATATGTTCTTTTGTGCGAGTATCCTCTGGGTATACCTTGAGAAAACTGTCACCACAGTATCTCATTTCCAAGCAGAATGTCTGACTTCTTCCTTGATTTGGTAAGTATTTGTATTTTTCTTGTAACTTTTGTGTTAGTTGACAAACAAATTACCTTTGCGTCAATTGCCAGGTATGATGCAACCTCTTTCTTGAACTTATCCATTTCTATCTTTTTGTAGTTTTTGTAGACCGTCTGCTTGGTAAGTGTACAGCTTCTTATTCCAACAATCGGTGTTTCAACAACGTATATTGTACGACTAGCATTTCTTTCATCAAGTTGTTCCACAACCATTAACGGTGTTTGATTGAAGAAAGGTAGGTTTGTGCTGCCGAATGCACAAGTAGAGGCTTCACCAATAAAAGATTCATTGGCATTGTGAATAGTTTCTGGGTAATCGTATAGGTACGGTCGTCCTAATACATGTTGTGCGATGAATGCTGACTGGTCCATTAGTGATTTCTGAATTTGTATTCTATCCCAAAGGGAGTTATTAATGGATGTGCGATCAATTTGTTCTCTTGGTGCCAAATATGCATCGTCCTCTGCTGCGTTATTAATATCTCGTGCCAAGTCTGCAGCTATGCATACAATTTCCTTGTCCTTCTCACCAAAGAAGAAATCTATTCCCGCTTTAAACTCTTCGTTGGTGTTTCTCTTATCAACATCTATTCTGTTGGCCCCTGTATCAACTCCCAAGTGCTTTGCAAGCCATTTTGGTAAAACCGCACAGGCATTGTATCGCACCATGTTTGCTGCGTACAATGCAGCAACAGTGAATGTGTATATAGTTCTAAATGTTACGAGTGCAGAGTCAAACAT
>JAESGV010000246.1_pt1 | contig 25903 bp, 16 predicted proteins | sample 9269781 | NCBI WGS metagenome assembly JAESGV01 (sample SAMN15741586, study PRJNA653496) | algae metagenome | isolation source: Tildeniella torsiva UHER 1998/13D and co-occurring heterotrophs from... | place: Slovakia: Slovak Paradise National Park, Hrabusice, Kosice Region | collected 2000-01-01
AAATACAAGAGGATTGTTACACCATCAAACGAAACAAAAACAGTTGGACAAACGTCGCACACATGTTATTTATTGATCAGCCAATAGGCACTGGTTATTCATATGCCGATGGCGTAGAACACTTTACGGAAAATCAAAGCGAAATTGTTGACCACTTGTATTCAACGCTGCAACAGTTTTTCGAGAAGCATCCAGAGTTTGATACTGATCTGTATCTTGCTGGCGAGTCGTACGCAGGAAAATACATTCCCAGTTTGGCAGAACGCATTGTGCAAGTTGGAAATGTTGGCAAAGGCCAATTAAAAGGCATTATTATTGGTGATGGTTTGATTGATCCTATTATCCAAGTTTGTTCATTTAGATTTTTTCTAACTTTATAGCGTACTATTAAGCCAGAACAAGCATATTGGGGAGGTCTAGTTGGATTAAATCAGCGGAAACAGTTACAAATGCTACAAGCAAAGTGCGTAAGGCACATACAGTTAGGAAAAACAAATCAAATCGACGGTCCTTGCGATGAGCTCAAGAGCGTCATGGTACGTCAACAACTTAAACATTTCTAACCAATAGATCCTGTACAGTGGTATCATTAACGTGTATGATCTTCGTCGTTTCGATCCATCAACAAACAAAACGAGAATAGAAATTTACTTAAACAAAAAAGAAGTCAAGGAAGCGCTACATGTTGAAGATATCGATCCACACAAACATCGATACACAACGTGCTCAAAAACAGTTGTCTACATGCACTTAAAATATGACATTCTACTCAGCGTCAAAGAGTTGTTACCTATGTTGGCCAAACATATGCGTGTGTACATTTACAATGGCAATTTTGACTTGCAAGATGGACCAGTTGGTTCAGAACAAGCTTTATACACGTTAGATTTACCTGATTTTAAACGCGCAAAACGCGATTTGTGGTTTGTCAAAGACCGCGTAGCAGGATATTCGCAAGAAGCAGGAAATATGACTTTATTGACTGTTCACGGTGCAGGTCATTTTGTACCTACTGACCAACCCACTGCAGCGTTAGACATGTTGCAACATTTTATCACTGGTAAAGTGTTTTGTGAAAAAGATCAAGTGATTCCCGTTACTCATAGTACGCTCACACCAGCAGAATTTGATAAATATTTGGAAACTGATCCAAACACAAATAAGACACTACTACCGTGTAATATACAACAAGTTGGTTGCAAAATCATTTGTTTGAATGGAGAGTGTGAAGATGGAATTTGTAAATGTAAACCAAATTGGACTGGTGAAGATTGTGGAACTGTGATCACGCCATTACAAAGAATTGCAAGAACAACGTTACTACCGCAGGAATGGCGATTCTTCAAATTTAAAGCGAGTTCTACTCGTAGAAATATGATTATTGATGTTAAAGCTGATAACACGACTGCTATACCTGAGGCTGGTAAGCATTTTGCTGGTCATGGATTTGGTGTTGATTCTCCAACAAGGTTGTGCGTGTACGTTAGTGAAGCGCCAAAGCTGCCCACACATTTGGACTTTTTACACGTTTTGTGCGGTACTGGTACAGCTAGCTTTGTGGCACCAAAGGGAGATGGGTATGTAGGCATATTTAATGGCGCTAGACATGGTACCAAAGTTGTTTTAAGATCTTCATTCGTACACAAAAGTGTAGCTCGGTATGCGTTCCATGTTGCGTTTAATACCAAGTTTTTCATGCTAACTGGATCTGTAATCGTAGCTGTAGCTGTGATTATGATTCTAGTTACTACACTAGGCCGTAAGAAACCAAAAACTGAATAAATTTTGTATTTATGTACTTGAACGCTTTGTAACATTCGAAGTGTCAGTTGTCATTCAAAAATTCTCAAACAACACGATCATCATGGCCGGCATCATTCAATGGATAAAGCGTAAAAAATTTCAATGGGACGTTGAATATACCGTCAGTACGTGAGAGATTCTACTCTGACAATTTTAGATTATATGCTGGAGCCATGGGAACGTTTTATTGTCAGTAAGTACCGATTTTAACACGAAAAATAACAAACCAGACTCGCTATACTTGTTCACACTAGGTGTAATTATACTCGCCATTTACACGTTCTACGCATTCACGAAGTTAAAACTATTCCCAAAATAATTGAAATTAAAACTCGATCTTTCGCTCATTATACCTCTCGTTGATCTAACAATACACACAGTTCTCCACTGAGACTACCTAATTTACATTCTCTTGGATCCATACCTGGCGTTTCCATAGTTATAAATATCTTTTATAAAAATACTGGACAACAACCGACGTCACTAATCACTCGAAAAAACATGGCTGAAACACTGTATCGCCTCTTCTCCATCTTTCAGTACGATCCAGACGATTCGTACAGCACAGCAACAGCACCACCGGTCACATCGCTAGAGAAAGCAACATTCGCAGTTACCGTCGTTTTGAGAGCAATCGTTGTGTTTTTATGTTTAATCATGCTAGCGTTATGTATATGGAAGAGGAAAAGACAACCCCTCAAATCTAGAAAATTCATTCCCGTTTTGTTTTTGATAAGCAAAGCATTTGCAAATGTCGCAGTAGTCCAAAGTGCATGGCCAGCAGGTTGGAACAGCTACGATCTCGGCGTGAACTCTATCGTAGGTTGTTACATTCAACTATGGGGCACAAACGTGTTGTATATCATCAACATGCTGTGCGTGATCTTCATGTTTTGTCGATTTTTCTCGCTGCGTGCATACGAAAAGCGGAAAGAAAGGCATCAACTGCTACGAAGAGAATCCGCATGCGATGTAAATCAATTGAACAAGAGTAGGACTCACCGAGTGTCCAAAGCGATCAAATTCTTCACCGATCCTTTGTTCCTCTTTTTTGCCATTTCCTTATCAGTATTGAGTATTTATGTAGTCGGCGCCATTGACGTTGGAAGAACGAATGGAACATGTAGTGATAGTTGGGCAAAATATACTGCAAAGGGCGTACCAGCAGCTGTACTGGCAAGATACGAAATTTTTGTAGTTGTCGTGATTGCACTCGTTGGGTTAACTCTAGTCTTCATGGATTTAATATTTAATGGTCACTTGACAAACTTGTGTACATGTAAGATGACACCAAGAAAATTCTTCAAGAATTTGTTCTTTGAAGATGATCCATTGAGGTACCGATTGGAATTGTATTCTTTTGCATTTCCTGCGTTGGCATTAGGTGTAATTGTTGGAGCGTTTGGAATTGTTTCAACAGTGACAACGAGATCAAATTATATTGTGCTACTGAGAAACATCTTGTACGTCTTCTTGTGGGATATTCCAAGTTTGTTGGCTATTCCTGGAGTTGTGTTGATCTCTGCCTTTAGATGGCAATATCGCGAGAATCACGCAAAGAATGAAATCTTTGCATACAACTACGAGATGAAACCAAGCTCACCAGGAGGTGAGAAAGGTGTAATCTATGAACCAACAGTGGTTGATATGCCATCATACATCAAAGATTTGGATATCACCGAGTTCAATGATAGTGCAGATATGATTCACAGAATTTTAGGATGTGGAGATGTAGAAGCGAAACAAATCTTCAAGGACTTTACATCTAAAGAGTTTTCTGTAGAGAACGTGCTCTGTTACGATGACATACAGACATACCAATCAAAAGACACTTTTGAAGCTCGCTACAAGCAAGCAGTACTCATTTTTGACTCGTACCTAGAAAGAAACTCGGTAAACGAGGTCAACATTCCAAGAAAGTTTATAGAAAACGCTAGAGAATCAGTGAAAGTATACGCAGCTAACCCAGCTGCAAGTACAATGGACAATACTCTATTTGATTCCATAATGCAACAAATTGTCGTGAATCTAACCGATTCATACATGCGCATGTATTATTCAGATGCATGGCAAGAACTTCGAGCAAAAAGAAAGAAGATGTAAATAAATTGTTTAATTCCCTATAAATGCGTTATACATGATAGTTGTGTTTCTTTCTCTTGCGTATCATAGTGTAACTTGTCATCGGAAAGAGAAAATAATACCAGTGTTTCTGTAGTGCGATCTTCTTCGACAGAAGCATGAATAACGAGTATGCGATCACCTTCAAGTACAAAATGTTTCTTGACAATAAACTCATCTGTGATGTTCTTTCCATAGTGACCAAGTACTGTCCATTCCTTGACTAGTGAATCGTTCTGGACGTCGATCACGTGTATACCTTCATCTCCTACTAGTGCTACTTGCGTTTCTGGAATTGGAACAAGTCTTGGAGGTCGTTCCTCTGCGTTGAGTAACACTTCAACTGTTTTCTTCAACTTGAACTCGTTTTCTGGATCAAATACAAACACTTGCGTTAGTAGCTTCTCCACTCGTAACGCACAGACATAAGACCCCACCACGACCAACGAAGACAAGTTTTCTTTGCATGGAACGCGATACAGCACTATCCCTTCGTTCAAGTCCCATACGTCAAGCTCACACGAGTACAATTCTATCAATAAGTTGTTCATTTTGATCATTCCACGTGGTAACTCTTCTCTTCTTCTTTCCAACTTTTTGATTTGTCTCTTGTTCGCCAAATCCCATAAACGTATTTCATGAACATCTCCCGTCATAAAAATGTTTTCGGATATGATTCGTAACTCGGCTGGTGCTTCATTTGTATAGATAGGTTCTTGATGATCTTCTGTTGAGTAGACAATGTGGTCCAAAGCAACGTCCCAAACGTCTACATGCTTGCCACCAAATGGTGCTAACAAAATAAAGTCTGAGGATAGTTTTGTTACATGAATATCGCGTTCTGTAGTGCTATATGGTAACCGCACTGTTCCCGTACAGTCCCGTTTGACTGGATCGATTTTATGTAAAAAATGGCCTTCCTCCGAAGAAGTGCATGCTAATAGTAAAGAGTCGTTGATTTTTGTTACGCTGGTGACGCGATCTGTTTCTTTTAACTGTATCGTGTGTACAAGAAATAGGTTTTCACTCAAAAATTTTAGTTTTCCGTCTTTGTATCCAGCTAAATATTTTGGTTCAATTACGATTTCTGCGATGACGTGTGCAACTTCGCCAAGTCGATTCGTAACATCTTCAATGATATCGTGCACTATTGCAGAGGGCGATTTCGTCATGTTACAGTTTTCTTATTTTTAGAACTTACAATGATATTTTTGAATCAAGTTCAGGTTAGCTAAACAGAATGTTAGCAGTTCCACAGAAGAGATAGCTGGTGTATACATATTATTTACAGTCTAGAAATTTTCGTTACGTACCAAGTATCGTTCAATCATATCCAAATCTTCTCTTCTCGCAAAATCAGATACAGCAAGATCCAAAATGTACATATTCTTACTCAAACTCTCAATGATATCGTCGTACTCTTTAATGCTCGTTCCATCCAAGTACAATCGTCGCAACTTTTTGTTATTATCAATTAGCTTACAGATAGCAAATATGCTCTTATCTGTAATCTCTGCGTTTTCCGACAAGTCAAGCTCGGTAACTATAGTATTCTTTCTTAGCGGTGTGCATAGAAAATCAACATCATCATCAGTAATATCTTTGTGGCGGAGCATTATTCTAGTCAACGTTGGGTCGTTGTTGTGGATTCTGTCTTCTAGTGCATCCAAATCGAGTGGTTCGATTGTCTTTTTCGGTTCTTCAACTTTTTCAGCGTTTGGACTTTTTCTAGGTTTGATGGTAACAATGTTGAATCCCTCGTCGGTTGGGTCTGTTTCAAATACAATCGTGTTTTGCATATCTAGTATATCTTCTTTGGAATAGATTTTGTTTGGTTCGGGTTCATACAATTTTTCTAAATCTTGTTTTGGGAGTGGCATAGGGCTTGATTGAAAATAATCATTAACAAGTACTGAACTTAGTTTTGATGCGGGTGGAACATATGGTGTTTTTTCCTCGTTTTCCTAACTGTGTTAATTTATGAATGTAAAAAGTACATTTGTGATTGTTAAACGATCTACACTCTTCTCTATTGCGTCTGTTGTGGACATGGGCATCTTGTGTTGTTCAAAAATAAAAATTGAAAAGGTATTCGTGACAAGTTTAAAATAGAACAGTAACCCATAAAGTCCAAACGAAAACTTGGAGAAAGTTGCTGGAGATCAAGAGTATTTCAACAAATCTGCTGAGCTGCCACAATCATTATTATGGAAAGTTTTGCAAACTTCAAAAGTCACACAAAATAGACATGTTCAAATAGATGACGATAACACGACGATACTCACCAAGATCACACTCAACTGGATATCACATATTTGTGTTGTACCTGTTATTTGATTATCAAAGTGTGCAGGTCCATGAACCAATGCTACTCAAAAAAATATTTATTTTAGCTTGCATAGTGGGAAGTATTTACTGCACGACAGCAAATGTAATTGGAATAGGAAACAATAAGGTACTACGAAGACGGGAAAAATTAACAAACTAGTATGGACAATTAGCAGACGGTACTGCGTTAAATTCATTTTGTCCTGCGGCAGTGGTCGATGCAAATCGAGTTCTTGTAGGCAAAAATATCACAAAAGTATCTGCAGGTTACTACAGGTATCAAATACAACTGTTATGTTAACTATTTCAGTTCATTAATTCTCGCAAACGGGAAGGTTTTTTCGACAGGTAACAATGCGTTTGGCCAAATCGGAGATGGAACAACAACATCAACACGATTGAATCCAGTTGCAATTGTAGACGTGAATAACGTGTTGACTGGCAAAACTATTACAAACATACGAGCAAGTATTCACCACAATGTCATCATTTCAAGTGATGGACGTGCGTTTTTGTTCGGAAGCAACGATAATGGACAATTAGGCGATGGTTCACAAACAGATCGCAACGCACCAGTCGCCATTGTAGATCCCGATAATGTTTTACTGGGAAAACAAATTATCGACGCAAGTGGAGGAAATGGATTCACAATACTGTTAACATCAAACGGAACTTGCGTATCGTTTGGATTAAATAACAATGGACAATTAGGAGTTAACAGCACAGCATCAAGAATATTAAAACCAGGATTACTCGTCGATGCCAATCAAGTCATTGGCAACAAAACAATTGTTGCTTTATCTTCAGGTTACTCTCACAGCGTGATACTCACATCCGATGGAAGCGTTTTCACTTTTGGAGATAATCAATACTACCAATTAGGAGATGGAAATAATACAGTACGAAGAGCACCTGTCTCAATTGTAGATACGTTAGGTGTGTTAGTAGGAAAGACAGTAGTTTCTATATCGGCTGGTTACGGTCATACACTATTGTTAACATCAGATGGAGCAGTGTTCTCATTTGGGTTCAACGACTTGGCTCAATTAGGAGAGAACAACACTATACCTTATAGGCCATATCCAGTACGTGTTATTGATGCCAATAACGTACTTGTGAATAAGACTGTAACGCAAATTTCTGCAGGGAACGCTCATTCGTTATTACTCACTTCGGATGGCACTGCACTAGGTTTTGGATCAAATTCGAATCAACAAGTGGGTACTTGTAGTTTAGGTCAAAGAATATACAATCCAACAGTACTTCGAGACGAAAACGGCGTGCTTACTGGAAGAAAGATATTACAAATCTCTGCAGGAACATCGATATGCATGATACTCCTCAATGATAATAGTGTTGTGTCTTTTGGACAGCCTGCGTTTGGTTCACTAGGAACAGAACCTGTACCAACAAATGAATTGGTTCAGATGAACGATACTAGAGAATTAATGAGTTCACATCGTGTAATATCTGCTACTGTTGGTCTATACAGCTCTGTGTTTGTCACAGATGATGGCAAAGTATACACAGCAGGGTACGTTCACTTTAGATATACTCTAACGTCTACAGATTGAACAACAACGGACAACTAGGAGTAAATTCGACTGATACGATGAGGAATTATCCATCATCTACCGCTGATGTAGATAACGCTCTACTAGGTAAGAAAGTGAACAGCAGCGCTATGGGTTCTATGCACACGGTACTGCTAACCACCGACGGGCTACTCATTGGTTATGGATATAACGTACGTACTTTTAAGCATACTAACGATAAGGTATATGGACAACTAGGTCGTAACACAACATACGTTACTGTGCTATATCCATCTGTGATAGCAATGAACGTTTCTGTAAGAGCAATAGCCACTGGTGATTTATTCACTGCTGCCCTTGGTAGTGATGGTTTAGTATACACTTTTGGAAGTAATCCGTACGGAGAGTGTAAGTAAATTCGAATTGCATGCTAACAACACAGTGGGTGATGGAACACTAATCAACAGAGCGTATCCTTCTCCTATTGTAGATTCAAATGGAGTGCTACGCGGAAGAACAATCGTTTCCATAGTAGCAGGTGCATCACACACGTTACTAGTTACATACGATGGTCGTGTAATAGTTTACGGAGCAAATGCATTTGGACAACTCGGTTTAGGTTCTCTTTCTGGTGCGTCACCTATTCCACTGGAAGTGAACACAACAGGAGCACTCGCAGGTAAAATAGTACGATTTGCGTTTGCAGGTCAATACCACTCGCTATTACTCACATACGATAACGTTGTGTATGCAAGTGGAAAGAATACTTATGGACAACTAGGAATTGGAAGCATCATGGATACAGCACTGTTTACACCAGTTAACTCGTCCGAAATGGGAAGCAAAATAATTGTCTCTTTGGCAGCAGGTTTATATCATTCGATACTACTCGCATCAGATGGCACACTGTTTGTAACTGGAGAGATAAATGCAAACACGGGATATAACTCTACTGTAACTAACTTCCTGTATCCACGACCAATTATAGCTGCTGGAGTGCTAGCAGGAAAGAACATTACAGCAGTGGTTGGTAGTGGTTCGAATAGACATGCGTTGTTGTTATACGGAACAACACCTATTGATCCGCATCCACCTATACCACTCACAACTACAGCAGGTCCTACGACATCACCTGCACCAACTGTGCAACCTACTCCCACACCGTCACCTGCTGTTTCTCCACCAAGTTCCTCAAGTACGCAACAATACATCTATGGTATGGGATCAAACTTGTATGGTCAAGCAGGAATAGGATACTACTCAGAATCACCGTTTCCATTAGAAATTAGTAGCAGAACAGTTCTGTTCAACAAAACAGTGACATACATCAAAGCAAGCGAAAAAGCAAGTTTTGCATTTACATCAGATGGTATTTTGTACGGATGGGTAAGGATTTTTATTAAATATTGACAATAGGGTTCAAATGAAGATGGTCAAGTAGGAGATGGCACTTGGAGTACAGTTACGTTGCCCAACGTTATACCAATGACTGGTTCATTTGCAGGAAAAAAAGTCATAAGTATAGCAATTTTTCAACAACATACTATTGCGTTAACGCAAGATGGATATGTTTTTGCGTGGGGTAATAATAACAAAGGTCAAGTAGGAAGCAATGAAACATCAGAGTATGCAAAATATACACCCACTCCTGTTGTGAACACAAGTGTACTCGCAGGAAAGGTTGTTACTGCAGTCTCTGCCGGGGCATACTTCTCTCTTGCTCTTACGCAAGATAATTTACTAGTTTCGTGGGGAGATAACACAAATGGTGAGTTAGGAATAGGTTCAACGTTGGCTAAATCATACGTTCCGTTGTTAGTCAACATCACAGTGTTGGAAAACAGAACAGTGGTAGCTATCCGTTCTAGTTACTCAACGTCACTCATACTTACTTCAGATGGAACAATGTACACCTTCGGTAGTAATTCTGGTGGAAGTCTCGGAGTTGGATACGCTTTACCTTCAAAAGCATACAACCCAGTTGCAGTGAACATTAGCGCCATTACAAATAGTACAGTTACAACTATTGCCAACTCTGCAGGAGCCTTTTTAGCAATTAACAATGATACACTGTATGGTTGGGGCTCTACAGGAGATTTCTCAATACTAACGATATTACCTGCCGCTATCTACGCACCAAGCATGCGCAACATTTCAATGTACGGACTGGCAAATATCACAAGTTTCCACATGGATGGAAATGCTGCAGCGGCAGTAGTGCGAGTCAAAAATGGTTCATTCCATGCCTGGGGTGGAAACGACAACTCAATACTTGGTTTGGTGGGCTCACAATACATCAAACCATTACTGTTCTTTGACAATTATTTGCGAAATGCAACACAAGTTAGTTGTTCAAGATCAAGATGCATGGCACTTATAGGTAATGGTACAGTGTACTCATGGGGAGCATCTGTTGGCTTCAATACGATCAGTGTTCCTCAGCCTACGTCACCTGATATGACACTGCTGCAGAACTCTAATATTGTACAAGTTGCCGCAGGATATACATACTCGTTAGCGTTATCAAACACTAGTCAATTGTTCGCGTGGGGAAACAACGCTCAAGGACAACTTGGCAATGGAATAGCATTTGGACGACAGTTGACGCCAATGTTAGTAAATACATCTGCAACACTACTTGCAGGAAAGACAATCAATATGATAATTGCAAGAACATACTCTGGTGCTGTAACAAGTACAGGAGAAGTCTACATGTGGGGAGATAACTCGGGAGCAGGTCTTGGCGATGGTACCACAACAAATAGACCTAGTCCTGTACAAACGTTAGGACTGAACGGAACTCTTGTCAAGAAAATTGCTGCAGAAACTGTATCAATGGCACTTACTACAAATGGTACAGTTTATACGTGGGGTGGCAATGCAAACTATCTACTTGGATCTTCAAGTGCAAGTTCTATTAATTACGTAGCAGGAATGATAAACATGGGAGGAAATTTAGCAGGCAAGAACGTTACTGATATTTCCATGGGTGTATTTATGGCTGCTGTAATTGCTTCTGATGGAAAAGGCTACGTATGGGGAGATGCTTCTGTTAGTAGAAATGCAGGTACTGGAGGTACCACTACAATCAGAGATCCAGCGCCTTTATATACTGCAGGCGCTTTGAATGGAAAGTTTCTCGTCAAAATAGTTGTTGGTACATACAACATGGTCGCATTAGGTGACGATGGACAACTATACGTTTGGGGTCAGGGAATATACGGACCAGGTGTTGGTACCAATGATTTACTGAACCCTACTGCAATGAATATGTCTCAATTTATTGGAAACGTGACGACCATAGATCGCACTGAGAGTGTACTCGTCGTTACTGATGATGGAACAAAGCAAAGAGTATATGGTTTTGGAAGAAATCAAAATTATGAACTAGGATTAGGAACCAATACCGTTGTTAATGTACCAACGATGATAAGTGCTATTGATGTTCCTCAAGGATTAGTTGCTACTGTATCGTCATCGAGAAGTTTTGTTAATATTTTGGTTGGTCCGAAAAGGCCGCCAATTCCTGATCCGTTTATTCCTCCACCTACAACAATGGGACCTACGACAACACTGGAACCAACAACTACTGCAGGTCCCACCACAACAGCTCCTACCACAACTGCTACGCCAACACCTGCTACAACAACTGTGGTACCAACTACGACTTCTACGCCAACTACACAACAACCGACTACAACTGCTCCAACTACTACGGCAGCACCGACAACAACTTTAGCACCAACGACTATTGCACCAACTACTACAAGCGTTCCTGTACCTACGACTAGATACACTACTAACCTAGTTGGCTGGGGAGACAACTCTGTTCTTGAAGTAGGTGATGGATCACCCCTGCCAAATAGCCCGGCGAGATTATACGATCCAAATAGCAAGATTAACAAGACAGTAACTAGTATTTCATGTGGAGCACATCACAGTTTATTAGTCGCCTCAAACAATACTGTTTATGCGTTTGGCAAAAACAATCATAATCAATTGGGCGATGGAACGAATGTAACGAGTTTATCACCAGTTGTACTAGTAGATAAGAACAACATTTTGCAAAACGAAACAATTGTACAAGCATTTACTGGTGAGTATTTCTCAACGTTGCTATCGGCTAGTGGAAAAGTATACACATTTGGAGGCAATCAAAACGGACAACTCGGCGATGGCACGAACAATGATCGTTCCTATCCTGCATTAATCACAGGAGTTGTTTTAAATAACAACATAATCGTTACTGTCGCCACTGGGGCGTCACATACGCTTTTGTTACTTTCTACTGGTACTTTAGTGACCTATGGACGAAATTCAAATGGACAATTAGGTGATGGAAGCATTGTCGATAGAAACTACCCATCTGCTGTGATAGACTCGAACTCAGTACTAACTTCTAACATTACAGCAATCGCTGCAGGATCAGCTCATAATCTTGTAGTAGTTAACAACAGTCAAGTTATAAGTTTTGGAGCAAACTATAATGGACAAGGTGGTGTTTCTTCATTATTGGACCTGAAGAATCCAAGCTTAGTACAAGATACAAATACCACGTTCAGCAACAAGACTATTATTGCTGTTTCTGGTGGAAACGCATTCTCGTTGGCACTTGCTTATGATGGAAGCGTCTTTGCATGGGGAGGAAATTCGAATAGTGAGTTAGGAGATGGCACTACCACGCAACGATACAATCCACTGCCTATTCAAGACTCAAACGGTGTTCTTATTGGCAGAAAAGTTATTGCGATCACAGCAGGTTATCAGCACTCACTATTACTAACATCCGATGGAAAAGTGTTCACATTTGGCGCAAACACAAATGGTCAATTAGGAGATGGTTCTGCTGCTATTCGTGCCAATCCAGTAGCGATTGTAGACTATAATCGTGTTCTATCAGGAAAAACCATAACCTCTATAAGTGGAGGAATGTCATACTCAATGATGTTAACGAATGACGGAATTCTACTAAGCACCGCGCCTACAACTGTTTTCGAAGCGATATCAACACCTATAGCCGTTGTCGATTTAGATTATTTATTGTATGGAAGAATAGTACAACAAATTGCCGTTGGTGAACATCACACGGTGATTCTTACCACATCGGGCGATGTTTTAACATATGGACAGAATCATGCTGGACAACTAGGTATTGGATCGCTATTAAGAAGAAATACACCAACATTCATCAAAGATTCTTCAGGAGTTTTATTTGGAAGATCGGTCGTTTACATTGCAGCAGGAACGATGCATACTGTACTTGTGTCAAATGATGGAAGAGTTTTCACGTACGTTTTACATTTTCTTCTTACATTTCTAGTTTTGGATCTAATTACTATTTGCAACTTGGAGATGGAACAAGTGTTGATCGTTCAACGCCTGTATCAGTGGTAGATAATAGCAGTGCACTTGTCGGAAAAACTGTATCGAAAGCTTCTGCTTCGTCACATACTATGCTACTCACTGCTGATGGCATAGTCGCAAGTTTTGGCAACAATCAAGCAGGTGCGATCGGTGACGGTACTATCACCAACAGAAACACGCCTACTCGCCTCGTTGATGCATTGAACGTACTAGTCGGCAAGACAATACAGGCGGTACAAGCAGGAGAAACATTTAGTGTGTTATTAACAGCCGATGGATTAGTATTCTCATACGGATCAAACGCCAATGGACAGTTAGGTATCGGAAACTCATCCTTGAGCAGCATACTGTATCCAACACAAATACTGAACAATTTTAATAGTTCTGTAGTTGCTGTTTCTACTGGTGCCTCTCATGTAGTTTTGTTAACAAATGACTCAAGAGTGTTTACCTTTGGATTAAACGGACCATCAGGACAATTAGGATATGGTTCTATAACAACGCAGTACAGTCCTGTACCGATAAACGATACTAACGGGGTGCTAGTTGGCATGCAAGTACGAGCAGTTGCGGCGATTGCAGCGAACACCTATTTGTTCACTACAAATAACAGTATCGTTTCAGTAGGTTATAACGCCAATGGACAGCTAGGAGATGGCACGACAGTATCAAAGCAAGTCCCTGTCATGGTGGTTGATAGTAATCACGTGATAACATCGAACATCTCTATAATTTCAAGTGGTTCAATGTCGAGACACATGATTATAGGTCTGACAAATGCTAGTGCATATCCAGTAACTATACAACCTGCACCTGTACCAACAACATCAAGTCCAACCACAACAGCTTCTCCAACGACCACAGCTACTCTTATGACTACTGCAACACCTACACCAACACTTACAAGCAGCCCAACGGCTACTAGTTCACCAACGTCTACGCAAAACACTACCGCTACTCCAACAACTGCTGCACCAACAACTACCAGTATACCTACAACAACACCTGTCCCCACAGCACCACTAGTGACAGCCGTATTGACTGGAAAATCAACAATCGACATTTGCGAGACATATCTATTTCTCAATGCTTCACAATCAACAGCTACATCAGGAACTCTATCGTATCGTTGGTCAGTAACTTCAGGTTCAAAGAATTTGACAGACTTTTTGAACTTGATCACACAACCAACAGTGAGCGTTCCAAATCAGTACTTGGAAGTCAACAGAGCGTACACATTTATCGTAGTTGTTACTGCAGGGAGTTATTCATCAAATGCTTCTGTTACCGTCACAAAAGTAGGAAACGCAATACCTACTGTAACTCCGCTAGTTGCTCATGCAAACACATTTAAACCATCAGCCAACTTTATCACGCTTCGTGTATCGGCTAGTATTTGCACAAGTGAGAGTTTGTCATACAAATGGAGACAAACTTCAGGAACACAAGTGTCACTAACTGACGTGGTGTTAACGTTGAGTTCTATCACGTTACCAGCTTCTGCTTTCCCATCAGAATCAACATATGAATTTACTGTCGATGTCACTTCTAGTACAGCTAACACTAGCGTTTCTTTCACAGTAACAGTAGTCTATGACGCACTCATTGCAGTCATTGCTGACGGTGATAGAGTCGTAGGTGCTTCGAGTACATTTACACTAGACGGAAGTAAAAGTCGTGATCCATCGAATACTGCAGAAGCTCAACATTACGCATGGAGTTGTATCTTGGAAAACTTTAGCGCGTGTCCAGCCGCTTTGAATACACTTCTTTCGCAAGGAACAACTACGAGTATTATTACTGTGGCTTTATCGTTACCAGTAGATACATACAAGTTCACGTTAGTTTACTCAAAAGGCGCTAGAACAGCAAGTACAACTGTAACTATTCGTGTAGTTAACTATAGCCCACCAAGTGTATCTGTTTCTGCCTTGCCACCTATTATTCGTGCATCATCCAAGGTTTCCATTGTTGGACAATACGACTCTACAGCAGGTGCTGCTACTGTTGCTTGGAGTATCATTGGAGGTGATTCGTCATTGTTATCAGAGAAAAATTTGCTATCCAAGCCTGGTGATGCTGTACTAGTTATCAAACCAAACGTTCTGATCCCTGGAACGACGTACACCTTTAGATTAACTGTGACCAACAGTAACGGCGATGGGTACGCTCAAACAAGTACCATGGTTAACACAGCACCTGTTCACGGAACAATATCATCAAATCCCAGTTCAGGTACTGCGTTGTCTGACTTTACATTAACAAGTACATCTTGGACATCTGCACAAGCACCACTATCATACTATTTCTCGATCAAAAACGGAGAATCAGAAGTTAGACTCACTAAAGTATCATCACTCAACACTGCTTCTGTGACATTGCCTCAAAGTGTATCAGGAAACACAGTACAAGTATTTGCTCATGTTACAGTAGATCCAACAGAGCTACGAATTGTAGAACAAGCTTACAACATGTACGATGCAACTCAAATTGTATCATCAGTTGTTTCCGTTTCTTCTACATCATCTGCCACGTTTACTTTGAACTTGACACTGAGCGGAGATTATAGTGGAATTTCATCTTCAAGAGGAACATATGGACAATGCGTACAATGGATCAATAATGCATGGACACCTGCTTGCTACGCAGTGCAAATTAGCGGCTCTGTTGCGACTTGTTCATGTAACGGTGTTGGCGAGTACGCTGTACAATCAGTACGATCGACAAGTCCGCCTGTTCCTGCTCCTACACTTTCCACAGGAGGAATTGTAGCAATTGCAGTTGTTTCCGCACTAGGAGTGATCGCTGCTGCTGCACTCTTCACAGGTTCAATTATAGCGTGTATATGCATCTACCAACGAAAAGTGAGAAACGCAGACAAAGAGCGATTAGAGTTGACAAACTTTAGTGTCAGAAGTGACAAGTATCGCCATGATGAAACACCTGCTACACCAGAACTCGAGTTACAACCAATGGTACATCGACAAGAAACGTTTAATAGCGTATACAGCACTCCTGCAACACCAAGCTCGCCATCAAGAATGTATAGCTCGAATACACCGACTAGAAATAGTCCAAGTACGCCTACGCAAAGATCATACAGTCCATTCAGGCAACAGAACTCTTATTCTCGCTCTCCAAGAGAAGAATCGCAACAACTCAGTAGAGAACAAGGTTTATTGTTAGATGTGAATAGACCGTATACGCCAGATAGACGATCACAAGGATATGGCGGTGGATCACCTGCTTCTCAAACTCCATCACCAAGAAACAGAAACTCTTACTCACCTGTTTCTTTTTTAAACAACAACGACTAAGGTTTATTCGCAAAGATTAGTTGCGAATTTATACATTAAACTTTTATCTCTACCATTCCACTTTACTGTGGTACTGAACTCTTTCGTTGACTTTGCCACTTCTTTAAAACTACTGTTCTTTAAAAGATAATCTTTGATTTTGTCAGCGTTCTCATTTTCCTGCTCTCTACGCGAAGTGTGAGTGCTGGCCGACTTGACAGCAGCAAAGTACAGTTTGATCACTGCTGCCAAGATAGGGTGCTTTTAAATTGTGATACGGTGTTGTATAATATTTCGGCTGCTTCTACCTCAGAATCAATTAGAATAGGTGCGATATGATGCGAAATGTTGTGTTCCTGCAACTTCACAATTGAAAAAAATCATAGACTTGCTTATTGGTCATAGTTAGGTTGGGCAAAGTTCTTTTGATGTTTTCTACTACGATCATGTTAATTTAAAAGGTGTCACTTACATCTCTTTTATACATCATCTCTTGTAGGTTGTTCATCTGTTTCTTTTTTTAAATAACAACTAAGGTTTATAAAATTGTTACTTACGCTGCTGTAATATCAAGATCGCGATCTACTACTCACGTGCTCCGATGTTTCTTAACTAATTAGGATGAGAAGCAAGATTAGTTGATTTAAATTTCTCACTGATGGTGTGATTGATATCAAAGCAACAAAATGAAACAAACCATCGTTATTGCATTGATTGTATTGCTTGCCCTGTGCTCTTTTGCCACTGCACGCCGACATAGCCGACGTAACGTACTTCTTGCTTTCAAAAATGTAGGATTGAGCTGCCGAGATCAAGCTGAAAAACGCTATAACGATGGAAGAATCAGCTGCACGGCAATTAAAATGAGTTGCGACGCCATCACCAAAACCAAGAGCTGCCTTGGAAAAACAGGAACAGATAAGAAGAATTGCGAGGCAAACAATGCCGCAAAATTAAAGGAAAGAGATCAGTGCTACAAAGAAGATGGTGTAAACTCCTGTTCGAGACAAGTTTCTGATGCATTCACGAGAGAACTCGCTGACTGTGAGAAAAAAGGACAAGCATAAACATAATTTCTCATTTTTAACCAAGTGATTCGTTGCTAACACGTGTTATGCTGATTATGCTCAATTCATCACCCACCTGCTTGTTTTAACAAAGAAAAATGGTTCGTGCTAGCATCTTTCCATTAAAGGATCTGTTTGAGCATGTCAACACCAAAACATAAACATAACAAATGCACCAAGGTCTAGTGCTGCTCCTGCTAGCATCTGTAGCATTATGCACACCTTTTGCACTATGGCACTCTACAACAAAAAATAGTTTCGCACTATCGCACTCAAAACTAAACATTGCAAGTGAAGATGCGCGTTTGTACGAGAATAGCGCTGTCGCCATTAAATCCGAGTGCCAAAATTATATACAAGCTTGGTCCAAATACAATGCAGTCACTAGTTTGTATCCAAACCAAACTTTGTTCAATATGCAAAGAATTGTTTCTGATCCATCCAAACCAAGCAAGTTTTATTAACTATAACTAACGCAATAGTTCATTATGGAGAATTTGTACAGTTCTTTCACTCTCATCGCGGTGGATACAACGATACCCTTTGGAACAAATATTCGCAAGGCGTTTACATGATCCTCAACTATTATGACGAAAATTCTCGAAAAGAAGTACGATTAAATGAACATATCAAACTAAGACAAAGCATGAACGATGACTTGATACTTTCAGATTGCAACGAACAAACCAAGTTTTCATTCGTCTCCACAACTGTCACACAAGTTCATAACAAAGATGAGTTTGCATTATTCGCTCACAAAACGCCAGTAGGCACCAGTCACCAAGCAGTTCCATTGTCCAAGACAATTATTCACAAACCTGCAATTGGTGCCATCTACTTGGTTTCTGGGCAAGTACGAAGAGGACAAAACATAACTGGTTTTGCAATGGTTCGCCTAGTATCTGAGAATGGAACGCGTATTTGGAACAGAACAGATATTACATTGAGTATGAGCCCTGGACAACGAAACATTGTTGTTTCCAACAGCACGTACACATTTTTCTCATTTAGAATGGAGGAGCAGTACGCGACGGGAGAGTACACACTCGAATTGAAAACACCAAATATAATACTAGATACAGTACAATTCACCTTGGAAGATTTTGTGAAAGAAGATATAGTCATTGAGAATTTACCACATGCTACATACGAAAACAATGCACAAGTTCACGACCACTACTTGGAGATCGGATACATTCTCAAGAAAACGCTTAACAAGGTCAAAATCTCAACTGAAGTAAGGTTATTTTATCAAATCATAACAATGTAGATTGAACATTCACTTGGATACGAGATTATCGAGACATCTGATATAGTATCTTCCAACGATGGAAAATTCAAAATCTCACTTCCTGTTGACGATGTAGAAGGACACTACACATACAAAATCACAGTAGATGATCTTCACGGTAGACAAAAGACTGTTACTGGAACATACAAAGTACGATCACCTGATAGTAGCGAGCCCAAGTATGATCTACCTTTTTTGTATTTTGTTCGCAACGTTAGCGATCCAACATTCGCTCTCACTCGATCAGGAAGTAACTACAGTCTCGAGATAACACTACTTGAGAAATCAAACGCTGCACTAAAAAACGAACAAGTGCAAGTTGTATCGCAGACAGAAGGTGTATTCGTAGTCTACAACGATGAACTAGTCACAAACAGGCAAGGAAAAGTTATCGTTCCATTAATGTTCCAACATGATATCACCAAGTTTACAGTGCAAATCAAAGTTATGGATTCGAGCTTTTTCCATGACATTTATATCGCAAACAATACAAAATCAAGTAGTAACTCATGGATTGATGTTCAAGTTGCTAGAGGATACGCAAGAGCTACAGTTCGATCTTTCCACACTCTAAATCAAGAACATGAACTATCAATCATTTACTTTTGCAATGAAGAACTAGAAGCAGGAGAAACAAAGGTCACTGTTGATCAAAAGGCAGAGTTTGAGTTGCACATTCCAGAGCGAATGAATGGAAGCTGTAGAATCGTCATCTCAAGTAGTAACCTTGACACAAGAGGTACGTTGCTCACCATTTTCTAACAATTAGTCGCTTCATTTGTATACAACAAAGATGCTATTGTATGGACTGCTTCTGCCAAGTCGGAGAACGTGATCAATACAGGTACCCCAATTACAGTAGATGTTGATTTTGGCCACAAGCTCAAAAACGATAGCGTGGTGATTGCATTCATGAGAGACAAGAGAATCAAAGGATTCTCACTCAGTGCATTTAAAAAGGTACTTTTTTAACTAAACGTTAACAATGGCAGAAACTTTTGGATAGTATAGAATATGTTGAGCCAAGTATGCTTGCTCGTGCAGTATCGTATCCTAACGCCGGCACGATTCTATCAAAGAGAATACTGTTCCAACAAACAGTTGACGGAGTGCAACATACTGCTGTCGTACTAGAAACGGGTGATATTATAAGATTGATCTACGTTACATCTGTAAGAAGCTTACCCAGTGGCACAATCGACACTATTTCACTTCTACTATCCTCTGATCTAACAATAGCTCATGTCAAGTACTATTTGAAACACATTAACGTGGTCTATACGTTCTATGTGAGCGACATCGACAGAAAAGAGCAACACTCAAATCATACATCTTACAAGTATGCTATTATCGACAGAAACGATCGTGAGTATCCCGTTCGTATGTACAAGCATTTCCACCATTTCGTTCTCACCCAATCCGAGTCGAAGATACAAGAACTAAACTCATGGATGAACGCCAACCAGTACCATTTCCACTACAAAGTCCCTGTCACAGTTATTCAGAACAAGGAGCACGGATCGAACACAACGTACACATTTGATCGTAGTACCAATATTAGTGATGTCATTGCAGTCATCAACTATGATCTCAACCTTAACCAGAGTGCATTTGATACTGTGTTGCTTTATGGCAACCAGCTACTCGGAAACTGTTCAGAGCAAGTGCAGAACGTTGGACCTTCGAAAGGGTTTTTGGTACACCTCTATTTGAGGATGAAGCAACCAACAGTAGATAATGTGGGATGTCAACCATGCGTGTGCAAATGTCCTATATCATTTAATGTGATGCAAAACGACCACGATTCTGATCAAGATCCAATATGGATTGCTTCTGCACCTGTAGCGGTCCCAGACTCCTTTGTGTCTACTTCTGCTCCAACTAGAGTAGTCTTTACGACGATGAATGCTGTCCCAACTACTACTACTACCACTACTACTACTACGCCATTTCTATATACGTACAACAAGCAGACGGAAACTCTAAATGAACCAGACTTCTTCACTTACACCGTACATGGCACAAGATATACTGATACTGCACACGCTATCGCGCATGCTTCGTCAGGTGCTCAACATGTGCAAGTTGTTTTAGACGGCACTAACGCCATAACCTCGTACGACATCATAGTATTTGTCATATCACCAAACGATATCGGAATCGTCACTCGAGAAGTGCAAGTGTATAAGCAAATCAGTACTAGATTTGAGAATCCATCATCGATCAACATTAACAATGCTGTTGATGTTAGATTTATCATTGAAAACTATACACCTGTACCACTGAATGATGTACAAGTATCCTTTAAACTCAACGACAAGTTAGAATGGCACAGTGATGCTCCAAAGCAAGTCATACCACTCTTAGGACCATCAGAGAGCTACGTCATTGATGTACCAGTAGTTGGTGTACGAGCAGGTAGTGCTCAAATTCACGCGACTATAGTTGCAAATGGAAAGACAGAACACTCACGACTCTCTACTCCATTACGAATCGAACTCATAGGATCACCAAACATTACTCGTTTCCATGCTCTTGTAAGCAACGACGAACCATTTGTACGCAAAGTTCAAGTTACAGGAAAAGAGTGGTATTCCAAACTACAAATCTCTATTCAGCCAGACATCTTCAGAGTTATCAAACAAACTGTTGAAGAATCTAAATCACAAGAGTATGCTGGTTGCGATCAAATTTTGGAAACACTCATTCCTGTTCAGATCCTGTATCAACACAATACAAACGATTATAAGCTACACCAACGATTGATTGATGAATTCAAAAAGTTGGTTCGCTGTTATGACGCACGATCAGGAGGATTCTCAGTATGGCCTGGAAAGACTGCTTCTTTGCAACAAACAGCACTAGCTATGAGACTCTCCTCTCAGATACAAGATATCATTGGATCAAACCACTACAATTTAAATGCAAGAAAATATTTGTTCGATATGCAACGTACGTACAATCACTGGGAAGATGAGAATGGAATTATTGACAACGACAAGATGACAGCGCTTATAGTTCAAGGATTATCAGCAAGTGGATTTTTACATACAGCAGGGTTCAATTATTTGGAACAAAGATTCAACACATCACATACTGATGCGCTAGCGATCACACTAGCTGCTGCCTCTTATGTTACTTTGCAACGTACTAAATCACGATATTTGAAACAGTTGACAAAGGCAGTTGTAGAGCAACAAGCCAAAGATGGATCATGGGATCACTCTGAGGAAACTACTTCTCATGCATTAGTTGGATTGTGTAAACTATGCCACGGAAAATCATGCAATGACAAGATTGTTAGTGGAGTAAACTATTTAATGTTGCAACGAAGAGCAACTGGTTGGAAGTCAACCAAAGATACCATGTATGCTATCATGGCAATCGATGCATGTTCCAAATACATTACACCATTTGAAGAAGGTATCGTAACTGTAGAAGTGAACGATCAAGTGTTACGCAAATTAGAGATTACAAAAGAGATAAATCCTGTCGAACGACAAGACGTGTTGCAGCAGCTTCAACTATTCAGCACGGATGAGCTTGTGAAAGGTACAAACACGATCAAAGTACACGTACAATCACCACAACTCGTGAACGTTGTCGTTGAGAAACATGACTACTTGCCAAGCACCAAAACAGGAAATGTGTACTTGTCTGCATCTACCCAGAAACCAAAAGTTGGAGAAACTGTTAGAGTAACAGTTAAATTCACACCAAATCACAATGCTCGTAATCACATGATCCAAGTGAAAATACCAAGTGGATTCGAGTTCGCTGAAGGTGTAGAAAAGTCCAAAGAGATCGACTCTTGGGAAGCCAAACGATCTTACTGGTTTAGCAAAGGTACAAGTGTCGTTTTCTACGTTTCAGAAATGAAGCAAGGTGTACAAATTCATGCATCGTTTGAAATGAAAGCAACGTACTCTGGATACATGATCATAGAAGGTGCAGAAGTACATGACTTGAACGACAGAGATAAGAACGTTGTTGGTGAATCGTTGGCTCTATCTGTAATAAAATAAATTGCGAAACATCATAAATTTGATCACTCTTCAAACTTCCAATTAGAGATCGATGCGTTGTTTCCTTTCTTTAAAAGATCTACTGATATTGTCGGTGTTCTCGTTTTTTTGCTCTGTTGTGTGACTTTGTATTTTTCTCAGCTTTATAAAAATTATTTTTTTGTTTCATGGAACACAAATCTTGACTTTAATAACAGAGATGAGAACATTGTTGGTGAGTTATTGGCGTTAAATGTAACAAAATAAATTAATTATTTACTTTCTTCAAGAGCCTTTTCCTCTTTTTCAATCTTGTCCTTGATTTCTTTCAAGTACCTAACAATCTTCATCTTTCTTCCCTTCTTTTTTACACCATACTTTTCTGCCAAATCGGTATCACTCACTTGACAAAATTGGGAAACATCATAGATTTGATCACCCTTCAAACTTTCTACTAGGGATCGATACGTTGTTTCCTTTTCTTTATCTGTACTTTCTTCGTTCATGTCAGTCCACCATTGATACTTTTCGTTCAACTTTTGTAAAAAGGTTTCAATAGCTTCATACTTGATCTCTTCTACTTGTCTCTTTTCAGTTTCTAGTAACTCGATTTGTATTGTTGTTGGATCAACCACAGCACTCACGTCACTATGCTTGTGATACTTGTGATTGTGTAAATAAGTGCGAATTTGTAACGAAGAAACACTATAGTTTGGTACAAGCTCACAGAATCGTTCTACTTGCTCATCATAGTATTGTTTGTACACATGTTCAATTTGTTGTTTCGTAGCCAACTGAAACTCTCGAATAGTATCTTTATCTCCAGCCAACATGTCCAAAACTCGTTTCCTCTCTCCAAATGTTTTCATTCCCAAACTCGTTAACGTGTATGAACTTGCTCCCTTTAGATCCGTTACAGTAATCACACGTTCAGTACGGAACTTGGCAATGTGTTTGGAAAGTCCTAATCTTGTGAGCCAAAACTCGATGGGAACTAGATCACTTTCTGATTGTTTCTTGGTGAGTAGTTTGTTAATAGTATCGATTGCGCGTTGTGGATTTTGTTTGTTTTCTAGTAAATGACCTTGAAGTGCTGCCATTGTGATCGAAAAACTCTTTTCTGGAACAGCACTCATGAATTGTTCTGTTAATTCATCTACATTGGCATGACGAGCGTAAAACTTGTGGAAATAGGTTCCGATTTGTCTTTTTGATGCATACTTGAATTCTATTTTAACATCGCAACGACCAGGACGTATCAACGCAGGATCTAGTTTTTCGATATGGTTCGTAGTCATGAATAAAATTTTTCCATCTTCTTGTGAAGCAACACCATCGATCGCGTTCAATAATCCACTAAATGTTACACCTTTTGCATGTCGAAGTTCTCCCTTGGCTAGTGGTGTGTTTCTATCCAAAAAGATGGCATCGACATCTTCCAAAAGAATAATCGTGTTCATTGGCGCTTCGTGAAGTTTGATATTCAATCGATTGTCATCTAGTTCTGGACTTGATAGTGTGAGCACGCAAATATCCAATTTTAGTTGACCTGCCATTGCAACTACAAATGAACTCTTTCCACAACCTGGTGGACCATAGAGTAGATATCCACGACGGAATGGAATACCTTTTCTTTGATACCATAAAGAACTTGACAAGAATGACTTGGCATCTTCTAACATTTTTGTGGATAAATCACCATCGAGTACGACAGAGTTGAAAGGTCTCTTGTTGCGAGCAAAAGCGACTTTCCAACCCTCCCACTCTTTTGGTACGTAGATGCGAGTGTGATCCAAGTGTTTATCAACTTGAGCGTGTAGCATTGCAGCGTGGAAAAGTTGATACAACTGATCGTGAGACTTGTTGTATGCCAATGTAGAAATCGATAAGTTCTCAAACAAGAATGGTTCGTTTTGCCATCCTGTTGGCACTGGCTCTAGTGAAGGTGTTCTAGAGAACCAGAATACTGTTCCATTGTATCGAATGACGTGAAAACCTGCACCTGGCTCCAAGCGTAGACCTTTTGAGGCTTCTTCGTCTGATAATTCTTTCTCGATTGGAATTCCCCAATCAGTGAACGTTTGCTCTCCTTTATCTAGTACGAGTTGAAGAGTTGGTGATGTGATGAATGCTTGTTGTTGCATAGATAAGAACTCCATAAACCATTTGAACGCGTCTTGTGCATTATTTACATTGAGTGTGACGACAAAGTTGCGCATAAACATGGACCATAGTTCTCCCATTGCGTAGTAGATGGCTCCTGCAATAGAACCAACAACACCTACCATTATCATACCCATCAAAACTTCATTTTCAAATAGAGAAGAGTGCAGGCGTTGGTATAGTGATTTTGTGTCGATTGGTTGCTCTTGTATTGTTGGTGCTTCTTCTACTCCAGTGTAACGGGTGTAAAAAAAAGCAAAGATAACTCCCAACAAACTGAACGCGAGTACTGACAAAGATAGACCTTTGTTCATTGTTTTTTGTTTGTGTGAACCTTCAAACTTGGGATGTGTCGTTCAAATACTCGAGGCAGTTCTGTTTACTGAGTTACAAGTAACTGTCCAAAAGCACATAAAAACTGTTGAGCCTTCAAGGTTGAAGCAACAATTCCAAGATGGAAACAAACACACAAGGCTCCTCGTGGATGCCGAACAATCAGTACTTTCTCGGTACGCTGTGGCTACTGATACTTGGTGGTATTTCGGGTTCACTCTACTTATTGGCCAAACAATTAATTGATTTATTTATGAGAACGTTCATCACTACAGTCACACTCGATAACAAAACGGAAGCCTTCGAATGGTTAATGAGATGGCTTGGGGAAGCAGAAGCAAGAAAAACTGAACACGAAAAAGACATACAAGAGTCAAAAGTGAGTCTGTTGATGAGATGCATCACATTCTTCTCAGAGATGACTTCTTCCAAACATACCAATACACTCACACTCAAACTCATCAAACCAAACGCACGTAAAAATGCTTGGGGAGACACTATCGACGATGGAGAACAACAAATCGAGTTTTTACCAGGTCCAGGTAACCACATCTTCAAATATGGAGGCAAGTTTTTCTGGATGAATCGTTACGCATCC
>JAESGV010000247.1_pt1 | contig 25892 bp, 12 predicted proteins | sample 9269781 | NCBI WGS metagenome assembly JAESGV01 (sample SAMN15741586, study PRJNA653496) | algae metagenome | isolation source: Tildeniella torsiva UHER 1998/13D and co-occurring heterotrophs from... | place: Slovakia: Slovak Paradise National Park, Hrabusice, Kosice Region | collected 2000-01-01
GTGTATTTGCATCAGTGTTATTGGAATCATCAACTTGGCAAGACAACCTGCTGCTTTTAGAGCGTTCAACCCAATGTACATGATTTGGTTGTTACAAGAAAGAGGCATGCAAGGTGTAAAAATGTTGACTGGTGTCATTTTGGCGTTATCGGGAGCAGAACCAATGTATGGAGATTTAGGACATTTCGGAAAAGGACCACTACGTGTATCATGGTACTTGGTTGCACTACCGGCAATCTTATTGTGTTATATGGGCCAATCGGCATGGTTAATTGACAATCCAACTGATCATAAGAATGTTTTCTATGCAAGTACTCCAACACCTATTTATTGGCCAATGTTCATTTTGGCTACTATGGGTACAATTATTGCAAGTCAAGCCATGATTACAGGAACATTCTCTTTGATTAGTGCTGCTGCTCAAATGGACTTTTTCCCAAAAACAAAATTGTACTATACAAGTACTCATGCAGGTCAAATTTACATTCCATCAGTGAATTGGATGCTCATGGCTGCGTGTTTGGGAACTACAATCGCGTTTGGAGATAGTGAAAAACTAGCCGATGCCTTTGGTTTGGCCATCGCTGCAGTGTTGGTGTTAACCACATTCTTGTACATGGCAGCCGCCATGACATCAACAAAGAGAACGTTATGGGTTCGCACTGCGTTTACATCAGTGTTCACGATTGCCTTTTTACCACTCATGTTGTTCTTATTGCTTGGTAACGCAGCCAAGTTTTTACCATACGGATGGGCACCTATGGCCATCGCACTAGTATGTTTCTTGGTCATGTTGGTATGGTGGTTGGGTCAACTACGATTCAAGCATGGAAGTGGTACCGATGTTGTCATGACTCATCAAGAGTTTTCAGAACGCTTTGAAGAGATTCCAAGAACACCAGGAGGTATCGGTGTCTACTATACCGATGCACCAGGAGTTCCTAGTTATGTTCACAAGTATGTGCAACTAATGCAGACACTACCAGAGACCATTGTCTTTTTACAAATTAAAATGTATCAAGTACCAGAAGTGAAAGAAAAGTATCGCGTATCTGTGAAAAAGTTGGGAGAGAAAATGTACCGTGTTACGGCACGGTATGGATTCTTGGAAGCAATGGATATGAACATTCCCGCAGTGATTGAAAAAGCAGGATTCTCAAACAATACAAACAATTCAAGCGTTGGGGATGTATCGGAAATATCGTTGGGAGGAGTAACGGATATTTTGGCTTCTGATGTGCAATTGGACGAAGAAGATGAAGAAATCAGAAAACATAGACAAATGACAAAATCAGCAAGTCGTTTCCAACTGCCACCAGGACCACAAACGGCGTATTTTGTACCATCGTACAATTTGAAAGTGAATCAGAAACAGTGGTTCTTCATTCGATACCCAAAGAATATTTATATTTTTATGCAAAGAAACTCTTTGGCACCTACACATGCGTGGCAGATTCCAGTGGATTTAATGATTGAGTTGGGAACAGTGGTTTATGTTTGAGCTGGAATAAATTACTGTTTCATTTCTCTTCATTTGTGAAATAAATTAATATGTGGGTATCATATCGTGCAGAGCATGGGCGTAGTTTATAAGTACAGGCAATTATTCCATCAAACTTCACAAGTGGTCCTGTCAAATATATCGCATTTGCCACTATGCAATTATACGGATTGATCCAAAATCGCATACGAAGTATTGCGGTCCTCTTCGCCATGTCATAAACAGTTTCGAGCTCTACAAACACATGTATAAAACGTTACGGTGCTGCCCGAACGAAAAGTACTTGCTCAGTACAACACCGCTCAGTGAAGCCATTCAACGTATCTATCCAAGTATGAACTTGTAGAATATTTAATTGAAAATGGAGCAAATCTATCGTACTAGTTTCAGATTTATCGAGTCTTTAGAGGAAGAAGTACGAAAGAAACTATTTTTTGTCTAGTTACCCGAGCTAGTTTATCGCTCGATCACAGGTCAATAATCTACACCTCGTTACCAAGGACGGGAATGCAAATTCAGCAACAACAGACGACAAGCGATGCATCTTGAACTTGCGAACGAATGACTCGTTTCCGTCTCTGTTTCCATACGATGTGTTACAACTAGTGCGAAGATCTGAGTCAATACACAAGATCACTGGAGTAATATCCACGTAATAGAACAACTATTCTACCACTTTAGTACTATTGATGAGCAAAAGCAAGTTGAGTTATTTCCTATTGTCGTTCGCCTTACAAGACAAAAACAACAAAATCAAACTCGCATTTTGTACACATACCGGTTTCGCTCTTTGTCAAGAAGCATATCGACTCATTCCTCACGATCTCCTACGAATCTGAAATACAATGATACCCAGAACTTTTCAGGAATGTGAAAACAATTTTCTACGAGCAGGAAAAAGATCATGGATATGATTGACAAACAAGATCATGTTAGTAAACATTCATTTCGAACACGGAACGTTTACTGTGGATCCAGTACAATTATTTAGTCATTGCCAACGCGATATCAAATATTATGAACACTCCCGATTGGTCTATTATATCGTACAGTACAACTCACAGACATGTGGAGATTTAAAAGTACTTTCTACGTTTGATTTCAAGTCGAGAAGTATTAAACCAAAGTCAAAAATACTCTAAGCATTATATCGAATGGATTAAACGTTGTTGGATGTACGTATGGATCTGTTTCATACTTGGAAATTCTTTCCATGAAACACGGAACACTTGTACACAAGCCCAGTTGCGCACTAGGAGTGAATAATCAACTTACTTGAGTATTTTCATTGGAATCAAATACACCATTCGAGTATCAAGCTTTTTTGAACCACCCAGGGAGTTATTTTTGTTCGCTATTTGTCAGTATTTACTATTTCATCATTTTCGTTCAAGATCGAGTTTATTTATTCGTGAATGGGTTATACTATGGTACCAAGGTGTCGGTTCTTTAGTTTGTTCAAATCAAATCAACAAGAAAGACCAATACAATTTGTGCTATGTTCAAACGTGCACTACGTATCAACAAATGTAGAAATAGGACGGCTAGAATAATTTAGAAGACCAGATGTATGAGTGGTGCGGTTACCCTTTAGCAATATGCGTACCCATTATAGTGTTCTGAGTTGACAACGTACATCAACCGCAAATTTTAGCTTTGGTTGACCTAGTGTACCATAAGTGAAGTCCAGTCAAACAAACTACGTAGATATAAATCTTATGTTTTGAGGGTAGCTTCGGTATCACAGCCTTTGGTAACAGAGAAGCTAGGACTTGTATTTGATTCAATGACACAAATAATCCCAGTCTTGGTATTAGAACCAGGAATACAACTAGAATCACAAGCAGAAGCAGAAGCAGTACCAGTACCAGTACTAGAACCAGAACCAGAACCAGAACCAGTACTAGAACCAGAACCACAAGCAGTACCAGTACCAGAACCAGAACCAGAACCAGTACCAGTACCAGAAGCATAACCGCAAGTAGAACCAGAACCAGAACTAGAACTAGAAGCATAACCAGAACCAGTACTAGAACCACAAGCAGAACCAGTGTCAGAACCAGAACTAGTACCAGAACCAGAACCACAAGCAGAACCAGAACCAGTACTAGAACCAGTACCAGAACCAGCACCAGAACCACAAGCAGAACCAGCACCAGAACCACTACCAGAACCAGTACTAGAACCAGAAGCAGAACCAGTACCAGAACTAGTACCAGCACCAGAATCACTACCAGAGCCACTACCAGAACCACAAGCAGAACCAGAACCAGAACCAGAACCACAAGCAGATCCAGTACCAGAACCAGAACCATAACCAGAACCAGTACCAGAACCAGTACCAGAACCAGACCCACTACTAGAACCATAACCAGAACCAGAACCAGTACCAGTACCAGAACCACAACCAGAACAAGAACCAGTACTAGAGCCAGCACTACAACTAGTACCAGAACCAGAACCAGTACCAGTACCAGAACCACAACCAGAACCAGAACCAGTACCAGAACCAGTACCAGAACTAGAACCAGTACCAGTACCAGTACCAGAACCAGTACCAGAACCAGAACCACTACTAGAACTGCAAACAGAACTTCAACCAGAACCAGAATCACAATAACGGTAAAGAAGTGTTTGTAGCTGAACACCTTTGCCAACTTCACAAGACTATTCATTGTCAACAAGATCAACCACAATCACCAAGCAACTCAACAGGTAACAATACCTCGAAGTAAAGTTGACAAGATTAAATCACATTTCAAGGACATAGTTATACTTAACAATATTTAGTTTTTGAGCAATTTACAAATCTAACTGACACAACAGCGCAGCACCTTGCAGCACCCAATGCGTCGGTGGTTTCTTAGTGGGCAGTTCTACTGCTATGACAAAGTTTGTTGACTGTCCCAAACTTGATAGCGTACCCTTTCTCACACTTGTCTTGTACAGTGGACATTCATAAACATCTGGTGATACTTTGTGATTCTTTTCTGGTAAAAAGTGAACAACAGGTAGTGGTGAATTCATTTCTCCTGGATTCGCTTCAATGACAGTACGATTTACTCCATCCCATCTGGCACCATCCATAAACATGCCATACACATAAACGCCATCTTCTGGTCCTTGTGTTATTTCATTTTCAAACTTGTCCAAAACAATAAACTTGAAACTTAGTTCATCGATGGGTTCTTTGTATTTTCTTGCAAATGTTTGTAAAACACCAGTCATGAAACCTTGTGGGAAAAACAATCCAGAAATCCAGTAACATGCAGGTGTACCATTCTTCAACCAATCTCGCATAAAATCGACGCGTTTCTTTAAATCTTCGACCCATAGACCTAATGGTTTCAGTGATGGATATGCTGCATCGGCCCATAATTCTGGAACTTGATTATTCAACAAACTAGTGAACATTTTCTCCAATTCTGCACTCAAAATTACTAAACCAGCAATAGCTTTTAGCAACTCTTCCAGTGTTGATTTCATAACAAATAACAATTTGTTAAATCGTAACATTTCATGAGAAAGAACAGTAGATAACGAGTGCATGGATCCGTTATCCAATCTTGTAAATGTAGTTGGTCCCGCTTCTGATTTTTCCAGTGTTAATGGTAACGTCGCAAGTAACCGTTTTGCAATTTCTCCGACAATGGTTTGTTCACTGTTTTGGTCACCACCTTTACTTGCACCTCCAGTTGCTCTTGGTTGTACACTCAACACTGTTGTCATCATACGATTTGTTTCTTGCATTTGGAATACAATATTCGCATTCTCGTGCATACTAAAGATTGCAGGATCGTCATTGTATGGTAAATTCTCAATAAAGTTCATAAATGTTTGTTGATCTCCTCCATGTGGAATGGTGTACACTGATGTATCTGCTTTTGCAAATGCGAAATTTTCTTGCAAAATATCTCGTGTAAAGTATCGATTCAAAATACTGATCAATGTTCTTCTGTCCCATGGATCAGTTACACGACCTCCGTAGACAATTTCTCCAATTACATATTTTAGGGAATCCCATGGAATCGTTGCTTGTTCTTCTAAAAACATTTTTAACCATTGTTGTGCAACAGTCAAATCAGAATCATTGAATTCGTATTGGATAGTCCAACCCAGTGGACCAAACTTTTTCCGCTCTTGTATTGTAGCATGGAATAATGATAATCCAAATAATAATTTTTTGAATGCCAATGCTTTTGTACAATCTGGGAATCGTTCTTCTGGTAATTCTTCAATAACACCTTCTCCAGTGGTAATTGTCTTTTTGTCGAATCTTTCCATGTAACTTGGTTCAATGGCACGATATGTTCTTGTTAAATTGGCTTGTATTCCCTTTGGTGGTTCATTAGTCAATTTGACTGAATTTTGCAAAATTGGAATAGGGAAATTGTTACTTGGCATAGAAGTTAACCATAATCTAAAATCTGGAGCAAGTACCGCCGTCGGTGACGAAAATTCAGCAATAATCTTTTCCAACTCTGGCATGAACGATACATACAAGTGACAATTTTGCAATAACACCCATGTTCGCTCATTCTTTCTTCCTTTTTCGATTAATTTCTTTGCCACTGTATCTTGTCCTTGTCCCAACGACCGTATTTCAAGATTAATTTTCATATTGGCCGCGAATTTTTGTAACATGTCTGTTGGATCGGCACCTTGTGATAAAATGAAAACGATAGGTGTACTTGCACTAGCATCGTTCAAAGCCAAGTCCAAATTGAGTGCAGGTGATTTGGTAAACTGTTCTCCTAGTTCTGTTCGAACAAACTCTGTTACTCCAAAGAGTACTTTTTCTTCGCAGAAACATTTCAATAGTAACAATCGATGGAAGGGTTTAATCTTGGCATCGAAACCATTGGGAAGTGGTTGTTTGAATGCTTCAGAATCTGCAAAGAATTTCTCCCACGTTATTCGTTCTAGTACAACTTGATCGATAATTCCTGGAATCACTTTTTGTGCATCGAGTTGGAGTAATAATTTCCATTGTTGCGCATTTAACCACGGTGAGAGTAAATTCTTTGCTTGTGCTGATTCTTCCGTATCAAACATTGCAGCATCACGAGTCAAGAGCAACCACTCTATTTCTGTAATATCGCCTCTTTGCCGGAGAATTTGAGTGCATATCATGAATGAGAAAATTCCCTTATCTTTTTCGAACAAGCCACGACATACATTGTTATAAACACTATCAGTGATATTGTCAGTCAAATCAACAAGTAATTGTTCGGTTGTTCGTTCGATCTCTTCGGCACTTGTTTGGTCAATACAACGATTAAATAGTTTCTTGAAATACTCAAGTGAGTATTGGTACATTGGATCGATCTTTGCCAAATCGGCCATGACAAAATATAAAATAGAACCACGAACAGCAACACTTCGGTATTGCTCACGAGCAGTATTCAAATTCTTTTCTGTAATTTCTGCTTGTTGCACACGTTTCACAATCATGTTTGCAGTAAATTTGGAGTTGTCCAATTGTTCAATGATAACAGTATCGTCAAGTATTGATGTTCCCGATGTCTTTGACAAACTATTTAAAATTTGACTTTCGACGTCACTCAATGTTTTGTTATCTTCTGCTACTTGTAACACTAAACTGTCTTTTTCTTCTTCTAATTCTTTTCGAAGTTTTCGAACGACATCTCCTAAAAGTTGATCTTCTAATCCTTTACTTGTGACTGTAAAGTTGATTAAAGTAACTTTGTTGCAAATATCGGGTAAATAGTGAGGATTTGCAATCTTTGTAGTCATGTAAAATCTAAACTTGGCGTTATAATCTACTAAACTTGTTCCTAGTTTTATCACCATGCGTCCTTGTGATCTAAACACTTGTTTGCTCAAGATTGGTTCCAGTGAGGGATCAATTGTTTCACTCATATCTTCCATGAGAACGGGTGTACCGATACGAATGGCGCCTTCTAAAATCTTGGAATAGTTTGGATCTGTTGGTTTTAACACTTTTAGTCCGTTCGGTTTTTCTAGTTTCTTGATCCACATGTTTGCTTGTCCTTGTGGATCGATTAACAATGGCCATCGTTTACCGAGTGTAACGAGAATTGCGTTCTGTATAGAGTGTATATCCGTTGGTAAACCTTCAATGTTCCAATCGCGAATCTGCACTGCATTGGAAACTACTTTTTCTATTGCTGTGTTCTCACTTAGTGATAACCCACTATCTATACATTCTTTAACCCAACTATCGAACATTTCTTTTCTGTATGACGCTACAAAAGCACCATAGTACACAATGGCTGCCGATGCCAAGAAAATGTTTCCTGGTAAATTGAATATTTGCTTGTCAATGTCGGCAACGCTTAATGTCCAACGATTGTACTCATCGGCTAGCGAAACCGTAAGTTTTTGTGCTGTCTTCAATCTTCGTTCGGATTGTTCTGTTCGATTCTTCAAATCTACTGCTTCGGCATTTGTTTCCTCCATCTTTTGGTTCAGCATTCTAACATTATCTTCCACGATACGCAATTCTTCTTGCTTTTGTCGCAACATTTCTTCCATCTCATCCAAGTCTGATTTTGCCTTCTTTAACGAGTCATGAAGTGGTTCAACAAGTTTTGTGACTTCATGATACGATACCATGGCACGTACCCACTGACACAAGGAACCTGCTGCAACGGAGGAACTTGCTACTACTCCAGGTGCAAAGTTTTGATTTTTAGGATTCACAAAATCTTTCTTCAGTTTGTCTACTGTTTTCACTTGCAGTGTTTTTGGATCAAAATCTTTGCATCGGGATACAAAATCAGCACCTGACATGACCAATTTTGCGTTTGCCCAACTTGTGTCTTTTTCGCCGAATAACGTCAGTACAGCAGCCAGAGTAACCTTGACTGGTTCTTTTGGTTCAATGTACTTTTTGATTTCTGCAATTTCAGCTTTGGATACATTATCAAGTGCCTTTTTCGCTGCTTCTAGTGTTGGTTCAACTTCTGCAAGTTTTTCTGCAGCTTCTTTGGCTATACTATCGGCTTTTTTAGCCTTCTCGCTCACTGTTTGTTCTTCCAATGCGATTTTCTCTCGTTTTTCATTTGCTTCAATTTGACCAGCGGTAACCTCTCGCATGATTTGTTCAACGTCAATCGACTTTTGTTTTAGCTCTGGTTGTAACTTTTCTAACGATTTTTGCATTTCATCAACAGTTTGATTGGTTGATCTTAAAATATCCAAACCCTTTGCCAATCGTTCTCGCGATTCATTGAGTTCGTGGCGTTTCTTCTCTAGCAATTCTTCATAAAATGTAATAAAGGATAAATAACTAGCAGGAGTGATATAATAATATCTCTTGAGTTCTTGCAAGAATCGTGCAGTGCTGAGTGCAACAGAAGTGTGAATCTTCACTGCCAAATCGATAAGACTTTCTTTGACTTGATCCGATCCGACATTGATTTTTCCAAATTTACGTTCGGCAACACTTCTCAACGCCTCGTCAGGCCATTCGTCGAACCAGTCAATTGTACAGCAATTCACCAACGATGGGAACATACGAATACGATTGCGGAAAGCATCTCCAACTGGACTCATACACAAGACTATGTGTAGATTACTCTTCACTCGAGTGATGAAAAAGTCATAAATCGCGTCTCTCGTGTTGTTTACACCTGCTTCGGATGCTGCTGGTCTTAGTTCATTAATAATCTTCTCCTTGTCTTCTGGTAAGAACAAGTTTGGAACTTCTCCAGAGTTGAGCAAGTTGTTGATATCTTCCAAAAAGGTTTCGTCAATGATTTGGGTGTCACTGAACAAGAATAATATGGGTTTACCTTCGACACCTGCTTCTTTCATCAAATTTTGGATATCCGTTCGGAAATCGGCCAATTTGTAGCCCTTCTTTAAACTAATTTCAAAGGTAGAGAAACCTGCTATGAATGCTGCCAATCGAGTTAAGGATTGTTTTCCACAACCTCCAACTCCGACTAACAATGCATTTCCCTTTGGTTGTCTAATGATACGCACGATTCTTGAAACATGTTTTGCTGCATCTGGGAAGAACACTAAATCAAGTTCACTTCCAGAATGCTCCATATTGTACAACATCAATTGTTCATCTAGAGCTGGTGGAACATTGGCAATGTTTGTAATTTCTTCGTATCGATCTTTATCCAGGATTGAACCAAACATGACTGGTTTGGCGCCAAATAGCTCCTCATGTGACCAATTACTAACTCCTTTGAAATATCGTTTCAAAAGTTCCAAAATAATGTCCATGAAAGCTTGTCGATCCTTATTATCGATTAACCGATCATGGAAACTTCTCAATGACTCATGCACCCACAATTTGATCATTGCATGTGCCGATTTTACATTTTCAGGAGTAACTTGAAGCATTCCTTGGAAAACTTTGGACAAATCACGCAAATTGAACGTGTAGTGAGCACACGCTGGGATAGGTTTGAACTGTTCTAAAGTGCGATTAAACAGTTCCACTGCGACTTTGACAATCGGTTTCGCAATTCCCTTGATGTCTTCTACAAACGATTCATAGAATCCTGACACGATACAATGGAAGATTCTGAACATACTTTCTTCTGACAAATCGGGAATGTTCAAAATGTGGAAAAGTCGTAGTAAACGTGGTGTTGTTGGATTTCTTCCTCCTCCTGGTGGTCCACACGCTGCCACTACTGTTACATCTTCAACGCGTTTCCATGGGAAATTTTCTCGATCTTTAACATCATAGAAGCCACTGTAACTCAGAAGCTGTCTCAATAGTTCTATTGGAGGTTGTGCACCGAACTGTTCCAATTGTGGCATATTTAGATCGTCAATGAACAAAACGACTTTCTTTCCTGGTGGTGCTCGTAACACTCCTTTTCTTGGTACTAATTTAATTTCGATCATTTCTTGTGTTCGACTACTACTCGTTTGTGCCGAGAACTGTATCGAAATTAGTTCAAGACCTAATGCTTCACGTTCTTGGTTTAGAGTGTTGGCGACTATGGCTGTCTTACCAACACCTGTTTTACCGTTGAAAAGAATTGGTTTCTCAATCTTGAGCAATGTTTTTAACATGAACGAATAGCGAACGGTATCTACAGTTGGAACCATGATTTGACTGAATGGTGTTACGGGATTGTACACAAAGTCTGGAACCATTCTAGTCCACTCGACAAACGTATTTGTATCAAAATCAATGCAAAAATCGTACACAGATCCGTGCATTGGTACACTGCAGATACTTCTTAGCTGATCACGACAAAACTTGTCAAACTCTTGTCGGCATTCTTTGATGATATTTCCTCCAATTGACCAAATAAATGAAAATATGAATAAATTGTTGATAAAAGTCTTCATGTAGTTTTCATCTTTAGCCGAACCGTCGAATGTGGTTGGTATAACAGCAACAAAAAAGTTGCATAAACTTGTAACTAGATTCAAGTCAACAGTTTCTACGTACTCGCTACAGGTAGCACGAACGAAAGACAAACCTGCCGCTGCATATTCACTAACCATATTGTTGATTAAATCACGATACGAATTCAACCATGCTGGTAGTTTTCTTTCTGACCATGATTTCACAAATGGTTTCCAACCCAAATCTTCTGGATCCATAAACACCATTCCACAACGACTAACAGTAGCCGGTGATGCAACAGCCAAATCTTGAACTTCAAAGACAAAACTAATCTTGTCATTCAATTGAATACGTTCGGCGTTGTCTAGACAGAGTAACTTACTGTCATCGAGGACAGAGTTCATACTTTCAATCCATAAAGTATCGACAGGCCCATCAAACACTAACCACTTTCTATCGGCACTAGTGTCGCGAACTGCTTTGCGTACAAAGTATGGAATGAGTCCATCAAACCATTCTGTTGTATTAACATCGAGTACACCATATAGCTCTCCGTAAGTGATACTCTTTGGATTTAGTGGATACTCTTGTACTGCGTAGAATGGTATTCTTGTCTTTTCTTTTGAGAGTGTAGTCATAGCGTTTGACAAGACATCTCTTGCACATGTTTTTCCTCCTCCAGTTGGACCAACTAACATAACACCATGTCTTACAATCAAAGTATCATAAAGTTGAATGATTTTGGTCACAAAAGCAGGTACCATTTGTAAACCAAACTCTGATATTTTTCTTTCCAACATGACCATGAGTTCTCCATAATCTTGTTTGGGAACTGTTACATTGGGGAACAAATCAGTAACGATGGCTTCAAATAGTGAAACATCTTCCTTGACAAACTTGGGAATGTTACTATCACGCATCGCTCGCATAAGTGTCAAATCTTCTGGTTGTTCTGGGTTTGCACGTTTCAAATCTCCAGCCATGACCAAAACTGATTTCATAGCACGCATACCAAAATCGTAATGATCTTGTGCCGACAATTGTTCATTGGATAACTTGTACAATTGTGTCATCTTTCTCGATAAATCTTTTGCACGTTCATATCCCTCTGAAAAGAGGGTTACTTCCGCAATCAATCTGTAATCGGGCATCATGACGGCAACTGGACGGAACAGTGCCTTCAAATTGTCAGGAAGTTCAGTACGACCTGCGTAACCTGGATTCATGGTAATAAACACTCCACAAGTTTTGACTATTTTCAATGGTTTGTCATCTTCCAAACAAAATGTCAAAAGATCAGGTTGTTTGAGTGTATTTTGTATCAATAACAGTTGAGTTGCAATAACGGAGAGCACTTCAACGTTGATACGGTTGAACTCGTCGAAACAAGCCCATGCTCCTGTTTGTACAATTCCACTAAAGAATTTTGTCATCATGTTGTAGGTAACACCTTCTGAACAGTTATAAACAACACACTGTAGTGCGAGTGCTTTTGCCAAATCTTTGACAGTTTCTGTCTTTCCGGTACCTGCGGGACCTGATGGTGAACCTCCTAGTTTCATGTGTAGGGCTCCTGTGAGTGTCATAAACACTCTATCAGTAAGCGGAGTGATAACCAAACGTGATTGGATACCACCGTACTCGAAACCATATATGAATTCTGAATTTGATTGTCGAACGATGCAATTATTCTCCCAATAGTATCGAAGCTGTTTCAACCAGCCAAAATCGGTAATGCTGGAAACACCATCTGCAATCATGGCTTCTACAACATCACGAGCATGTACTTCGATAATAATTAACGTTTGTACAACTTTTCTCTGAGTACTAGTCAACTCCGTTCTAGTCATTCCGGCAATTTCGATCAATTGTCGCTTCGATGCTTCCAAAAACTGTTGTAAATCTTTCCTTGGTGTTGGTGATGTTAAACAACGAGTAACCTCTCTACACCAAAAGATTTGATTGACAGTCCACACAACTTGAGCAACTGTAGTTTTGATAAACTCATCACGTGGCATGTTCTCATAATCTTTAACTCCTTGTTTGGTCAACTCACGCAAAGTACGAACCATGTTGTCCTCGACTTCTTTCAACCACTCGTGGACAATTGGTCTCGCTTTCATTGTAGTAGAAGTAAAGTTGACCTTTTCACCTTCACGAGATAACATTGCCTTGATAGCGCCAGTAGGTTCGATCTGTAAACTCTTGATACCATCGAAACACTTTTGTAAATGTGGTTGTACCGCTTGTGGATCTTTTGTTTTGGATAAAATGTCGAGTAAATCGTCGTTGGATAAGAAATAGAATCTTGCAAATGCGTTTCTCTTTTCTTGCAAGTAATCTTCTAAGCTCTTTTCAATCTTTTCCAAATGAGTATTATGTTGGCGGAATTTTTCGTATATTCCTGGAGTGTTGATAATCAACATGTGAACGAGTCTACTCTCACTTGCCTTCTTCATGGTATCTTTAAAGAAGCGATCGACCGATGTAAACAATTTGTGATCATCCTTGAGTTCACTTTGAATATCAGGAGCAGAAAATACAGATTCCAAATATAACCATTTGCGTTGACATGCAATCATCTCTTTGATGGTATCGTAAATCAGTTTCAATTCTTCATCCCACTTTTCTACTTGTTGCTTTATTGCAGCAACATATCGTGAACTAAGAATAGTAGAAACTGTGATACGATCATCTTCCAATTGTGTAATGATATCATCTACACTGCCAATAATGTGTAACACTTCTTTGTGAGTGACAATATCGAATTTGGTTGTATCCCAATGGTCTTTGATCGTTTTGAGTAACTCTTCCAAAGAAGCTTCGTTTGATGCTTGTTGTGAGATTTCTTCGATTCCTTTGCGTTTGTCAGGATCCATAACGTTGAGTTCGAACAATACACGAAGTTCGAATTTTCCATTTTCGTTACTGAGATTCCTATCCATGATACCATCCAATAAACGCCAATGACGTGGTTTCAACGCGCCATTCTTGAGATCAACAATGACTGGTAATATGGATCTCCATTCTTCCACCATGCTTGCAAGTTTTGGTACAACTGGATTGTCCACCAACTCTTTTTGTACTTGCATGCAAACAAATGTGTACGTGTCAATTTGCATTTTGATTTCTTCGGGTACGATATTTTCGAAAGTGTTGTGTCGCCAACCTTCCACCAATTCTGACCACTTTTGCAAAGAAGTCCACAACTTGAGTTTGAGATCAACTTCGTGTCCAACTTGGTCGATTTCATCAATTTTCTCTGGCGTGATTTTGAACATTTCTTGATAGTTTGCCAATTGATTTGCTGTTTTGGCAGCGTCGTCCATACTTTGTTTCAATTCCATCACATAATCGATTACAGTACTAATATTTGCTTTTGGATCGGAGACCATTGGATCTTGAGCGCGTTGTTGGATATCTTGTATTTCTGAACGTAAATCTTCAAACTTGCGATCCAAATCGACAGAGAATTTGTTGATACGATCTTCACGACTTTCTTCCGCCAATTGTATCGATGTGCGAAGTGTACTAATTGTTTGTATTGTTCCATTCGCAAAATCGTCCTTGTCTTGTAGTGGCACTTCGACCTTTTCATCTTCCATGAGTTTGTACTGCTCGGAAACGTTCTTGAAGCGTGCTTCAATGTTTTCCAAATCAGCACTAATTTTCTCTACAAATTGCAAGTAAGAAACAAATTCTTCCACAGTTGAAGGTGGTGATTGTAGCTTTGTTACTGCATATTTCAAATCTTTGAACAGTGCAGTGTTCTTCTCGCGTGCTAGAATTGGCAAAACTTCATGAATTGCGCTCAAGCAACTATTGGGTGATGGTAAGAATAACGTCTTGAGTTTCTGCGTGTCAACGAAGAATATTCCCTTGTATTTGGAAACACGCATCTCTTCCACCATGACGTTTTGTGCTTTGTATTTCTGCATTTCTTGGTGGAAGAACTCGAGTGGATAATTACCCTTTAGAAGTTGCTGTTTGTTCATTCGCTTATTTTCGAGGTATATCGTCTTTAAATTATCAAACGTGTTAGCGTACATTTCGACATCACGGAACGCGGCCGATAATGTCTCGCGAATTGCTTTGACAAGGTCATCGTACGACTCCTCACGTGTAATCCAGTGTTTTACATCTGGTCCGTCTCCTAGTACTATTTCTTCACCTCTATCATTTAACACAGGTTCCAAGTACTCTTCGAAATCTTTTTTCTTTAGTAATCGTTTGACTTTTATAGCATCGAAGAAACCTGTTATCACGCGATCGACTCGTTTCTCGAATGTCGATTTTGATGGTGTTATGAACAACGAGTCATCTTTGAGTACAACTTCTGTTCGGAATAGTGGAATGATTTCGTTATCTTCGCTGCTTAATAGTCCAAGATTCGAGACGTCTTCGGCTTCCAAACTCTTGTCGCTGTTTTCCGACAAGAAACGAACCTTCTTCAGTATCGACTCCACTGAGGATGCGTTTAGCGATATAAGAGAATCCACAATCAGATAGTCCACTAGTCTGATGACTACATTGTTTAGTCAACTTTTGGAAAAACTTACAATTCATGAGACGTTTACACTCATTGCGCTTTTGCGAAAGCTCGGTGTAGCTCATCTGATAAGGCTGGTCTGTAAAGCTCTTCAACAGGTTCTTCATGTTTCTGTTCTGTTTCGTGCTGGTCTCCGTTAAATCGACGTCGTTAATCTCGCTAATATCTTTGAATTTATCGCCGAATCCTGCAGCTATCATAGAGTTCTTACAAGCTTCTGAGACAATTGCAGTGATCTTTTCGCAAATTTCTACTAGTTTCTCGGACGCCTTCACTTTCTGGTTTTCTTGTAGGTTTGTGAAGTCGTCTATCTGGAGTATTTGTCCATTGTTGTCAGCGAATAAATTAATCTTTGTTATCTCCAGACATAGTTTTCGTATCTCTTGTAATGGACGAGTAAGAGTGCTGTTCAGTATGTACAATTTCTTAGTTAAGCTGTTGATAGCTCGTTGCGCTCTCTTCTTTATGACTCGTTTCTTGATGAAATAGAAAGCCTTCCATATTCTAAACTTTTTGAAAAAGTTGATTTTCAAAATGTTTTGGAAGATATCGTGCTCTTTTATCCACATGTCGAGAAGAGTGATGTCTAAAATTTTAGAAAGTAGTTAAATCGTACCTGCTTCTCCGTTCATGATGTGAGTGACACCAGTCGCACTAAGAGTGTAGTAATCGTCCGGTCTAATGTTAGCGTGTACCACTATTTCCAAGTTGTATGGATTGTATGGGGCAATTTCATCTTCTGTAACTCTATTCAAATAAACAAATTCTTGGGCTACTACTTCGCCTTTTCGTAATTTATCTATCCACCAGAACGGACCTCTTCTTGGTTGCCGAGTTCCTACCTCCGCAGATGTAGGTTTTTTAATAGGATTGAGTTTTTGTAGCGCTCGTTGTTTTGATGAGGGTTCTGATCGTCCAGGAAAATTTACTGTACCGAACGATTCGTCTGGGTCAAAATCGTCTCTTCCCAAAATCGTGTCTAATGCTTTATCGTTTGGTCTCGGTTTTTTCTTAAGAGGTTCTGGAATTTCGTTTGGTCCAATCTTACGAGAAGGTGGTTCATGTTGTGGTTTAACATTTCCTTGCTGATGATTGACAACAACTGATAGTGGATTGTTTCGTACGTTCATACCAGGTCTTTTCGAGGGATTGGTAGTGTCATACAATGATCTTTTCAAATCGTTTTTCAATCCATACTGCTCAGACATTTCAGAGAGCTCTTCGGGCAGAACAATCTTACCAGCATTCTTTTTCTTCTTTCCTCCATTCGTGTTAGACATTGTCCATCAACGAATTGCTGGTTGTAATAATTTAGCGCCAAAGTTGTTGTGAAGTACTCGCTGTATTTAATACGAGTTATACAAAATATTACAGACTCGAGCTTCGACTTTGCAAGAACCATCGAAAGCAGCAACATCAGTATGAATACAAGACAATCTTTTTACGTTAAATGAACCGTGGAATGGCCACTTGATTTCGCTAATTGCTGTAGAAGGAGTTTGAGGGCATTGTTTTGCGGATAGACTAAATTTCAGAAATGGCAAGAAAACTCAAAACGATCCGTAACGGCTAGTTTCGAAGAGACCAAAGTGCACAAAAAATCTGTCGGCAAACCAACACAAGCACGTGAAGTACACCACACTATCGCGCTATGCTCGAAAATAGTAGGGAAACACAGAACTCAATTGTGCACATTTCTACGTGTAAAATTATAACGTGACTAAGTAATCGACTCGTTTGCAACAAGTTAGTGGGCCAAGTACAACTGTCACACATTACAAATATTCATGTAAACCCATATACTAATTCTGGCTGGTTGTCACAATCGACAAACTTTGCTTGGCCAACCACAGCACAAACAAAAGTTCACCACCTCAAACGATACATAGACTTGGGAGTGCAAAGGACCACCTACACAAATTAGACCACTTTTTAGCAAGTAAACAAGAAAGATGAACAAACCACAAGAAATTGCAGAGGTAAGAAGGTGTATGCTGTTTGACTCTAAACATGTAGACTCGTACTGAAGAAGAAACTAGATCCAAGTACAATATGAGAAAGAGACAACGTCGTTCGAATTCAGAGGAAGAGTACTTGAAAAAGATTTACGCAGACGATATCGTAACAGTGAGTGATGAAGGTGAACAAAATGACGAATACAAAGAAAAAAGTATGGCGAATTGTACACATGACTAACAAATAGTTCGCTCAGAACCAGTACCAAAGCGAAGGAAGCAAACTAGATCACCAAAACAAACAAAATCAACGCATTCACCACCACAAACAGTAATTGTCATCGATGATGACGATGTGGAAGTGAGCCCAGACACTGTCAACGATGACGAATGTTTCAACATGCCTACAATACCTCTACACGATGTACTGGTTGGCTCTACGCATTCTTCAAAAATTTTCTGCTACTCAGAGAGTTTGGAGGAAGAGAAATCAGAAGTTAATGAATCTGATGAAGAAATTATCAACGATTCTGACGATGAAGAAGGAGTTGCGTTTAGTTACTGGTCTAGTACACCTCGTGAACCTATTTCGTCGGTCAAGAAGGTCTACGATTCTACGCATACGTCTCGTTACTGGTCAAGAGCTCCAGTGGTCGCCACTCTCGATGAGTTTGAAGAGTTCCATCCTCGCAGTAAGCGTACTAAGGCTACAAGGAAGACCAAAGCAAGAAAACCGTTTTCTACTGTGCAACCTACTGCTGAAGTGCCCAAGAAGGATACCAAAGTCAAAAAGAAGAAATTTAGCTTGCTTCCTGCAGAGGCTAAGAACGTTCTACTAAAATGGCACAACAACAACCAAACTACACGCGTTGATACCGCAGTTTTACAGAAGCTTGAAGAGAAGACAAACCTGACGCACAAGCAGATTGCAAACTGGATATACAGCCAAAGAAGAAGATAACTAACTCATTAAAAGTTGTTAATAGGATCAGTCCTTTGTGATTCATCTTGTAAAGCTCAGAGTTGACTAGCAAGTGACAAGACTCCAAAGAAAACTCAGGCAAGTGTAACGTGCCAAACTGTGTACCATTAATATGACACCACACCGAATAGACGTAAAAATGAGTGCAAAAACACTGACTAAGTAGGAAGATGAATAGTATGGAGCACAAAAAGAAGTACAACAGCAGGAAATTGTTATTGTTCTCCTTGATAAATTTGTTTTTGCTACAAGTTTGTCGTATAATTCTGTCTTCTTCTCGTGGCTTTTCACTCTTTGTTTCCTTTCTCAGCTAATTGTCAGTTATGCGATGAGTCTGGTACCTTTCTTTGTAGGTATCGTTTAGTATGCAGTCTCTGTCTAAGTCGTAAATAAAATCGTCGTTTGGATCGTGTTATCAACTGGATAGCAAACAAATAGAGAAGAGATCCAAGAATGTAAATATATCACCTGAAGTTTCAGTATAAAATTTTGTTACATTAGCTTTGTCGTCTGTAAATACAGGTCATTTGAAAGAGATTGAAGCTGTTTTCTTTCAAGTATTCTTCTGGTGATTGTTTATTATTGCTAATACTTTTATGGAAGTGATAACTCTGTGCAGCGATTATCGTATGCCAAGAGGAATCAAAATCGTTTACTCGGGGTTGTAATTTCCAGACAACCACGAAGAATGCCATTTCTCACTGATGGGTTCATATCGTTCTTTTGGAAGTACCCTCTAATTACTTTGACTTTTATCACATTCATCGAAATAGCGATATATTTCGACCGCGGTGCAGTTGCTGTATGTTTCGTGTTTTCACATTAACGCTAGTCTGTACAAGAAACATTAAAAAAGAATTGGAATTTATCGTCAACAGAACAGGGAGCAATAGCTAGTGTGTTCACAATAGGTATAAAAACAACCAGTATACTAATTGTTTAGGATTTATGTGTATGTCGCCTATTTGGGCTCATTTCGGCATGCGATACCGCATAAACGTATGAAAAATCATATACAATGGTTAACAATTATCAGCGAGTCATATCTATTGGTTTATTAATTTTTTCAATGGGTGCGATAGGTTGCGGTATTTATTCCACATTTTGGAGAGGTTCAAAACACAAAAACGGATACTACTACTTTACAGCTATGCGGTTCGTCATCGGCATAGGAGAATCATCAATTATATCACTAGGATACACAATTGTGAACGATTTGTCACCTGTTGCGTACAAGACAGTGTTTATGGGTATTATTCTAGTTGCAGCTCCTGTTGGTGTTGCCTGTGGGTACGGTGTCACTGGTGGTGTACTATCTTTCACATCACAGTATGGTGCAATCTTTTTCGTTGAAGGTATTTTTGTCACATTGTGTGCCATTTTCTGTTGGTTTGTACCCATGCATGATTACAAAATTCAACAAGTGGTTACAGAGGAAGAAGTAGGTAGTGAAAAACATGTTACATCTCCAATGATTGAAGATGCAGAAATTGAGTTGAAATCACAAACACATGAAAAGGAAGAGAAACCACCAACAATTTTCCAAGCCATTTGGCCATTATTTACCAACCCAGTTTACGTTGGTATTGTGTTGTATTCTAATGTGAATGGCGCTATTCTAGGTGCACTCACTTTCTGGTGTCCATCATTCTTCATGTATCGACTACATAACCAAGATTTGAGCGAAGGTATGAAGCTCACGTTGGCAAATTTGGGATTTGCTGTAATTGTTTTGATTGCTAGTCTTGTTGGTACTGCTTTAGGATCTATTATTGTAGATAAAACAGGAGGTGTCGTAGGGTGGAAAGGTATCGCAAAAGCGTTGTTTATTAGTACTGGATTTGTTGGTATAAGTATACCATGGTTGTTCTTTGGACTTGTTATCGAAACGATGCATTGGGTAGGGTTGTACATATTATCGTTTATCAGTATCTTCTTTTTGATGGCAACAACATCACCTTTTCAAGTTGCACTCATAGCGTATGTTGTTCTGTTTTACTTTTAACTATCGTAGTGCTGTTCCACCAAATCTGAGACATTATGCAAATTCGTTCCAGATCTTTTTCTTGCATGCTCTTGGTGACTTACCAAGTCCATTCATTTTCGGAGCGGCACAGGACGCATTGGGATGGATGTGGGCAATGGTGATACTGTGGTCCATTTTGATTCCAGGTTTTGTCTTTATGGGAGTTAGTGCTCTCATAGCCGTTCGGAACCATAAAGTAAAGAAGCATATATTTTAATAAATAAGTTTACTGCGCTAGACCATTTGCTGTGTCATTTAGCATGTGTATTAACAAAAGTTTTCTATCTCGCTCAAAGTTCATGTCATACTCCCAAGTATCGTACACTTTGACTTCTATTTGTTTGCGTTGGTTATCTATGAAGTATCTGAATGTCTCTGTTCTAAAAAGAGTCTTGCCAAACGACATCTTGACTTGTAGTCCGCTGTCCATGAAGGACTGTAGTATCGAGTGTGTTGTACTTAGATGAGTCTTTATCTCTGTTTGCCGGTTCATATCCTCGTCTTTGGCGGAATAGAGAGTAAATAGTGGTTTGTCTTGGTATCCTAGAATAACGATCTCTGTGCACTGGTGTACTAGCTTACAGACGTAATGTAAGTTCGGTGCAGTTAGAGTTTTATATGTCTGTCTACATGCATAGTTGTTGTCGTCCAAAGTGACTTGGCAGTGCCCGTATCGTGCAGCAAATTGGATACTTCTTCGTACGCCACTAACAATTAATTGGTACTGAACTTCTGGAGATTCTAAACCTGATATTCTAACAAGTTCTTTTGCTTTTGTCAGGCTGTTATTCAAAAACTCTGAATCGCTGTCGTCAAAGTCTTCATCAACAGAGTCATAGTCGTCTTCGTCGCTGTCTGACTCTACGTACTGTATGTTTTCCATCCAACAAGATAACCGATGCTAGTGCATCTTTTTACCATAAATTTTACTCGTTTGGCATTGATCATTACCCATTAGTGCACGATTCTTGTAATGGTACCGCCAACCGGGCAATTATCATGACCTCCTTCTTATCATTTCTGGAGCTCCGATTTGAATGCCCAAAGTTTTCGAAATACAAATATAAAAGTGATTTATTGTGTCTGAAAACGGTGGTATTGAAGCAACAGCTCGTGTCGCCAGCTCACACCCCTTATCCTCGAAGAACTAAGATAAAACGAAAAGTCGCAACAACCGTGATACACAATAGGTTTATCGTTTCTTTTTCTCTGGTGATTTGGCAGGAGTCTTTTTAGCATTTTTGTTTTGTTCTGCAAGCAATTTTTGCTCTTGCGCTTGTTGTTCTAGCAATGCTTTACGTTCTGCTTCTTTTCTTTCTGCTTCAGCTCGTTCTGCTTGTTTTCGTTCTTCTCTTCTAAACGTACTTAGTGTTTCAATTTCGCGTTGTTTCGTGAGAATGGCTTGTTTCATCTGTTGTGTATACGCGCTCAATTCTGAATCAGTTTCATTTAGTTTCTCTTGCTGTTTCGCTGTCCACTCTTCTCTTGCTTTTTTCTCCTGTTCAACTTGTTTATGAATAGAATCTCTTCTTTCTCGTAATAGTAAATCTCGTTTTTCCAAATCTTGTTTTTGCACGACTCGTTTCTCTTGTTCTTCAGCAATAGGTTGTTCATTTGCATGATTCAACCATGTATCAGGAGTACGTTTCAACCATACCGGATTTGTTTCTGCATGTTCAACGACTCCAGTTTTCGTTCTCTTTAACGAATCATCTTGTCCCAACTGTTTCTGTTTCACCATTAAAAACATTTTTTGTTTCAAAAATTGTTCTCGCGATTCTTTTGCACGATCGAGTCGTCCCGGATTTTCACTCTCAATATCTTCCACAAACGCATCTAATTTTTCTTTCTGATCATCGCGTTTTTCTAGCAAGACATTTGGACTTGTAGTTGAAATCGTTATTTGGTACGCAAAACTTCCTGCATTGTCATCACCAACGATATCACTCACATCAACTTCTATATCTACAGGATCTGTTTCTTCTGCTTGTTCTACTACAATTTGTTTCTGATTGGCTGGTATTTTCACATCTGTCTTCTTTTCTGGTTTCTTTTTATCTTTTTTCGTTGATGGTGGAGGTGCTTGTTTCTTTGGTGTTGATTGTGGAGGTGGAGCTTGTTGTTTTTTAGCAGGAGCAGGCGCACCTTTCTTCTTTTGTGTTTGTTCCTCGACGATGGGCTCTACTGACGATTGTGCTTTTTGTTCAATCAAATCTCGTTGTCGTTGTTCTTCTTGTTCGATCTCTTCTAGTGTCAACGATTGTACTTTTTCTTCAATTGTCGATTCAAAATTTTTCTCAACGAGTGTTAACCGTTTTTCGAATATTTGTTTTGCAAAATTGGTATCAATGTGAGCAACGAGCGTATAAGATCGACGAACTGTCTTTTCTGATGGTAAGAGAACTAAACTAGGTATGACTATTTCCTTGGTCGAATGTCCGCTATTTTGTTCCCACATCATCGTTGGCGCATTGTCATCTTCTGTGTATAACACTTGCAACGTTGTAGGAATAACGTGCGTTAATGCCAAGTACAAACACATGTTGAGTTCATCTCCTACAAAGATACTGTAACGAAATAGTTCATTCATATCGTTAGGTGTATATTTCCCAACTAGTTTGGCAGAAAAGATGCTTTCTTGTGGAATGGATTCCAACTCTCCTACTGCTTTTTCGGAAATGGTTTTGATGCGAAGTGAACCTTCGTGTATGGCTTGGCTTGGCCTTGCGTAACAAATCATAGTGTACGAGGGTGATGGTAGTGGTACAGGTGAAATAGTACAGGTATTTGGTGGTTGTTGACTCACTACTGCATTGGTGTCGTTGTCGACGAGCAGAACGTTAACGACAGAGTACAGAGATTCATCTTCTAGTGTGATTTCTGCTGTGAAACAATTTCCTTGCGGTGCTTGTTGTGGTTCTACATTTGCGTTGTTTAATTGCTTTACGAACCATAGTCGCCATTCGGACTCGTTCTCATGCGTTGGGTATCGTTCTTCATACTGAGCAACAACAGCATTTAACTGTGTCTCGAATATTTCAGACTCTGATCCAAGTATTAGACTTGAGCTGCTGAACAACTCTATCAGTTGATACGCCTTGTGTTGTTGTAGGTGTGAAAACTCGATTAAATAAACTGTCCCGTCAGCAGACGAGTTTAAGTGGATAGGAAATACGCATTCGCGAAGTGGTTGGAACTGATACAACTTTTCTCGTGACGATTTCTTCCAGTTGTACGACGTTATAGTACATAATAGATATTTGTCGTTTTGGCTGTTTTCTGTTGGTGGATCTACTGGCGTTTCTGGTCCCAACTCTATTTTGTTTTGCAGATGAGTAAACTTTAAGAATATGTTCACATCCTCTTTGGTATCTTTGTTTGTTAGTTTAGTTGGGTGCTGCTTACAAAGACAAACTGAATCAGTTAAATGTTCACCATACATAAGTATTCTATGCTTAAACTCCTTAACATTATGCAGTATATGAAAGCAACTTGCTGTTAAAAAGCGAAAATTAAACAAACCTAAAGTATTTTTGGAAATCTGCGAATGAAATCCAAAAATCTGTCAAGTTGGTATCTACTGGCCTGTCTTGCATACAAAAACCCAAATCTTCTTCAAAATCTGCTGTCCAAACAGATGAATCAGAATAGGAATACTTTCCATTCCAGCTAATCAAGTCAGAAATTACTATACAACGTACCTAGCGTTCCAAGTCTGCAGCCGTAGTATACTATCATCTCTACACGGTCGAATATCACTTATTATGTACGCTTTTCGGTAACTAAGACCCAACTTTGTCAGCTCTTCTTCGTCTTCATGGTCATGTGATGGAGCAAGTGTTGCGAGTAGCATTTTACGGGCATGTCCATGCTTTACATCTTGTGGTAGATTACATATATGAGAAATAATTCTAAAATTTGTATTGATTTGCGATGAAGTCTCCTCCAATAGATCCTGAGGAGTTGTATTGGCAGTTGATATTACATGAGGAATAAATCCACCACATAATGCTCCAAAGATCCACACTGGATCGCGAAAAAGTAAATCTTCTTTACTATCGAGTCAGAAAATAACAGCTACTTACCCTTTTGCAACAACCATTAGTGCTTTCATGAGAATTGCTGGCCAATATTCTTTCTTTTGCGTAATGCTAAACAACACTTTTCCATTTCGATCTTGAGGAAGTTTATCATCGACAACGACCATTCTTTCTTCGCCAAGGTAAAATATTTTTACATAATACCGTCCGAATTGACTCACTCGAGGAAGGTAATCGCTCCCTTCTTGCTTGGGATAGATTCTTTCCCACAAATATCCTCCAATATTCAAATTGTTTCTATACTCTGAAATCAGAGCCGTAGCACTCAAGAATGCTTCATTCCAAACTCCTTTTTCTGTCAGTGGAACAAAATCGCAGTATTTGTTAAAATCTTCAATCATTTGCTCTTCTGCTTCTTTATCGCCAGGTGGGTTGATCATTGCATCTATTGGAAGAGTTTCAGGTTCTTCTTGCTCTGCTAACTCCTCTATTTTGTTTACACTTATCGACTTTCTCGCTTTTGGTGTACCTGCACTCACAGGTGTTTTAGGTTTCGCTTTTGGTGTCGATGATATGTTTTTCTTCTCTTCAGTGGTGACATTACTCAGACTCGATGACGATCGTTTCTTTTTCAATTCTTCAAAATAGAGATGTAGAGGAAATCCTTTTCGCACAATGTGTGGTTTCTTCTTTTTCAGAAGTGACTTCCATTCTTTCAAATATGGTTGAAATTGTGGTAAATCAGGTTCATTATTTACTGTTTCTGTCGCTATTTTGATAGGATCAAGTGGAGTGTTTACATTTGCGTCGTTTTTCTTGTTTTTCGCTGCTGGTGTTACACCTTTTTTCGGTGTAGGTTCTGGTGGAGGCGCATTCTCTCCATCTATTTGATTTTGCCACGATGTCATATCATTTTCGATTAATTGGTTAACAGTTGCAAGATCCCACTTTAAAAACGAACATTCTGGGTCAGGTATCTGTTTATCTGATAATAATTCGACAGTTTTGATTGCAGGTCGTTGGGATTTTCCTCCCTTGGCCTTTTTATCTTTTGTTCGCGATTTTGGCCGACTAGGTGGTGGAGCTGCACCTTTCTTCTTTAGATTGGCACTCGACATGATATCGAGTTACAATCTGATTGTAATTGTAGGCGGCAATCAACGAACAAACTTTTTGACCAATTAGCTAGTTTCTGGACCCTTGGGTACTTATCAAACAGCAACTTTGACCTTTCTCCATCCACATTGAACAACTGTGGCTTAAAACCGAGTTATTTGCAACATGGGGAAAAAGTTGTACACGGTAAACGGGTCCAAGTTTGAAGTAGATGATAGGTACTCTATCATCAAGCCCATAGGTTATGGAGCTTATGGTTTTGTGTGGTGAGTTTCAGTTTTCACTAGCTTAACAGTTTCAGTGCTGCTCAGGACAAAACAGCAAACGAAAAAGTAGCTATCAAGAAAGTACCAAAGTTGTTTCAAGACTTGGTAGATGGCAAAAGAATTCTTCGGGAGATTGCACTGTTG
>JAESGV010000248.1_pt1 | contig 25842 bp, 26 predicted proteins | sample 9269781 | NCBI WGS metagenome assembly JAESGV01 (sample SAMN15741586, study PRJNA653496) | algae metagenome | isolation source: Tildeniella torsiva UHER 1998/13D and co-occurring heterotrophs from... | place: Slovakia: Slovak Paradise National Park, Hrabusice, Kosice Region | collected 2000-01-01
ATGATGAACTCGTACAACAAAAACGAAAAGAACTAGACGATCTCGTCGAACAATTGCACGAAAAACAATTCCAAATAACTAATATTTCTAAAGCACGAGACGAGTTAGCAGAAAAGAATACATCACTACTCAATTCGTTGTCGGAAGCGCAGAAACAAGTCACTACGTTGGAAGAGGAGAAACGAAAACAAGAGGAGAAAATCGAAAGTTTGAAACAAGCAAAACATTTGATGCAAAAAGCGTTAATGGATCAATTGAACACTGCAAGAACACGAGTGAGCGAAATAGAAAAAGAAATGGAAATGAAAAAAGATCATGTTGAACAATTGGAAAAAGACAACGGAAGAATGCGTGTATGTTAATTTCTATACGATTAACTGTTTAGATTTTATTGAAAGCGCATAAGAGGAATCAAGATCAACGAATCAACGATTTGAGCAAGAAAAACTTGGATTTGGAAGTAGTTGATAAGGAGAACGTTGCTCCACAGACGCCAAAGACACTAGTGACGAAAGCAGAGACTGCCACACCACTTACCATCTCATCGACACTTGGATTACACAATACACCTTTACCAATCGCACAAGAGAGATCTGATACCAGTGCTAGCTCTTTAGAAGATCTAAACAGTTCCAGTAGCTCACTAAGTTCACTACCCCAAGAAACAGTCACACCAGAGGCAGATGGGTTAGTCACACCTGTTACGAAACCTTTGACAAAGCCAATCAAAACACCGCTTTCGCTCTATAGACCACTATCGTTCAATCAAATACCAACAAAGACACCTGTCGTACAACCTTCAACAAAGAAGAAACCAAAACAAATCACGACCATGGATTCTGCTCAAAAGAGATTCTTGAACAAGTTGGAAACAAACACGTCACTGAATATCTTTGAGTTGGCGGGTGTATCGGAAAACAGTATTTCAATTAACAGTAGTGCGTTGAGTTTGGACGAAGATCAGGAGCAACCAAAGTTACCACTAGTACAACAGCAAGATCCAATGCAGTACTATGGATACTCGCCTCAAATGTATGGTCAGCAATATTATGGACAGTATACGGATCAACAGTTGGCGCAGTGGCAACAGATGTATCAGCAGGCGCAGCAACAACAGTACTATGACCAATATCAACAGTATCAACAACAATTGATGAGACCACCATTGTAAATTTAAACACTATTTGTTAATCGAATCAAGTTATTGTGTATTAGAGCAGCTTATGGCATCATTTTGACAAAGTCGTATAACCTAGGGCTAGCCAGTTCTTGACAATTGGATGAACATCCATACTTCAAATAGGAGCACCGCCAGTTCTTAAAATAATTGCAAAACATTGATAGTTTTCATCAAACAAAATCAAATTCAACGGAGTGGCATGTTATTTAAAATTCTTCAAAGAGACCACAAAGAAGGACAGAAGTAGTCACCAAAAGAGATGTCTCCCCTGTTACAGCTTACATATGTTGATAAAGGGCTATTAACCCAATTACAGACATAACACAGAACGCACCTTTTGGACTAGTTCGCTCTTTTCTTGCAGAACTAGTCGAGTTGATGGTGAGACCAAACGCCGCTAACGGCTTGTACCATAGTGTGATCAACTATTCACTACATGGCTTACTGGCAGCACAGTAAATCGTTCAGCTAGATTGGGATTCATGAGACGTACTGTTTAATTGCGTTTTAATATATGATGTTTATCACACTATTACTAGATAGATTATCACGATTACAGCACACCAACTTTGAAACCAAGTCTATCAGCCACAAATACAAACGTCAGATATTCAATATTCACCTATTAATATCAAATATATCGCAAATACCAATCAGCTGACTTTATTCTTTCAAATTATTTAGAAAATCAGTGCTAGTTGACCAAGCTATGCCATACTGGGGATGTTTCTTTTTGAAGCTTTATTTTACTTGTTTTGAGTGTTTAGACTACAGTTTTCTTTTTTGAATAAAAAGCTTATTTAAAACACATTTCCTGCTTAAAATGTTGTATTTTGAGTATTTTGGACACATTAGACATGTTAGACATGTTGAATACATTAGACACAATAACACAAACAATTTTAAGAAATAGTCAACCTAGAGCTAATGTCAGACAATTTGTGGCAAATAATTTTTCTTATTGAATAAATAATTAATATAAACCATATCAAACATGTATATCTATATATTTTTATGAAATACTTTATATATATTACAATAATGGTAAACAATGTATCTCAGTGGTGATATGTAGTACATAGCTCACAAACTATTCAAAAACACTATATACTACATATTACATGGCAGCAGCTACTATGCTATTCAACACCACCAAAGAAGAAGTTAAATCAAGTGTGTACTACTTGTTATGAATATTAGTACAAGAAGGTAAGTCAATACAAGTAGCAGCCCTCACTTTTACTATAATGTTATGTGTAAAGCTATTAGGCATATGTTCATACTATATATCGAAAAATGAGGGCAGTTATTTGTATTAGTATGTATATTAACAAAAACTAGGAAAAAACAGAATTTATAGACAATTTTCAAGAATTAATTTGACAATATATGCAAAACAAGGTCTATAGCAGTAGTATATCTAAAAGTAATCTAGTGTAAGAGGAAAATAATAACAATACTGAAAAAGAGATTAAATTAGATGAAATCAGATGTAATTAGATGAAACTGCATAGAGGTAGACCAAAAGGTACTAATAAAGGATTTTTAGAAGTAAAAAGTAAAAGTAAAAGACAAAAAGTAGCCTTTATAGGTATGGATATTCAAAAGACTGCTAGAAGTGACTTACAAGCTTAAATAGCACTAATTTTAAACTGGTTACAATTATGAAACACAAAACCTGTTTTAAAGGCACTGCAAAATAGTGAAAATAGTAGTGCTGTACTTGGTTTGTTAGGTAACACATCAAAGTATGCTGATATAGTACTTAAAAATACATAAGAACTACTAAAAGCATTTAGTCTATATGTTAGCAATAAACAAGCTATTTTGAACTTTCTTTCATAAAGTATTTCAACATAACATGCAGCAGCACTATTTACTATTTCAAAAAGTACAATCAATGCTGCAAAATCAATGACAAATCAAAAGCTTGCACAAACATTATTGTTTGTTAAACAATGAAGTAACAAGTGAAACTAATTGAAAGTAGCTGAGTTAAGTCATTTTAAGGAGTTTTTGGTACAGTTTTGTCTTACACTAAGTGGAGCAAAAACAGAAAAGTTCAAGTGAACTCTTCTTATTGATGATCTTTATCAAAATTTTATCATCTAACGTTCAAATAAGATAAAAAAAGAAGCTGCAAACAATTTATACTTGGAGCTATTAAATAGTGTTTAACATAAGAAACAAACAAACAAAGTTCAATTGATCATTTAAAAAAAATTTTAAAGATTATTAAAAAATTTCTGAGTACATAAAGTAACAAAGTATTAAAAGTGGGCATTATGTAAAATATGTCTTATTCCATCAACTATTTTAAACAAACAAAAAAAAGAAAATGATTTAAACAAAGAAATTAACAAAGAAAATTAAACAAAAATTACTTAAAAAATTAAGAAAATTAGAGAAAAATCAAAAAATTAGAGTTATATGATTATATAAAAAAACAACATTGCAAATTATTAATTTAATTATAAAGTGAAGCATATACTGATTGTTTAATTGTATTTATGGATTTTATAGGTTTTAATTTTAAGGGGGTCCTTATAATACATACAACTTATTTAATGCAACTAATTTTACTTTTGTATTACAAAGTGTAACTAATATAATTAATATAAAATATATTCTTTATTAATCCCAGTTATAATATTATAACTATTATAAGCTATCATCTGCTAAAAGATGATATTCGTTGAGTATACTTTCAGCCTGTATCAACTCTAACATCTCTTCTACAGTTGATGGCAAATCTTTGAAATAATAACCTTTTTTACCATTAGATACTAATCTTTTTGTTAAAATCTTTAAAGTAAAATAGAGTACTCTTGGCCTACAAATAGTTTCTTCTTAGATAAGACGCTGAGATGAGTTAACAATGGTTATTTTTTTTGCATTAAGTGGATAGCTTTTGTATTTAATGAATGTGTGCAAATAGTAGCAAATCAGATCTGTTACATTTACCGGTTTGGTTTTATCAAGCCAAATAACAATAATATCTGTTCTTAAATTCAACTCATCAATGCTAGTAAGCACAATATTCTCACTATCTTGAACATTAGCAACAAATAAATGCCAGTAATCATTAGCACAAACTTGAAATAATAAAAATGTTCGCTTTTTTAGCAAAATAACATCAGATAACTCATTTGCTTTGCTCATGTACACATTTAGAATTACTTTTACTTGCTGTGCACTAAAAATGATAATCTTAACAGTTAATTAATACTTGTTACATACTTTGATAGGAGAACGATTTAAACAACTAAAATAATAATTTGTAAGTGTATCACAAATGTTATCACTCATGTAGCCAGTTGTTAAAAATTCATTTTCATCTTTTAACTGTGTTGTTTCATAGATTGAAACATATGGCAGAACATCTTTTCCCCCAACTGTACTATCTATGTCATTTTAGATGTTGTCATACATATGTAGTTCTGAATTGTCAGCTGTTGCCTCTTTCAAATTTACCTTTTGTAAGTATTATTAGTTATGTAACTTACATTATGAGTTTTATTTATTAATGTAACTAAGGTATTGTATGTACTGGGATCATACACAATACTAGCTATAATGTTTGTTGATATTGATATATACATACTAGTTATTGGCGGATTAAAATAACCAATAGCTTTGTATTTTGAGATGAAATTCTATGCATTACCTGCTTTGTTTTTGTCAAGTCATACTCAGCAGATAAATAATCCAGCCATTTCATTTCACCCTTATATCTAATTTGTTTGTAGTACAAACAGTATCTTAGTTTATATATTGTTCTAACTATCCAACAATTACTCGTATTGATAAATTGTCTAAATTTTTTGATTTTTGAAGAAATGTTTGTTTTATGTAAAAACATTAGTAGTTTTAAATCAACTACTTCATGCTCAAAATCTATGATAAGTATATTTAATTAAGTATACCAATTTGTGGTAATGTGTTATCTATTATTTCTTTTAAACACTTTTCATCATTGGCTAAAGAACACTCACTACTTGTCAGAAGCACTTTGCGCTCTTTTTTAGGCTCTATAAATCTAAAATAACTAAAATTAATGCATACCTTTTTTTTTATTATCTTTTTTGTTATGCAATAACAAATTGATTGATTTTCTAACTTTGTTTAACTGTTTTTTTTCATTAATATTTGGTTTACTATGATTTGAAGATATCTGCTTTGCAGCTAAGCAAATCAAATCCATATGATTTGTATTCAGTGCATAAACTAAGAGTTTAACAGTAAATGATAAGTTATTTTCTGGTTGTTTAACCTTTAAAAGAGTAGTTACTGCAGAAATGACATGCTTAAACCTATCTTCTGACTCATTCATGAATTGTAGTTACTTGGTTGTAATAGGTACAAGTTTTCTGCTTTGCTAAAACTAAGTGTGCAAATGCATTATAAACAATACGTAAGTTACAATAGTTATATAAATATAGCAAGTTATATATGTTTAATAATACTAATAGTTATGTTTTATAAATAAACTTACAACAAAAAAATTATTAGTTGTATATAATTATCACTGCTTGAAAAAGATGCCATTGGTGCATAATGAGAGGATATTAGAAATCAATGTAACCAGTAAGAATTCAGCTTATATTGTTTTGACGATTAACATATTTTACAACTTTAGTTCGTGAGAAGATATTTGAACCTAATACATCAAATATCGCAAGAAAAAAAATTAACCACACTTTTGCGCAACCATGTATTGGATGAGGATAATTTAAAACTCTTGGGTGAGTTGTTTACACAACAAATATATTTAGCCAAGTATAAAAGCAATAAATCTAATATGAAATTCAACTTGTTGAATTTTATACCCAATTCCAACAGCGGTGTGATTCACGCTACATATTTGGTGCAAAAAGAAAATTTATTTGTATTGTTGGTATCAAACCTACTTAACATAAAAGTAACTTATGACTTTAATACTGTAAGTTTAATTAATTATCAAAGTAACACATAGATACTCAAAGATGCAGCAAAGAAGGACAAGTTAGAAATAGTATTGAAATCAAAGGATAAATACTTTGAATGTGATATAAAGATGTACAAAACTCAAATTAAACAATTGGAAAAATCAGTATTCAAATTCACAGACATGATAAAAACACAAACAACAAAATTAGATGCTGTGACATCACAAAATGAAAAGCTAACGCATGAAGTAAGAAATTGAAAATTTTAACAATAGATAACATTACTAAAAAAGAATATTAATGCTGCACAAAACATACTTAGTAAAACAGGTGGAATGAGCAGCTTACTACCGTCACCAGTAAAAAGTTCACCAGGAAAAGCTCAATAACAAGCACTATCACCTGCAAAGGTAAATGTTGAGGACAACTTGCACAAGTATGTTGCATATGCTATGTTTTTTCCCCATGAATTCATTGGTAAAAATCCAACACTATTTGAAGATGATAAAAAAGATGTTAGTGACACTGAACATATGAATAATGTCATTGGTTTACTTCATGCCTACCTGCAACTTAAGTTTAAAAATACATTGCAGAGTGTTAGTGGATTTAAACCAGCAATTATGCAGAATATGATTACAACAAAACCATAATCATTATCTGATATCAAGAATTTGGAGAAGCCAACGCACATCATTTCAGTTATTCCAATGGTAGTAGTTAATGCCAGGTAAATATTATCTACTATTAACCTTTTAGATTGTTTCATAATATTACAATTGAACCAACTAATATAAACTTGATAAATTAAATCAACTGTAATACTAAAAGCCAGGTTGTATTTGATAAAAGTAAAGCAAAAATAGAGCTTAAAACTTTATTAAGAGCGGGAAAACGAAAGAAACAAATAAAAGAAAGCGTGTCTCAAAAAATTCCGCAAGCAAAAAGAAAAAAACTTCAAGTAAAAATGAAATGAATGATAATAAGCCTGTTTATTAAAAAAGTTTATAAGTATAATTAGTTGTATAACTTATGTTTCTTTCTTATTAAATACTAATAATACTAATAAAACTTAAATATTATAACAGCTGTATTATGATTGGTTGTAAGTACAACTCACAAACAAAATCATTATAAACAATCAACAAACAAAAGAAGAATTTGAGAAAGCATTGGTGAACATTGGCGAACAAATAGTTACAATAAGCAGCAAAAAACAGTCTTTACTTTTTATTGCTCTGGCTGTGAACATATGTTCAAATGCATCACAATGCAAAAAACTACACAACAATTATATTAAATACTAAGTGGATAAAAAACTTTCAAAGCTACTAAAAGACCATGTGTTTGACATTGAAGATGTACAACTTATTGCAACTATGTTGAATAGAACTATTATTGTTAGCAAGTATGATACAAAGAAAAATATGTACTTCCATTATATAAATTTAATTAGGTGACAGAAGAAGATGTGCCACTACATGTTTCTCATTTATACTTGGAAAGTAAAGCGTTTAGCTTTATTATTGCAAAACCAAAAAATAATACAATAACATATGATCTAGCATTGGTACATTTATAAATATTGTTTAAACTTTAAACTTTGAAGAAGTTTAAAAAAGAGAAAGCAGAGTTAGAAAAAAAGATGTTAGAATTAGAATCAACAATAGCTTTTAATGATGTTGCAGACGCAAACAGAGTTGATTGGGAACAAAAGTACAAAAAAATACATAAAAAGAATATTGCTTTAAAAGAGCAGGTATGTAACTAATATATATAATATAACTTACATTTATGTAAGTACATAATTAATGTAAGTTATGTAATTGATTATAGATAAATTCCTTGCAAGAAGGAATTTAAGCTGCTGTTTTCACTTTACAATCTAGTGCAGATGAAAAACTCGCAGAAACAATAAAGATAACTGATTTCGATCTTACAAGCATTCAAAATATTAATAATCACTGCTCTGAATTAATTGGTTGCATTATGTACTTCACAAAAGAGTTCTTTGAGGTGCAAAAAAAACTAATAGAAGATATTAAAGGATTTTGAAACAATGATCAGGCTATTAAAGCAGCCAAGTTGTTGCATACATACATTCAAAGAAACTTGAAACATTACATTAACCGTTTTATTTCTAGTTTTAAAGTTACAAAGTTTGAGGCTTTAGTACTGACAAAAGCTAAAACTATTGCAAAAATGAAGAATTTGACCACACCTACTGGTATTATATCTGCCATTCCTGCGTTAGCAATAATTTCAATGTAAGATATTGTTGATTACTAACATAATAGTGTGTATTATAACAAGAAAATTGATTTAAATGATGATATTTTATTAACTAATAGTACACTAACAGATAATGCTAGTATTTACAACAGTAAGCTAGCACAAGAAGCATATTAGTATACAATGCAGCATTATAAGTCTACTTTAAGCAAAGGTAAAAAACGCAAACAGTTTTAAAGTTTACATAAAAAAAGTCCTGCAAAGATACCCAAGATAACTTTGGATGAAAGTGATTAAATTTATGTTACTATTATTACTATTATATACTTTATAACACAAGTTCAAAGTATTTACAGTTAAGTAGCTGTAAATGTTGCTGTAATGAATACTTATATAAATCAATTAAACTCTTATGTATTTAACAGTAAGAAACTCTTGAACAAGAAAAAGCAACTAACAGCAGTATGATGTTTATAAGAATTAACTAATTTAAGATTTAAATTTTGGAAGTACTTCTTACTACTTTTCCTATAACCTTTGAATTTCTTTCATTAGTACCAAAAGTCGAAGAAGCAGTTGTTAATATAATAACCAAATATAATGAAGATTGTTGTAGAATATACTTTTATAGTAATGTGTCAGATGCAAAATCTGTTGCAATAACTGATGCTGAGGCGGGAAATAGTGTATTAAATATGTTGGTGCGTATGATACATAAAAAGTACAACATAGAAGAAATTAATGACGTAAAGCGGTTTTCTACAAACATTGAACAGCATAAGCTATATTATGAAAATATCTCTAAGGTGTGTACATATACAATAGATGCTATTACCATTAGTTAGTACAGTTATATATTTTAATAATTTAGACAATAATGACATAGCTTTATTTTACTGTGATGCAAAAACAAAGAAAGTATTTATATTAGATAAATTAAACTTTATTAATGGATATTTATTAAATAAGATTGACTTTTACTACAGTAATAAGAATACAATCATTCTTACACCCAGAAGTGCAACATGTAATGAACATAAAGCCATGAATAAATGCTACTAATAGCATTATTACTTAGTTTAAAAACATCAGCAGGGATTTTTGGTGCTGCTGCATTTAGTATGAACTTTTTATCCAATATCCTATCTGCAAAAACAGTACAAAAAGTATGTTTACATTTTTTGTACAGTGTTATACCAAGTACACAGCTTGGAATTTGCATAACACCTTATGTAAACAATAGACCAGGAATTACAATGATTAAATAAAGTTATATATTAGTTATAAAAGTATTATAAGTAATGTAAATAACTTATGCCACTAATAAAACATTATAATATATTACAAGTTAGCTTATTTATGTATTGTAAGATTTGAACTCTTTTATTTCACAAATAAAAGCAAAATGCCCAAGACAAAACTCACTATATGCAAAAAAAGAAAGATTGAGAAAAATTTGACAAAGGAGGAGGAAATTAGACCGATCACGGACCCTGCCGAGCGATTTAAGAAGCTACGCACATTTGCTGACGATTATTTTCGTTAAAAACTCAATTCATTGTTGATCTTCCACATAACGGAAATTGCTTTTACTATGATATGGCTTTAAATGCGCTTTACAACACTGATAAAATGCAGACTATATGTGACGTAGTTGCCACACATATAAAACAAAAAAAACTTTTTTTGGAAAATCTCTTGTTTCCAATAAAAATAAATGTAAGCAGCCAAGAAGAAGCGTATAAAAGCATAAAAGAATATTTGAAGGCTGTAAAAACAAACAAAGAAGCAGATATACAAAAGATATACATTACATGAGAAATTTTCAAAAAGGAGATCATTATTTACTTGGTTGAATTTGACAAGGATGAACCACACGTGACTAAAGCTGCATTAAATATCTATAATGATGAGACAATTACTAACCTGCCAACTACATACCTTGTTAGAATGGAGGGCTACTACAATTTGCTCACAACTGCAGCATTGTATGATCAAAAAATAAAACACTACTTGCAAGACCAAATTAAGAAGTGTAGTGATGAATTACTATCATATAAGTTGTTGTTATTTAAAAAAGAAGAACTAAGTGAAGTTGATAAAGAAAATTTAAGAAGAAAGAAGGAAAATTTAGAAGTATTTAAAAGCAAACTGGTATATTAATACAATAATGACTAACTTTAAGAACAAAAAGTACAACAAAAGTGATTTTAATTGGAAACAGGTAAAATACAGTATTTATAGAAATAATATTAACAAAACAATAGTTAAAAGAACAGAATTGTACATTAATAAAGGAGAAAACTAAACTTGCCGATAGACTAAAAAAGTTGCAAGAAGTGAAAAAGAGTAAAAAGCAACAAACTACAAAAGTACCTTAATTCATACACTAATTATTAGGCAAACACTATTTAAAATAAATATGAGACATTGAGATTCCAATACAAAAAAATTGAAAAAAAAAAAATGAATTTGAACTTGAAATTCAAAATTTGAAAGAAGAAGTAAAAAAGCTTGAGAAGAATGTACTTCAATCCACATATACTAATTTTATTAGACTATAGAATTAGAAATGCTTAAAGTAAAAAATGTAAAATTAAAGTCTTTCTCTATAAAGCAAGATACAGAAATCTATACTATAAGCAAAGTATAATTACATTATTAATATTAGTTACGTTAAAAGAAAGATAGTAATGTAAGTTACTTAAAATTCTATAACATAGAAGGATGAAAAGCATTCAACTATGGTTGTTGACCTAATCAATAAAGTAAAAGAGTTAAATAGAAAGATATAAGCACTTTAATCAAAGATACGCACTGTAATATATTCACAAAAATACTAACATGGTAGTTGCAACAAAACAATGCAGTGACAGAAGTATTATTACAGGAGAGAAACAAAACAATTGAATCATTACAATCAATTGTACAATCAGTGAAAGAAAGTAGTGCAAATACAAGCATTACACGTTTAAAAAAGAAAGTAAGCTTCATATTCCTTATTTATATAGATTTCTACTTTGCAAGCTGTAATCAATGAAGGAGCAGAGTTTGCAAGAGCAGTGTTGCGCTATCAAACACAAGATGAAGATGAACAACCTATTATTGTGCAACAATCACCACTTTTTAAAGTGTATGTTTCTCTTAACAATACATACAGCATTAATAATATAGGTGCTATTGCAGCATGCTTTCGCCTTGTGATAGTCAAAGCCAAAGTATGCCAAGCTTTAAAATTTATTCCTGATAAACATGAAGAATTGTTTCAAGTTAAACTCAAAAAAGCCATGGAAGTTGTTGTATCAGCAGCAAAACAACTGTTAAAAGGAAGAGATATAACAATTAATCAGGAAAGTGCTGTTAAAGTGCTTTGTGAAAACGTAATTCACCAACATGACTTAACTTCATTGATATTTCAGATGAGTAGTGATGAGCAATATAGCATTTTAGTCTGGTTGATATCTAAAATGTAAGGCTTTTTTATATTATTAACTTTAAGGATATCTAGTAATACATTACAACAATGTACATCAGAAGTATTTGAAAATCATGCATTTGAAGCGCTGGAAGGGTTTGATAAAAAAGAGGCAAAAGTTCAATTTAACCTCAAAAAAACAAACAAAAGATATACTAAAAGCAAAAAGGATAATGCAAAAAAAAAAAGAAGAATTGGACTTCCTTTGGGACAGGATAAATAAAATATTTATTACTTATTATACTTACATATATAATGAAAATACGTAACTAACAAAATATATCTTTATAATAAAAGTTACTTACTTGTCAAATTTCTGGTAACAGTAAAAGTACCCATGGTACTTATATTTGTAGAAGTGTTTGTAATATACTCTTTAGAAGTGTTAATGATCTTGCTGGCATTTAACAAGTATATTATACTTGTGTGGCTGCATGCTTTGTGTGGGTCTTTTATAAGTGAAAAGAATTAAGATTCCAACAAATACATCCAAATTTCACTAGTAACATGCATATGTGTAGCTTGTTCATTTGCAGATGTACATATCTGTTGTAAAGGTAAATGTGATAAAGCAACATGACTACAAGTATGCTATATACTTCACATCTGCAAGAGTTACTCTCCTTTAGTTGTTTTGTCAAAGGTGAAAACCTGTGACAGTACTTCTTGAAGCAGAAAGATCAACTGTTATTATTTTCGAACTTATTACATAAGCGAATACCAATATGTGCGCTATACTCACTATTAGCGCTCCATTAGAGACTTAATTTAGTTATTAATGATGCAAGGACATATAGAGCAGTGGGGGATAAAAATGTGTTTGCATATCTTTTACACAAAAACAAATAAATGATGACTTTTACAGATAAGACATGTTTCGTTGGCGACCAGAAAAGCATATTAAATATGTTGCTGAGTGCGTAACAGTTAAATATTACACCTATTTAACTATAATAGCAAAGAAAGACTTTTTTATGTATAGTGGGCTAACCAAACAAAAGTACTTTTTGTCAAAGAAGTTGAATGAGAAGACAGAATATTGAAAGATTGTGATATATTTTAGGCCAGCAACTGTGTTAAAAGATTATGTGTTAGCATCACATGAAAATCTGAAAAATTCAATAACTAATTACAGTTAAACAAGTAAAGCAAAGTTAAAAACTTTGAAAGAAGGAATGGCTATAAGTGAGTATAAAAAGGTAATAACAAATATAAAAGAAATAGGAGGAGCAACCCGCAAAAACATTAATCAACTTTCAATCATGCAATACCAGCAGAAAAACCCACAAAAGGCGTTTGAAAACACTTATATTCTAGCATTGCAACAAAGTGATGCTGTTTGATCACTTTAATATATCGGAGTTAAACATGTGGTTGTAAGAACGCGAGATTCTCTAGCAATCATGATGAGACAAAAGATGCTGATGACAGACACTACTTTCAAGGTTGACTGTAACCATATTACAGCTGTAGTAGTTGAAAACCAAGATTTCACAAACCTCTTACATATAAGATTTATGTACTTACATGAGGTATATATGAACATTACTATCATAACTTATATTACTAATAAGATTAAAATCGAAAGGAATACACACATGTTACAAGGTTGTGTATTTTGGAAAAAGCATTGAAGGATGAATTTAATGAGTTAATTGCAAACAAAACTATAATTCACGATAGAGAGCAAGGATTGATAAATGCTTAGGATACTGTGACAAGCAACAATGTTAAGCATCTTTTGTGCTTAAATTATTTTAAAGATAATGTTAAACAAAAATTAACAAAGCTAAGTATTACAAGTGACCAAAAAAGCTTGTATTAGCCCCATTGTTTGGAGCCAGATGGTGTGGAGGAATAGTAGATCAAACAAAACACTATATTAAAGAGAACCTACCTGCAATATATAAATACTAGTAAGCTTTCATTTTTATTTAATAATTAGAAAATATGAAGATGTTATTGAAAAAGCAAAAGGACAGATTTTACAGAATTGGTTCAAAAAAAATAAATAAAAGGACTTGTTAGAGTGTATATCAAAATCTCAATGACAAGCAAAAGGACAAGTAGATAGAAGAAGAGTTTTCACTAATTTGATAGAATTTATGAATGCACAGTTCAAATTTAAGTTCCAGATAACTGCAAACTCATTATTTGACGAAATTATTAGAGCAATAATAGATTACTTTGACCAGCAAAGTGTTAATACATATACTAAATATACAAACTTTAGCTAAGAGAAGCTGTTGTCTACAACTGTTACAGAAGAGAGTAAAAACTTTAGACTAAACTTGTAGAACTATTTTTGACATGCTCAAAAGCTTATTAGATATCATGGAAATCCATTCCAGTTAAAAAGCATCCAATTATCATTTTTTGTTTTTTATTTGGCTAGTATAGATAAAAGCAAGAGTGAGCATCTTGAAAATCTGGCTAAAGAGCTTATTTACAGAAAGGCTGTTTATATTATTGATGTTAATAATGCTAAATGTCAACTTGCTGTAGTGCGCTCATTAGAGACTGACAAAAGAAAAAAAAAATGTGAAGTGAAAGACAAGGTTAGCACTATAAAAAGTATTAACAAATTTTAGAATATATTAACTTGTTCATGTTTTATAAGTAATATAAGTATCATAACTAATATAAGTAGCGGTTCCACACCTTTAAGATATGTGAATGTGTTATTGCAGTAATGGAGACAGTAAAGAACACAACATATCTAAGTTATGTTAAAAAGAACAAAACAGCAACACAGGTTAAAAAGAGTGTAAATGGAAAGAAAAATAAAACAAGAGGCTTGAAACCAGGACAAAGAAGGCATGGCCAGCGATCCAAAGGAAAGGATTAGACAGAAGGAAAAGTAGCCTTAGTGTTTGCCCTCTTTGACTTGATACAACTTGCAAAAAATAACAAGGAAGAGTTACAACGGCAAAAACAAGAAAAAAATAGTTTTAGTAGAGATGCTGTGGTAACACAATCAAAAAATGTCAGAAAGGCATATTTTAGTACTCAAACAAAGTATGTAAGACAGAAAAGAAAGTTTAACTTTGATGATTCAACTTTAAAACAAAAAAAAACAAATACAATTATGATATTAACTAATTCAAAAAGTAAAGGTGAGAAAACAATAGTTACACTGACAGATTCCTCTGATGATAGGTACAAAACAGACTCATCTAACGGATATGAAAGTTAATAACTTTGCAAACTAATATAATGCCATAAATGTCAAGAACAAAATTATTCTTCAATAAATTACCACATAAAAGAATATGAGTGACAAAAGTAATATTAGTATAAAAACTAAAATAAGTTGTATAAGGAATAATGGTATGTAAAATTCAGATACCCCAATTTTAATATTGATAAATGTAAAACTGTAACTGTACAAGATTTTGTATTAATGTATCAAACAGTATCAAAAACTAAAGAATAAAAGTATGACTATCACGATTTTATTGCACAAGACAAATTAAAGAATGATTTGAAATATATGCATACTATTTTTAAAGAAATCGAGTAAAAGAAAATTTTTAAAGGATATATTGATATATATTTTTTCTAATGATGTAAGAAAATATTTTAAAACCAGTTTCACGCAAATGTGTGCTGTTAAGCTCCAAAAAGTGTTAAAATTTACAGTACAATTAAAATGAGTGATTTTTGCTGCTAATCATGGATGGAGTATCTATGATAGTCATAATGGGGTATTAAATCAAGAAAAAACAAGAATAGAAGTTTTAAGAAACCAACCTAAGTTGGCATTAGATTGAATCAATGCTATTTAGCATACAAAGTTGAAAAACATAATAATGGAGGTGATAAACAATATAGATTAAAGCTTTTTCAATTTGAACACAATTAAGGAAATCAAAAGTTGTTTTTATTTTACCTATCATAGTACAAAAGAGAATCACTTAGCTGTTCATATGTTTGAATATAGTGAAGCACCAGAGGCTCTCATAACACATATTTTTTAGGTAAAATAATTAAAAAAACATATATTAATTCATAATAATTGTGTAAAGACAAAACAAGACAAAACAAAATGCGCTCAGACCAAAGAAGACATTGTACAAGTAAAATAGAATACTTATAATTAAATTTAATTTCATATTTTTTATTGATGATTTTGACTTATTGCAGTAAGCGCTCTTTTTATTTCTTTCCAACCTTCTTTGTTTTTAGCTCTATTGAACACTTCTTTTCTTTTAACAGAATTTAGTAATTCTTTCCAATCTTTTGATCTTTTTGGAAGTAAACTTTGTTTTGTCTATAAATCATAATCTTTCTTATAAAATAGCAAGTATTTATGAAAGAGAAGTTTATGCTTTTTGTGTTTTATATGATTGTTTTTATTTGCATTAGCAGTTTTAAAATTACCTACAAATAATTCACAGCACACATTTACAACATTCTTGTTTTTATTTGTTGTAATATGGAAATATTCATATATTTTTGGTTTTGTATCCTAATTTATTTCATCTTTTACTGATTTTGTATTATCTCTCTCACTATCTGTGGCACCAGATTTTCCCCCCTCTTCCTCCTCCTTTGTTTGAAGCTTATCTGCTGCATCTTTTATATTAAATATGTTGTGTGAAACAAAGAGTTGACCAGGCAAAATCAGACAAAACCAGATGAAATCAGATGTGTTAAAACGTGTAAAAACATTGTAATACATAAACCATACAGAGTTAAAGTCTCTCATCTAGCTTACTTGTAACTAATATATGTAATAGCTGTAATATTATATGTTTGAAAAGCCAGCTGCATAGCTGCTCTTTATGCTATACAGTTTTTTATGAGAGATGCATGTTTGAATGCATAAATTATAAAAGATATTTTTGTTTTGATAGCTGTAGGTAGGAGTGTGAGGGATGTAAAGAATAGACCTGTAATTTATCTGTATGTAGGACACAATTTTATGATCAATGAAATATTGCATGTAAATGTTGTATTAAGCATGAACTAGCTTTGATGGAGCAGTAGCTTATGTTGAATAGGTGCATACAAGTAAAAATTTGAAGTGTTTTTATTATATGGTTTTTTTTGCCAACTTGTTGATATTTTTTAAAATTGTTTGTGTTAATTATAAGGTCTGTCAACTAAAAACAGAACAAAGTAAAACATAAAGGAGAAAGTAGATGAAAAAAAGTTAAAGTTAATAATGATAACACAAATAAAATTATAAGATGATAAAAGCTGTCCATTTTATGGAGAGGTTTTAATCCTTATGCTGATATTAACACATATCATTTGATGTACCATATATTTTCAACAGTTTTTTTTATTTTAACAAAAGATAAAAAAAAAGTAGATGACAGCATAAGAAACCAAGAGAAGACTTATGAAAACTGTAATACAAGTTGTTTAATATTATATTAAGTTGTTATTTGTAATATAATAATAACTAAACGCTAGAATTTCTGTGATGTGAAGTGTATGTAGAACTTGATAGAAACTTTAATAACAAATGCATAAACCAAGTTTGTAACAAGTTCAAAAACACTAAAAAACATGATATACAAGGAGGAACTTGATATTGCACAAGCTTTTCAAACTTTAACAAATTAACAACTAAATAGATTTACAAATTTCTACTTTTGAATTGGCTATTATTTGATCACAGTTTCATTTAATATTGTTTTATGATTCTAATTTATTTGTTAAAATTACTAATTTTACATTAACTCAGTTTAATACGTATTATATCAGCAGTTTTATCAATTTTGCAATCAACAAAATTAGAATCAAATGATTTAAAATAAAGAGAAGGTTGCCATAAAAAAGTAAGTATTTAATTATAAATACTACTTTTTATAGTATGGCTTTAACAATATCCTATAAAAGGATTTTTAGGCGATTTTTAACTTAAAAAAGCTACAAATATAGGGCTATTATAAAAGACATACTACATTTCTTAATATTTTACTTTTGTTTTTAACCTTATAAACATCTTAGTTATTAACTTTGAATTTTTTAAGAAAATTGGAAAAACAATTTTGTCATATCTTAAATAACTTTATGTCTTATTATCTTTATAATGAGTATTTAATATAACTTTTGCATTGATACTCTTTAAACTTGCATTTACATTTTGAGGAAGCTTTAAAAACTTGTATGGTGGTAATAACTGAGACTGTATTATCTTTTGAGTAAAATAAATAATTCTTGGACCACATATTATAAATTTCTTTTGTATAAAATCTTAAGTTGAATCTACTACTCTGATTTGTTGTCTTATCTTTTGATTATTAAATTTGCATTGTTTTAAATAGTTGATTATTAAATTAATCACTTTAACATCATTTATAAAAATTAAATTGCATTTTTTGTTATAACTATTTAAACTTATAATAATTACTAAGTCATTTGTTAAATATATAACAAACAAGTGCCAATGCTTATCAATTAATATTGGCCAAAAACAAATTGTTGTGTCTACAAACTCTGTTATAGCAAGTTTCTTTTTCTTTTTATTACATTTTAAAGAGTATATAATGTTTAACAAAGGATACAAAGGTGTTAATTATTATTATGCTAAAGTTTTATTACCATACTTAAAAAACAGAAACTTACGAACACCTTTTGAAGAAAAACTAGATAATGATCTTGCAGCTATTCATACAGTAATAGAAAATATAAATTGTGAGATAAAAAAGTATTATATATGTAGTAGTGTTTTCAAAGCACATACTAACAATTTAAAATGTGTAAAACAAAAGCACATAAAGATTTAAAAGGTAGTTAGAGGTCTAATAAATGAATTTCATACACTTTTATGTAATAAATATGATTAAAAGTTAATTTATAAAAATTAAATGTATATTAAACACATTGAACATGTTGGACACATTAAATACATTATACATGTTGAACATGTTGGACATAGAAATTAAACCTTTTAAACATGTTGAACAAGTTGATTATTTTTCACAAACAACTGCAAGATGTCAGTTTATGGTTGTTTTTCTCACAAAAAGGACAATGAAGGGAAAATAATTTCTATCTGCTTTAAACTTTTCTGAAGCAACAAACAAACAGCTAATATGGTTAAAGCTTTTCATATTGCCAAAATGAAAAAAGAGGATAATACTTATACAGTATTTTATAATACTAGATTATAGTTATTTGATAAGTAATATATAGATTGGACTTAAATTGTAGATCAAAATCCAAATAAATTGTACTTTATTTTATGGCAATAATTTTTAAAAAGGGTAAAAGGTACAAAAAATTCTGAAAAACTACTGTTGTTAAAAGAAAATTAGTACAAAATTATTAATGCAAACAATAAGAGGAAAAAAATGAAAATTTTCAATATAATCCAAATGAAAAAGATAAAGAGAAGAATAAAGCAGAAAATGACCGTTCTGAGTTTGAAGATAATGCAAATCTTTTTAATTAAATAGCTTCTTTTATATTCACACATTGAGTTTAATGTGTCCAACATGTTTAACGTGTTTAATGTGTCCAATATGTTCAATATGTTTAAAGCTATAATATGTCCAACACGTCCAACATGAACAACATAAACAAAACATTATACAAACCAAGTTTTGCTTGTTTTAACATTTTATTTCATTATTATAAGCAAAAAAGCCAACTTGGTTAATTAAAAATATCCCTACTAGCATTCTATCTAGTTTATTTTTAATTTAAAAGTGTTTTGTTGATTGTATGGTACTAAAACCTACTCAAGTAGGACTTTAACTATGAAAACAGCTACAGAAAACATAATAAGAAGATTGGTGGTCTTACTGCTGTGTACACTTAATGGTTAGCGTTGCATTAATAGGAAGTTGGTACTTCAAGATATTTACACATATCCATATGCCCATCATATTAACATTAACTGCAAAATTTTATAAAGAAACTCAAGAATTGTTGCTATTACTTCTATTATTTCAACAACAAACATTACAACTCAAGTAAAACAGCAAATTATATCAACAGCTCAACAACAACAACCTATCACAACATATGTTACTTAAAACCAGTGTATGAAGAAGTTATGTTCTTATTGTAGCAAGAATGGTTATATAAATATTTGTATTTAAATTCTGATAGTTTTTAATTTTAGTAATAATATTAGTTTCAATAAAGTAATTTTTAAATTAAATAATATCTCTTTTAATTGTTTATTTTGTTTAAAAAATATTTCTTTGACTTTTTTTTACTTACCTTGTTTTGCACTTATATTTTACCTTTTTATAACTTGTTTTTAAGTAACATTTTATTAATTTCTTTATTATTTAAGATTTTAGCTTTTTTATTTTCTTTAATAGATGATTTATAAGTAAATTCTCTATTATTCTCCTTAAAGACCCTAGCAGCATTTATTAGTAATTATTAAACAATATTAATGTTAATATCAAATTTTAAAATAGTTTTATTATTATTTAACTTAATATTTTTAAAAAAGTTTATTAGTATATAAATAGTTTTATTATATTTAAAAACTTTATATTTTTTAATATTTAAAAATATTTATTTGAATTTAAATAGTCCTTAATATAAAGTTCTATTATTTATTTTATCTTATTTAGAAAATTAATATATAATAATGTTTTTAACTTTAAGTTTTGCAGTTTTATAATGATAAGTATTCTTTTTGAAGTGTTTATACTTTTTTGCAATAATATATAATATAATAAACTTATAATATATATTTTAGAAGATATTATATCTTTTTAATATAGTATTAATATTTTCTTCTGATAATTTAATATTAACAAAGACAAATATTAAACAATTAAAAAATAAATTTAAACTGTTCTTTTACAAATTTATTTCTAAGTATTAAGTACATTATTAATAAATTTTACCTCTTTTTCTGCAAATATGACAGTTTTTACATCTTTAATATTTTTACAAATTTTAACTTTATATAGTAAAAATATGTTTATAGTAATGATATCTATATGTTGTTTACTTTTATTCTACTATTGAATTTAAATATAAAAATGATGATATTGAAGAGTTATTTAAATAAAGTTAGAAAATAAAAAAGAAGAGCTACTTAAAACAATCAAATAAAAAGTTAAAAGTTTAAAATTTTAAGCTTTACATAACTGAAACAGAAAGTATAAAAACAAAAACTATAAAAGATAAAATTTGTATTTTAAATATACTTAAATATAAAAACTCAAGCTATAAAACTAATTTTATATCCTTTAAGTATGTGCACCAAGCCAAAAATGATTTTGCTTTACTATATATTTGAATTTTAATCTTTTATTTAATTATAAATAAAACTTGTACTGGAAATAGTTTATTAAATCAATTACAGATATTTAGCAAGCTTATTAAGTAATTTTAATTAAAGATTTCAGTAGAAAGTGCAACAGAAATTTAATAATAAGAAATTAAAAGAGACAGCTTGCTGCTTAGACTGAGCTAGGTTAGACGAACAGGTTACCCTATCTCTACCCCAGGGCTCATCATGGTTGTACCTTTTTTGACACTGATTCGCCAGAATCCTCACCGCCACTGACGGTTTTGAGTTATATGTGTCCTGAATGAATGCTGTTGAGGCTACATGACTGGAAGCCAATTAGGCCACCTTTGAAGAGTCACTCGCAACACAGCTAGACACTCGTTATACATCCACTGCTGGCACTCCTTTTTAACACAATTTTATTACAAGGTAGTCCGGTGGGATTCGAACCCTCGACTGTCCTGCATGGACCGGGAGTAGTTCTACCTAAGCTACAGGACCGGTTATCCATCCAAGTTTGATGATCTCCCAAGTGCACAGAGCAAAGTATCAGTGGGACTTAAATGATGATTCCGGACGGGATTCGAACCCTCGACTGTCTTGCAGAGACCGGGAGTAGTTCTACCTAAGCTACAGGGCCGGTTATCCATCTCAGCTTAATGGCTTACCAAGTGTTCATAGTGACATGTTAGTGGGTCTCAAGGGTGGTGTCTGTTGCCTCATCTCACTGTACGTCCATTTACCCTGTGGTCAACCTGACTCTCTTCTGTGCAAAAAACTTTTCCATTATGAACTTATGGTACCAACCGAATTATTTATCTTTGCATGAAAATGTAGAGAAAAATGCGGCAATTACGAATTCGAAGTCGGCCGTCTTTGGTCTGCTTTTGCTGTTCCAATATATTGAATTCTATTTTGCTACTTTTTACGTTTGGTCGTAGTAGTACTGGAAGCGGTTGTGTTGTAGAGTTGATAGAAAATAATTGACGACAAGCTTCCGGTTACTCGTTCTTTCTTCTTTCGTCTATTGTGGTCGTTTGAGATAATATCATAAGTCTGAAGACATGTGCTGAACTCACTATCCATATCGAAACTTGTTTTCTAAGTCACTACTTGTTGATATTAATTGAACCGCGGAAGCAGTGTGAACTGTTTTTGTGGTTGTCTTGGTGTGCGTTAGTTGGGTAACAATAGAACACTAAAAGAGTAATAAAGTGCTAATTTACAACAAACCATTGCATCTTCAAAAACGCACGATGCAAATACATGTGAGTGTCGACAATACTGTTACTATGTTCTATGAACATCTGTTAGATCATCTTCAGCGCGACACAGAAATAGGATGCACTGCAGAAGACATAACGTTCATGTTTAAACCTAAACCAACGACCACCGTTTCACAGAAACAACAAAAACTTCTTATCACGCGAACAAAACAAATACTACAAGACGAAACATTCTATAAATCAGTGCATACACATGAACATGCGATAAATACGCTAAAAGACATGATAGAAGAAGGATTAGACGTTCGGTTGATTTTCCCACTCACGTACGACTTGTTTCTCGTTAAACCTATTTCGCAACACGAATACGCATCAGTACCTACAACAGTAATACCACCAACAGACGCACGTATCGCATGGATAAACAAAGTTTTTGGCAAAGTTTGGTTAGATCGCGTAATATTCGCTAATAAGTCCTCATACGCTCATCTTACATGCGATACACTTATAGCATCACATTCTATACCTAACTACACTGGAACAAGTCTTTTATTTGGATCAAACGAGTTCCCTCACTGGAAAGAATGGAGAACTCATCTACACGGTGTTACGTTTCAAAAACCCATCTCTAAAGTTACTGTACCATTCTTTCGACACGGATCTCCAAATAGCGTCGATACCGACTTAATTTATCTATTTCCACAAAAACCAGATCCAAAAGTTGCAAAAGATTTTCTAAAAGATGGTGAGAAACTAGATCAAGATCGTAACATTATCACCATCAAAGATGGAATCGTCAACTATTGTTACATAGGTATCATCGATAGTGTCAATAACGCTTTGCTTACGACATACTCGATGCATGAACAACAATTCGAATTACCTGTTATGCATCGTATAAAACGAGTCGTAGCGATGAAGGTGAACGAAACGTTACTTCACGTGTTGGTCAAGCTACGCAAAATACCATCTATTCGTGAACGCGTAGTACAAGCGATCCAATCGTACGATTTTCATTTTAGAAAAACAACAGTTTCTGAATTGGACATCACAAAACTAGACCTAGATGCTGATACGATCAAAACACTTTCATTTCGATTTTGTCAAACGATTGCGTTAATGAATGGTATCGAATGTTTTACAAAAGATGTTACAATAGAACAATTTCCAGATATTAAACCATTACTGTATCGACAAGTACCAAAAGAACCAATTGTACATTTAGAAATCGTTACAAAATATCAGAAAATGTTTATCGAAATGATACAAGGTGTGAACGTAACTAGTGTTGGAGATTTGCACTTGTACTCGTTACAAGATCAAGTAATGAATTGGTTTCATGAACAGTGTAACGGATTGATAGTTGATTATCGATATGAGCTGTTGAGATACTATCCATTAGATAATAAAGTGAAACGTGGAACGACAACGTGGCCAGAAGATGAACACAGTGATCAACGTTTAGAAGAGACGATTTCTGTGTTCGGGTATGAACCAAGTAAGGGTTCGGTGTTACCAAAGTGTACTATTAAGTTGGGAAACAAGTACTATATCATATGTAGTAACAAGGGTTTCGATACTGAAGCAGCGAAACATGCTCATAACCAACTAAGTGACAATGACAATCGATTGATGAAGCAGTTTGTGCAATTGTATTCTTTCAGTGAATACTATTACGTATTTGATCAGAATCTAAATCTAGTAGCCAATAGAAATGTACTCACTAATTTATTATAATTAAATCAGAATATTTCCTATTTTCTTGCAATTTGTTTCGCATTTGAATACTTGTTTTTTCTTGTGGAATATTCTTCATCATGAACAACTCCGACTCTCCAAAATTTACAGAAAAAGTAATTCCACGATCAGCAGAGATCGTTGGATACATTTCAGTATGGCGAGCGTATTCTGCTGTTGTGTATTTTCCATTTTTTGAGAATTTGATTTTCCCAGTGTTTTTATCCCACAGTAGTCCTACGACGTCTCCCTCACCAAACGTATCTAAGATTACATCTTCGTTGCTTTCTACGCTTTCCCAAGAGCCTTCATCGTCATCTGCTGCGTTCATATTATCAGCCTCTTCAGTGTCTAGTATTTCTATGTCATCTTCGTCGTCGTCGTGATTTTGACCGGTGTATACGGTACCATCGTCACCATGATAGCCAATAGAATCTTCATGCCAACCAACCATACCCTTATTATAGTTTTTAGGAGCAAGACCGATGCCTACAGCACCATCAAACGCATTTTTGTCAATATTGATTACTTTAACTTCGAAATATATTACATTATTGGGATAATAGGGTGGAATGTGAAATTGTATTGTGGCGTTGTCAAACGAAGAGATTTTGGCGTCTGTTACATACATTCGTAGTGTGGAAGTTGGTTGTATTCGGTTGTGAAACAGTACCAGTTTGTCATTCAAGTCTGGTTTCGGTACCTTCTTGGGTGCTGGTTTGTATCGTTGCATGTGATTGTTACAAAGCTGAATTGTGCAAACAATCGAATAAGATTTTGAAAAAAATAAAAAGTCTTTGGATTGTGGTTAACTATTAGTTTCGACTAATTTATTGTCATGGCGAGTAAGATTTTCTATCTGCGCCAACCACTGAAAGTACCTATTTTCTAGGCTTTGTTAGGAATTACGCGATTTTGCAACCTCACCATCTATTTTCTTCGACGTTCTTTTCGTCTACTAGGAAGTACCGTCTGGTAGCTCTTCTAGAGGTGTCAAAGGTAAAAAACAGCCAACACTAGAAACCTGTGCGCACAGGAGAAACTAGTGGTGCTGAAAACCTTTTAAAGACCGTAGTCTTATTGTGTCTTGGCTCTACTGTCGGGTCAAGAACATTTTACGCTTCTAGGTTCACCATTGGGTTTCATCAAGAACACTTTGTCTTGGTCGCAATGTGATTCATCGAGAGCAATGTCTTGGCTCCAGTCGTTCCATCAAGAACACTTGCATCTTGGTTCTAACTGACGTCAATACTGATTCATCAAGAACTTTTGTCTTGGTCTGTTCAAGTATGTTCTTGGTTCTACGTCGTTGATTCAACAAGTGCTTTTGTACACTCCTGTCATTTGCAGGTCGTGTAACATCGCCCGTACCTTTTGGTTACTAGGCTGACGTATTTGGACGAAACCCAAAACCACATCTGTGGAAAAATAGGCTAACCATAATACGCATTCTGCACAATTTGTGTGCATCTTACAATCTATTTCAGATTGGGTCGCAAAAACAACTTCATCGCACCACTAGTGTTACTTTTGAACATGGTCGGCTTCTATGCCTGCGACAGTCTCTTTTTTCACGTACGAAATTAGAATAAATTGAAGGTTGACAATGAGGGTCAACACGACCCACGATCTTAAAGGTTGACCCTATTATTGGGGTCAACAACTTATAAATACTACTTGTTGACGACATATTTTTCACTACCAAAACTTCAAAATGGTCAAGCGTTCAGCACCTAAAGCAACACTAGCCTGTGAGGCAATGAAACTTGAGGTTCAAAAAAAGATCACAGAACGTGTTTACGCTGAGCTAGTTGAGTATGCAAAAAAAGCAAATGTTCCAT
>JAESGV010000249.1_pt1 | contig 25721 bp, 27 predicted proteins | sample 9269781 | NCBI WGS metagenome assembly JAESGV01 (sample SAMN15741586, study PRJNA653496) | algae metagenome | isolation source: Tildeniella torsiva UHER 1998/13D and co-occurring heterotrophs from... | place: Slovakia: Slovak Paradise National Park, Hrabusice, Kosice Region | collected 2000-01-01
GCATCCCTGCCTGACCGGCGAGGTCCGGGGGTAGCAAGCGCAAGGGCGGGTGGTGCGGCCGCAGGGAGCGTGAGCGACCGAGGCTCGGCCCCCTTGCGGGCGCGAGGGGCGGTGCCCCTGAGCCCTTCCCGCGTCAGCGGGCTACACAACAACCCGGCGGAGGCGCCCGCGCTCCCATAAAGCGCTGTAGGGGGTCCGGAGCCGGGGAGGCCGCAGGCCTCTCATTGTCCGACAACCGGCGCCGGCGGCGCCACCATAAACGGCACACCAGCCGGAGGCCTGCGCGCGTCCGCCCGGGGCGGAGATCCGCGCGCGCGGGCCGGGAGGCCGTTCGCCGCCCTTCGACCGGTTCAACAGGGCAGCCGCAGGAGTGTCGGCGCAGCGGCCGGCGCTAGCCGGGACACGGGACCGACTGCCCCCGGCGAAGGGCTCCGCATCAGCCTCCGGGGCGGCGTCTGAGCCCCTGCCGGCGGCCGGCTCGATGCCGGGCGACGGCATGGATGGGTGCGGGAAAGGCCCCCTTCCCGCTTCGCCGGGTGTGGCCCGGCGAACCTGGCGGCTTGGCCGCCGTCGTCACTACGGCGGTCTCCCGCGTAGTGACGACGGCGTTCGCGGGCTCCGCCGGGTGCGGCCCTGTCACCTTGGTTGCCGCACGGGTGGGCAGCGGGCGCGACGACGCGTGCCCGCGAGTGCCAGGATGGGGCGCCGGCCGCTTGCAAGCGCGGCTTGCCGGACACACCGCCGAATGGTGACACCCCAGGCCCTCGGGCCACGTCCTTTTGAGGAGAACATGATGGCGAAATACGCCGAACGAGCCGGGCGCGATCCCGGCGAGTGCCGACCTGTCCGCGCCCCACGGGCGACGGCGGCGGCAACACCCATGGAGGTGAGCGACGACGAGAAACAGGCCAGGTAGGGCAACGACGGTCGGCAATGCGACGGGCTGACGGGTGTTTCCCGGCCCAATTCGCGTGCAGACCGGAGTGCAGGAGAAGCGGACTAGCTAACCGAGTTTCCGGCCCCTCCCCCGGGCTTCCCGGGGGCCGCCGATGCCACGGCACGGCGGCGGGTCATCAACACTAACCGACGACGAAAGACGACGATGTGGACGCCCTGGCGTTCGACCTGAAGACAATGGCGCTGGCGAGCGGGGAAGGCTCCTTCACCACCCGCGCCCAGCGCCACCGAGGATTACAGCTGATGGCCCGCGAGCTGCGCGCCCTGGGCTATGTGTTGCCCGGCGCGCGCTCGCTCAAACCGAAGCACGTCGAGGCCCTGGTGACGAGCTGGCAGGCCGCCGGCCTGAGCCCCGGGACCATGAAGAACCGCATGGGGCAGCTGCGCTGGGCCACCGCCCGGCTGCGCAAGGCCAGCATCATTCCGCGCGACAACGCCGAGCTGGGCATCCCCGACCGGCATGCGTTCCGGGGCAACCGCGCCAAAGCCCCCTCCCCTACTCAGCTCGCCACCCTCCCCGAGCGGATGCAGCTGGTGGTGCGGCTGCAGCTCGCCTTCGGGCTCCGTCTCGAAGAGAGCCTGAAGTTCCGGGTGCGCGACGCGGATCTCGGCGGGCGGATCGCCCTGCAGGCCTCCTGGTGCAAGGGCGGCCGCGCCCGGGAGGTTGCCCTGGTGCATCCCCGCCAGCGGGCGCTGCTCGACGAGGTGCGCCGCCTCTGCGGCGACGGCTCCCTCGTCCCCGACGGGCGCAGCTACATCAGTTTCCGGCGCGAGGTGGAATCCGCCACCCGGCGCGCCGGCATCTTCAACATGCACGGTCATCGCCATTGGTATGCCCAATGGCGTTACCAGGAGCTGGTCGGGCGCCCCTGCCCCGCCGCCGGCGGTGCCACCTATGAGCGGCTCTCGCGCGCTGAACGCGCCGCCGACCATCGGTCGCGCCTGCAGATCAGCCGCGAGCTGGGGCACGATCGCCTGCAGATCACCGATACCTACCTGGGCAGCCGCTTCGCGGCGAAGGTACGCTCATGAAGGCGGAGGTCGCCAAGCTGCTCCCCACCCTCCAGGAGGAAACCAGCGCTGCGCTGGACGTCGCCGCTGCCAAGCTGCTGGACCTGGACCATATCCGCCTGTCCATGTTCATGGCCGCGCGCAGCGGTCTGTGGGGTGTGCGGATACAGCTTCCCGACGGTTTCGCCATCCGCGAGACCGAGGCGGCGCGGAAGCTCGAACGGTGGGCCCGGGAGGAAGGAATCCGGTTCGAGTGGCAGCGCCGCACCGCTGACATGCCCGACGGCCGACGGGTGGAAGTCCAGGAACCGGAGTTTTCGTGGGAACCCACGTCTAAGGCGTAGCGCTGTAACGTTATAGCGCTACAGCGCTATAACGCCTTAACGTCGCCACGCTATGACGCTGTAGCGCGACAGCGTCATGCTGCTTTTGCGCTACAGTGCTACGATGCTTTAACGCTACACCGCTATAGCGTTATGCCGTCATAGCGCTAAGGTGCGAGCATGAGAACAATCGCCCTCGTCACCCAGAAAGGCGGAGCCGGCAAGACCACGCTTGCCGCTTCCCTGGCCGTCGCCGCGTCCGAGCACGGCGAGAAAGTCATTGCCCTCGACCTCGACCCCCAAGGGTCGCTGGCCAGTTGGGGAGAGGGCAGGGAGGCGGCCAAACCGGACGTTGACCGGGTTAGCCCCGATCAGCTGGCGAAGCTCCCGGCCATTCTCGAAGCGCTCTCGGGGAAGGGCTACACCTGCGCCATCCTCGATACCGCCGGGATGGAAAGCGCAGGCGGCAACCTGGCCATGCGGGCGGCCAGCTTTTGCCTGATCCCGGCGCGTCCGTCGCGGATTGACCTGCAGGCCACCCTTCCGACCGTCCAGACCCTGATGCGGCTGGAAATGAAGGACCGCTTCGCCTTCGTCCTGAATCAGTGCCCGGCCGGCCGCAACAGCCGCGCCACTGAGGCCGCCAGCGGCCTCAAGATGCTGGGACTGCTCGCGGAACCGATGATCATTCAACGGGCCGACCACCAGGACGCCCTGGCGGCAGGGCAGGGGGTCACCGAGTTCGCCTCAGACGGGAAGGCGGCCGAAGAGATCCGCACCCTCTGGGCCTGGATGGATCGGAAAACCAAGGAGAAATAGCCATGTCCAAACGTCCGTCAGTGATTGGCGACCTCAACCTGGTTGCCGGAACGCCTCCCACCGAACAGCCGGCGACGCCCGCCGAACCGGCTGCCATCGAAACGATGACCGCCACCGTCCACAACCTGACGCCGGCCAAACCCGCCAAGGACGTGCGGCACACCAGTCTCTATTTGCCCAAAGCGGTGCATCGGACCATCGCCGAAATCGCCCTGGCCCAAGACCGGAAGCCCCACGCCATCATGCTTGAAGGGCTCGATCTGGTGCTGCGGAAGTACGGCCACCCGTCGATTGCCGAGATGGAATCCCGGGACAAAGCGTCATAGCGCTACAACGTCATAGCGCTGTAGCGCTATGACTGGCTGCCCGATATGCAGGCACGGCCATTGGGTAAGGGGCCGGAAAACGGTAGGATTCCTCTATGGAGCGCCCTGACGAATCACTGATCCGCGACCACGACCTTCGGCAGAAGCTGGAACAGTGGCGTGGCCACATGTCCTTCCAGACGCTCGTGAAGGGCCTCATCAACGACCAGCAGAAGCGCGACGATGAACGCGCAGCGGAAATCGAGAAGCAAGCTCAGCTAGCGGCCCTTCCGAGAGAACGTCGCCGGCGCGCGGTGATCCGCGAGGTGATTGAGAACGCTCCGCCGTCGCCGGCCGACGTCCGGCATATTCACAGCGTTTTGGCGGTCTGCGGGCTCCCCTACGACCGGCAGCCGGCCGGGGTGCGCCGCTTCGAGCGGCGTCAGGGCAGCATGAGCCTGCTCATCAATGCAGGCGAGCTGACCGGACCGAATGAGGAGTGGGTTGAGCAGCCTCTGCCGTTTGGTCCCAAAGCGCGGCTGCTGATGATGCATCTGTGCTCGGAAGCCATTCGCCAGAAGTCTCCCACGGTCGAGATCGCCGACAGCCTCACGGGCTTCATCCGCGACATGGGGTTCCCGGTAACGGGGGGCAAAAGGGGCACGCTCACGGCCTTCAAGGAGCAGATCAACGCCCTGGCGGCCTGCGATATCAAAATCGGAGTGTGGAACGGCAACGGGGAGGGGGCAAAGACACGCCGCATCACCCCGTTTGACGCGATCGACGTCTGGCTTCCCACAAACCCGGACCAGCGGATGCTCTGGCCCAGCACGGTGACCTTCAACACCGGCTTTTTCCAGAGCCTCGAACGCCATGCCCTGCCGCTGAATGCCAAGGCCGTGCGCGCGTTTGCCGGATCCGCCCGTAAGCTCGACCTCTATTTTTGGCTCGGCTGGCGCCTCTACAACATCGACGCCCGCCTGCGGATCAGCTGGAAGGCACTTGGGGAACAGTTCGGCGGCGGGTTCAGCCGGGACCGGGATTTCCGTGCCCAGTTCGCTGAGGAAGTTGCGCATATCCGGGAGGTGTTCCCGAAGCTGCCGCTGACCCTCAGCGAGGACGGCATGGCGCTTGATCCGGCCGATCCCACGGTGATTGCCCTGCCAGCTCCCCGGCAGCTGAAAAAGCGGTGATTGGCGAACGAGTTAGCTACGCAGACTTGGTCGCGCTTGGGGGTCTTGCAGGACCCCTATTTTTCAATGGGTTATGGATACCCCTACGCAGACTTGGTCGCGCCTCCACGCAGACTTGGTCGCGCTACCCCCCTTGGGCTACGCAGACTTGGTCGCGCCCCTACGCAGACTTGGTCGCGCGTTCACGCAGACTTGGTCGCGCCTATATATAGATACAGAACATACAGAACATTGCCAGAACACTTTTCTCATAACAGAATCAGAATCACAGAACAGGGCTCTAACTCGAATTAGAAAAAAGAATCGGGTGGCAATTCGAAGGAGCGAGGCCTGTCAACAGGGATAATCGTTAACTCGGAACCCGTGGAGCAGTTTCGGCAGAAGGCTTTAAGAGGTCGTCAGAGCCACTTTTCGTGCCACGGCCAACCCTCTCCGCATCCAAACCACCAAAACCGCACCAGCGGGGCTCCTATTGAGCCTCAGGCCTTGTCGAAGGCGTTCGGTCCCGTCGAACGCCTTCATCAGCAGAAGGCAGGGCGGAAAAGGGAAGGGGTCAAGGCCGGCGCAGCCGCCCCGAAGGGGTCGCCTTGAGGCCTTCCCGCGCCTTGCCAGGTGAAAGAGAGGCTGCGGGCGACGGGAATTGAAGCCCCAAAAACCGGAATCGACGCCCCAAATCGCCTCGCAGCCGCCTCAGCGCGCGCCCCGGAATGGCAGCTTGCGCATATACTCGCCCGACTTCAGCGCCGCGATGCGCTTCGGCAACGGCGGATGGGTGCTGAGCAGCTCGCGCGGGTTGGCGCGGATCATCATGCGGGCATAGGCGAGGCGGGCGGCCGACGGCTCTACCGCGTCGCGCTCCAGCAGCTCCAGGGCGGCGATCATGTTCTCCCGGCCGACCAGCGCCGCGGCCGTCGCATCCGCCCAGTATTCCCGCTGGCGGGACAGCCGCAGCACCAGCAGCTGGCCGATGGTGGCGAACACCCACGCCAGCGCCTCCCGGCCGCGGTGCCACCAGGCCATGTACCAGGTCATGGCCCGCTGGAACGAGGACGCCCGCTGCAGCCGACGCATGTCGTTGTTGGCGATGTGCGCCACCTCGTGGGCGGCAATCGCCATGATCTCGTGCCACTCGCCGCGATCGACCAGCCCCTGGCTGAAACTCACCGCCGCCTTGTGCGGGCCGGAGCCGGCCGCAAAGGCGTTGATGTCGTTGTCGGGATAGATGCCGACGAGGGGAGGGGGCAGGTCGAGCTTCGCCGCGAGGTCGACGACGCCCTGGCGCAGCGGGTGGGACAGCGGCAGCAGTTGCGTCCGGGTCTCCCGCAGCACGCCGTCGCGCGCACGGCTCATGCCGATCGCCGCGAACAGGAATCCGAACAGCGGGACGGCGAAGATGCCGGCGAAGAAGACGCCGCCGGCGAACACGATACCGGCGATGCTCAGCACGGAGACGGACAGCAGGGCGAAGAAGGTGGCGATGAGCACGCCGCACCAGGCGCTCACCGTCAGCACGATGCCGTCCAGGATGCCGGTCTTCTGGATGCGGCGGGTGTCGAGTTTCCAGGCGGTATCCTCTGTGCTCATGGGGCGGGTTTCCCGAGGAGGGGAGGGGCGTGCGCGCCAATGCGGGCGGCGCACGTCTCACTCTGGTTGAAGGGAACAAGGCACACCTTGAACGGCCGCGGCCCGCGCATGTGGACGATGCCGTAGCGCCAGCCGTCACGCTGCCAGGCCGACAGCAGTGCCATCACCTCGTCGGGGGTGAGCAGCGGTCGGCCGGCGAACTGGATGCTCTCGCTGCTCGAGGTGCTGGTGTTGGCGCTGCCCGCCTCCATCCAGTCGCCGAGCTGCGCCGACGTGTTGGTGCCGCCGCTGGTGCTGCGGTAGGCGAGGGTGGCCGTGCCGAGATAGCGGCCGACCAGCTCGCCGGTGAACGGGTCGTCGATGCCGAAGAACTGCTTGACCGAGCAGTTGAGGAACGGCCGCCAGGTGGCCCCCGGGTAGTGCTCCTCCAGGCTGGCCACATCCTGCAGGAAGAACCACAGCCGCACGCCGGCGCCGGCATGCGTCCGGATCGCGTCGCGGAACTCCGGGAACGGGCCGAGCGCCAGGAACTCGTCGAGCACGAACAGCACCGGGATCTCCGGCACGGCCGGATTGCGCAGCATCGCGTCGAGCGCGCTCTTCAGCACCACCTTCAGGAACGGCGCGTAGGGCTTCATCTGGTCGAAGGGCAGCTCCAGGTAGACCGTAGCCGGCCGGTCCTTCAGCCCCTCGAAGTCGAAATCATGCCGGCTGACCGTCTCCAGGATGTCCTCGTCGCTCCACAGCGCCAGCTCGCTGTGGAGGGTGTCCCGGAGGTTCGGCAGGCCGCGGTCGCCTGATTTCCCCAGCACGTTGGCGGCCGCCTCGCGCACCGACATCAGCTTCGATTCCGCCATCTCCTCGACGAAGGCGCGGAACTCGGGGACGGGGAGGGAGGCGATCAGGCGGACCGACAGCAGCGTGCGGCGCTCGCGCGGAAACTGGTCGAGGACGTGCAGGATGAGGGCGGTGACGAACGCCACGGCGTCCTTGGTGAAGAAGGCGGAGCCGCCATTGTCCCGGGGGAACATCAGCTCGGCGAGCGACCGGGCGTCCGCCTGGCTGCGGATGCGCGTCAGCGGGTTGTAGCCGTGCCGCGGCCATCCCGCCGTCGCCGGGTTCTCCCCGGTGTCGAACGGGGCGATGCGGTAGACGGGGCCGACGTTCTCGGCCCGCCACTTTGAGGTCGCGGCGTAAAGCTCCCCCTTCGGGTCAATGACGATCGCCGAGCCGCGGTAGCGCAGCAGGTTCGGGATGATGGTGGTGACCGCCTTGCCCGAGCGGGTGGGCGCGACGGTCAGCAGGTGCCCGTCGTCGTTCCAGTGAACGTAGCCGGACGGGTTGCCGCGGCCCTCCTCGACGAAAGCGCCGAGCAGCAGTGAGCCCGGGGTGTCGAAGGCCTCGCGGCCTTTCAGGAAGCGACGGAGGTCGTTGGTGGTCGCCCATGCGGCCGAGCCGTGGATGGGCGGCGGGCTGGTGAGCAGGCGTTCGCGCTCCTCCGCCTCCTGCCGGTTGCGGCGGGCGCGCTCCAGGATGCCGGACGGATCTCGGCCGTTGGCGACGGCGGCCTCGACCGCGTCAGCGACTTCGGGGCCATACTCGGCGAGGACGCGGGCACGGGCTCGGGAGGCGGCGACCTTCTTGCTGAGCTTCAGAACGAGGCGTCCCCAGGTGACAACCTCGTTGACGCTCTTCTCCGGATCGAAGATCGACATGCCCAAGCCCCCCGGCTGTGAGGCAGCTTAGCAATCCCGCGTTGCGAGGCAAGCGGGTTGCGCACGTCATCCACCGCAACTCCGGTCACCCGCTCTCGTCAGCCCGCCGCCCCCTTTAACAGCGCACTTACGCATCGCCCCAATGTGTACGCATTGGCTGCGGAGGGCGATGCGTCGCACGGTTTTCTGACCGCCGCGGCACGCCGCGGGCGGAGAAAACCGGCGAGTGCGTCAGGGAGAAACCCCCTGAACCCCGGCGCGCCAAAGGCGCGCTTCAACCGTGGGCATCATGATGTTCGGGGCGCCGGCGAGCGGTCCGGGCTGGACAATCTTCCCGCGAGGCGCTGCAATCGCACAAGCGGCAGCCGGCGTCGGGGGAGGACGTGGCCACCTACCATCTGCACGTGAAGAACATCAGCCGCGGCGACGGTCGTTCCGTCGTTGCTGCGGCGGCCTACCGCGCCGGCGAGACGCTGCCGAACGAGGCTGAGGAGCGGGAGAGCAACTTCGGCGGCCGGCGGGACGTGGTGCATACGGCGATCGTGCTGCCGGCGGGGGCGCCCGCCTGGATGGGCGACCGGGCGCAGCTCTGGAACGCCGTCGAGACGGCCGAGAAGCGCAAGGATGCGCGACTGGCCAAGGAGATCGAGTTCTCGCTGCCGCGCGAGCTCCCGCCGGCGCTGTGGGCGTCCGTCGCCCGGGCCATGGCCGACGTGTACGCGTCGCAGGGCTATGTGGTCGACCTGGCCGTGCATGACGACGGCGAGCGCCACAATCCCCACGTCCACCTGCTCCTGACGACCCGCGCCGTCACCGCGGACGGGTTCGGCGGAAAGCTGCGGGAAGCGGATTCGCAGAGGTTCGTGACCGACGCCCGCGCCACCTGGCGGAAGATCGCCAACGTGGCGCTGGGCGTCGTCGGCGCCGGCGTCGAGATCGACGAGCGGAGCAACGCGGCGCGCGGCATCGACGAGAGGCCTGGGGCACATCGGGGGCCGGACGCCGCCGAGCGGCGTACCCGGCGGGAGGGGAGGGGACGCATGCAGCTCGGACCGGAAGCCAGGGCAGCGCGGGAAGAGCTGCTGCGCGACAAGCGCGCCGTCGCGCGCTTCCCCCTGTTGTCGGCGCGCGAGGACTGGCCGCCGGCGGAGCGGGCTGCGCCCCGCGGCCTCTCGGAAGGCGAACAGGAGGAGTTCCGGAGGTTCTGGCAGGAGGTGGACCGCCGCAGCCGTGACGAGCCTCCCTACGAGCCTGAGTGGTCCCAGGACGCCGTCGTGATCGAACGGGGTGAGAAGGCGGCCTCCATCGAGGAACGGGCGCTCGCCCGCGTCCAGGAGAACGCCGACCGGCGCGAGGCCGAGAACGACCGGCTCATGCCCGCCTGGCACAGCCTGCATGAATCCCTGCGGGACTACATGCGCAAGCACGGGCACGACGTCTCGCATCCGCTGCAGCAGTGGGAGAATGTCGAAAAGGCGATCCGCCGGTTCGAGCACGAGCTGACCAGGGTCCAGGAGCGCGAGGCGCGCTCCGCCGCCTCCCGGGAGGGATACCGGCGGTTCGTGAACAGCCTCGACCCCATGCCCGACCCGAACGGGCAGCTCGTCACTCCCGAGCAGTTCGAGCGGTCGCAGGACACCATGCTGGAGGAGCACAGCCGGCCGGCGGCGGAGGTGCCACAGACGCCGTCGCCGCGTGTCGGGTTCCCTCCGGAGCGCTATTGGGCGGAAGAGGCCGTGTTGCGCCAGAGTGCCCTGGAGGTGCCTGATGCCGACGCCGGGAACGGCCGCCTGGCGCCCCAGGAACGGGATACGGCGTGGCTGGACAAGATCGAACAGGAGAGGCGGCCAGACCCTTCGCAGCTGCTGCCGCCACGGCGGGACTTCTTCGAGGACCTGGACTTCATCCGGGAGCGGCTGAACAAGCGGCGTGCGCGCGATGACGAGCCTGATCGGGAGCGGGAACGCTGAGAGGAGGAGTGATGCCCTGCAGTAGTCGCTGACCCGGGCGTCACGTCACAAGTTGCGCTCCGCCACTGTGTTTTGAAGCGTGAAGCGACTATGAGCTATGGGGCGGCTTCTAAGGGGTCCTGGGGCATGTTCTTTGTCATTCGGCATGCGTGGGCCGTCGCAGTCGCAGCGCTGCTCATGATCGGTGCGAGTGCGCCAGCTGGCGCCGAGCTACAGCGGGAGTCCTGCGAAGAAATCTCCATCACCGGCGCCGATACCCGCTGGGGTGACTTCGTAGAGGCCAGGTCGACGGTGCCGGCAGCCGAACTGTTTAATGCGCGGGGGCACTATAGGCTCTACGCGGATTTATCCTACGCCGCGTATGCTCTTGCCAATCACGAGCTATGCGCGCGAAGAAAGAACAACCTTGATCGCATGGCCGGATACCAGTTGGATGATCTAGTGGCGAGCGGCTTGCAGCCTTTAGAGTATGGAGATTTCGCGAGCTACAAAGGATTTGACGCGCTAAGACCAAAATTAAGCAAGGATGATTTTCGGCGTCGTGGATTGTTCAACGGGATATACGTGGATGGTAACGCCGCGGTGCTTCTGATGAGAAGTGCAGACGCACTGTTCATCGCGTTTCGTGGGACAAATGATAGGCATGGTACGGATAGTCTTGTTGAAAACCGCTCCCCAGACACAAAAAGCTGGCTTGATATGGAGGAGCACTATTCACACTTTGCCGATCTCACGCCACTGCTTGCAGCATATGTTGCCGACAGTTCAAAGGGTATTTCGTCCATCTATGTGACAGGGCATAGCCTTGGCGGAGCAATGGCGCAGATTTTCATTCAGAGGAGTGCATCGCGGCTGGTGCTGGTGGAAGGTACAACATTTGCCTCACCGGGTTTCAAGCGGGAATCCTTTGATCCAGAGCCGTCAGTGCATAACTTCTGGATTGCTGGCGACGCTCTAGAGCTATTTGTGGACCTTCGCTATCACATTGGAAGCCGGTTTCGCATTGGTGGACGTATCCAAGCGGGCCAGGAAGATAGGGCCACCCAGATACATATGCCGTGGAACTATGTCTGCTTGGCAAGTCTGCTTGACGAGACTGGAGTCAGAAGGAATCACCTTAGTGAGATGGCGTCAAAACAGTACACGACCGAGATTTTTTCATCGCTAGTAATTCGTCAATCATATGAGCAGGACGTGTATTGCGACGATTTTTTTCAACGTTATGCGTTTGATTATACGTTGAGAGGGACAAATCGAAGAGATGTTTTCATATTGCCTGAGGGGGCTTCCTTAAAGTCAAAAGGCGGCGGGGATCGCGTATATTTCACGGGCAGTCCGGCGCGTGGCTCTTTTGATTTGAATGGATCAAGGGCTGATTTTTACATATCCGATGGAGGGTATTTTGTTGAGAACATCAAGAACGGATCTACGCTGACTCTGCCAAAAGAATGGGGTCTTCCTGCCGGGGATATCACGGATAAAATTCGCATCTGTGTAGGAGGACGTTGCAGGGGGCCAGTGCAACCAAGCTTTGAACTTAATTTTTGGGGTGGAAATTGTTGGCGCGTGAAGCTCTGCGACTTTGTTTCTCTTCAATATCCTATGTCGAGCCTGACATACTTTTCGGCAACGTCCGAGGAGGGTTTTTCAAGCACCGGCTTTAGGGTGTACGGCGAGTAGGTTCCGTAAGCTGTGACTGCCTGATCTGAGGCGAGCCACATCGCGAAGCGGCTGCAGCTCTGCCTAGATTGGGAGTCCCCTTCCTCATTGTATCTGCCCTGGATGCACCTGCATCCCTGCCTGACCGGCGAGGCCCGGGGGTAGCAAGCGCAAGGGCGGGTGGTGCGGCCGCAGGGAGCGTCTGCGACGGAGGCTCGGCCCCCTTGTGCGCGCGAGGGGCTGTTCCCCTGAGCCGCTTCCGCAGCGGAGCTGGGGCCGCCGAAAACAGGGGGGAGGCGTCGCCGGGGGCCCCGTCCTCCGGCATGATCACGCCGGAGCAGTTCGACCTGTCACAGGAGGCGATGCTGGAGGAGCACGCGCGGCCGGCCGCGGAGATGCCGACCACCCCCGATCCGTCCCGGGCGCCGCTGGTCGAGCGCGAAGCGGCGGCGCGGGCGGTGGACCGGCTGAACGCCCGCGACGACGATGCCGAGCGATATCGCATTGCTCCCCACGAGCACGATCTGGACTGGCTGCGGGAGCCGCAGGCGCCGCTCGGGCAGTACCCCTCGCAGCTGCCGCCGCCGCGGGATCTGGTCGACGATCTCGACTTCCTGCGCGACGAGCTGCGGGAGGATCGGATCCCGGACGAAGAGCGTGAGCGGGAGCGGAACCGGTAAGCTAGCTTCTGCACAGGGCGGGGTGGTGCTGTGGAAAAGTCGCCGTTGGTAGCGGGAATCTTGGTCGCCGTTCTGCTCGTCGGCGGGTTCATGCTGACGCCGCTCTGGCCCATCGGCGCCATGGTCGTCTCGGTGTTTTCGTATCTGACTTACGGCCTCGGGTTGCACATGGCCGTTTCAGTGATCGTGTGCGCGGCAATCGCGGCCGTGGCGGCGGGATGTGTCCTTGCCCTCATGCGAGCAAGCTGGGTGACAGCGCTCCTGACGAGCATCGCTGCAGCCGTGCTTGCCTATATGGCTTGGGCGTTCGTCATCTTCCCCTCGGCTCGTGATCTGCTCCTGAATGCGAACTGCGGCCATTTTCCAGAGGACACTTCGTTTTGCGGAGGCGTTCCAGCCATCCTCGGCACAATAGATTACGGCTGGCCGTTGATCCCAGCCCTGCTGACAGGCGGCCTATACGTCTTAGCTAGCGCGCTTATGCTCCAGGAATAGGGGGAGGTAGGCCATTCCCTACGCGGGCACTCCAATAATCCCAGGCGAACGACGCCTTCTCAATTTCGTAGAAGTCGACATCCTCCGCGAAATTCTGTGACCTGCAGTGCTCCAATCCTCGGGATGCCCCGTCGTACTGTATGACGGCTGGCGCTGCCATCACGTCCTCGACAACTGCCGACGTATTCTCCGGCCGCCTGAACGTCTTTGCTGCGCCTGCGGCTCTTCCTCACCCTCCTCGATGCGCAAACGTGCGTGGTCCGCTCCTGGGGGCGGCTGCGGGTCTCTCCCGGTTTCCGTCGCACGCCTGCGGCCGTGAAGGTCGGAGAGCTGCGCCATGCCTGCCGCCGGTCAATCGGCTGCCCGCTCCGTTCGCTGTCGCTCCCGAGTGGCCGTTGACCGGCGGTCGCCGGGTCTCAGGCGCTGGCGCCGGACACTCCCGACCGGCCGCGAAGGGCGTGGCCGGAGAAACCAACGGGAGAACCCCCATGAAACAGCAACCCCAGAAATCGCACCGGCCCAGCCACCACGTCTTCGTGGTCGAGGGCGAGGGCGAGAAGGCCTTCTGGACGCGCATCGGCGCGGCCTGGCCCTCCGGCAATGACGGCCTGTTCGTCGTCCTGAACGCGCTGCCGCTCGATGGCCGCCTGGTCATCCGCAAGCCGAAAGCCAACACCGAGGAGGCGGCCTAGTGCGGCCGCTGACCATCAACACCCTGCGCGACAGCGTCGTGCAGGGTGACTGCATCCGGGTCATGCGCCGCCTGCGCGGCGCCTCGGTGGACTTCGTCCTGACGGATCCGCCTTACCTGGTGAACTACCGCTCCCGGGACGGCCGCACCGTCGCCAACGACGACAACGACCGCTGGCTGGCGCCTGCCTTCGCCGAAATCGCCCGGCTGATGAAGCCCGGCGCGTTCTGCGTCAGCTTCTACGGCTGGAACCATGCTGACCGGTTCATTGCCGCTTGGCGCGCCGCCGGCCTGCAGATCGTCGGGCACATCGTGTTCGCCAAGGGCTACGCCTCGTCGACCCGCTGCCTGGCCCACCGGCACGAGCAGGCCTACCTGCTCTGCAAGGGCCGTCCCGGGACGCCGCAGAAGCTGCTGCCGGACGTGCTCGGCTGGGCCTATACCGGCAACCGCCTGCACCCCACCCAGAAGCCCGTGCAGCCCCTCGAGGAGCTGGTGACGGCGTTCTCCCGCCCGGGCGACCTGGTGCTCGACCCGTTCTGCGGCTCGGGCTCCAGCCTGGTGGCGGCCCGCAACCTTGGCCGGCGGTTCATCGGCATTGAGCTGGACCGCCAGCTGCAGCAAGGCGCCCGCCGGCGGATGCGCGGCGGCCACGGTCCCCGTCCCTGACGGGGCCGTCCCCCTTACAGGGGCACCCAACCGTGCTATGGTTTCACCATGCCCAAGAGCACCTCACCCGCCAAAGCCAGCAGTAAGCCCAAGGGCTTTTCCATCGGCCGTCAGGGTATCGAGAAGCTCAACCAGGTCGAAGGTATCAAGCAGAGCGCGGAATCGAAGCGCATGTTTGAGGAGTTCGACCGCCGCGGCATGACCTTCGATCAGCGTCGGCAGGCGATCATCGCCAAGCACACCCGGAAACCCTGACCGCCGGCGTGTACGACGCAATCGACGACCCCTATTGCTATCCGGGAACCACTGTTCTCCGAAACAGGCTCGACTTGCATGACCAGGCGGCGCTTGAGGCCTTCGAGGCGGATGCCGTGCGTCTGCGGGGTGAGGAGCCGCTGCCGCGCGGCCGGCTGAGCGTAGCGCACTACTGCGCCGTTCACCGCCACCTGTTCCAGGACGTCTACCCCTGGGCGGGGCGCTTCCGCAGCGTGCGCATAGCGAAGGGCGGCAGCATGTTCTGCTACCCCGAGCACATCCCCTCACAGATGGCGCGGGCCTTCGGCGAGCTGCGCCAGCAGGGGTTCCTCTACGGCCTCGGCCGGGAGGAGTTCATCGCTGGCGCAGCGGAGTTCCTGGCCGTACTCAACGCCATACACCCCTTCCGTGAGGGAAACGGCCGGACGCAGATGGTCTTCATGGCGCTGGTCGCCGACCAGGCCGGTCACCCGTTCGATCTCGGCCGTCTGGACGTCGAGGAGTTCCTGCCGGCGATGGTGGCGAGCTTTCAGGGCGATGCAGAGCCACTGCGGCGCCAGCTGGCCATGCTCACTTGAAAAAGGGACGCCGTCACGGCCACCTGACGGAGAAATCCGGTCGCTGGACCTGAGGGCGAAGGACATTACGGGGCATCAGCTCCAGTTCGCTGACGGCGAACTTTATTCTTGCGCCGCCCCGCCCCGCGTGCTACCGATGCCACTATCGTATGTTGATGGGGATCGCCGTCACTCTTTGGGGCTCCGCGAGGAGCCTCGTGGAAGGTTGACAGCCTTCTAAATTCCGGCCGGCAGGTGCGACGAGCACGTGGCGGCGCGGGCGTGCCCCGATGGCGGGGCACGCCCGTACAGGCAGGGTTTACCGTTCCCGCCCCTACTTTCCATGCCCCGATGGCAGCCTTGGCATTCGGCCAAGGTTGGCATGGAAGGACTAAGTCGATGGAAGCATCGAAGCATAACGATCGGGAACGGCGGCGGACCAAACCGAAGACGAGGGTGACCTGGATGAGCTATCTGGTCAGCCCGAAGACGGTTTCGTTCTTGGTTTCAGTGGGAAAGCTCGCCACGACGTTGTTGTGGCTGTACTACTTGTTGACCAAGGTCTTTCGGGAGTAGCCGCCGCCCTGCTTTGTATTAGAGTAGGAGGTGTATGATGTTGAACGAGGCCCTTCGACTGATCCGTGTCTACCACGACATGAAGCAGAACGAGGCGGCGGATAGGCTCGGAATCTCAAAGTCGTATCTGTCTGAGATCGAGAATGGCAAAAAAGAGCCGTCCCTCGACCTCCTTCGCCGGTATGAGACTGCGTTTGACATACCTACGTCATCGATAATGTTCTTCTCGGAAAATCTTGGGGAGCCTCCGGCACGAGAGAAGGCGCGGATGTTCGTGGCATCAAAAATAGTTCGGCTAATGCAGTTTCTGGAAGAGAGATCGGGCAAGGTAAATGCCGACTAAGAGGAAAACCTACCCACTGCATCAATCGCCATTGTTCAAGCTGCGAAGCAAGAAGCGGCTGGCTGCTCTACTACATATATCGACAGCTGATCTTCGGCTGCTGGCAAGGCAGGCGGATTCTCTGTATGCTGAATTCAGCGTGCCGAAAAAGAACGGCGGCACTCGGGGGGTAGAAAACCCCCGCAGGAATCTGAAGCTTGTCCAGGCGCGGCTCGCCCGTCTCCTTGGACGTATTGCGCCGCCGGACTATCTTTTTTGCCCCGTAAAGGGGAGATGTTATGTGACCAATGCCGCCCAGCATCGGGGCCAGCGAGTTGTTCGTTGCCTAGATGTGCGGAAATACTTCCCAAGTACGTCATCCCGCCGGGTTTATTGGTTCTTCCATACAATCATGCGATGTGAGTCCGACATAGCGGCGACACTCGCAAACTTGGCGAGCTACCGAGGCCATCTGCCCACCGGAAGTCCTCTCAGCCCAATCATGGCGTTCTTCGCCCATTACGACGTCTGGGAGGCTATTTCGACGCACTGCAAGAATAATGGCTATAGACTTACTGTCTATATTGATGATGTGACAATCTCAGGCACGTCGATTGCACCTTCAGTTATGTGGCAGATCAAGAAGGAGATTCATCGAGCAGGACTGCGATACCATAAGGAGAAGCATTTCGTTGAGCAGCCAGCAGAGATAACAGGCGTGATTGTCAGTGGAGATCGCTTGATCCCGCCGAATCGCCAGCTCAAGAAGTTGAAGGATACACAGCAAGCCTTGAAGAAGCGCGTGCCGGCTTCGACGGAAAAGATGCTGCTAGAGAGAATGACAGGGCTTCAAGGCCAGCTAGCCCAAATCAGATCGGTTAAGCCTGCCGTGACCGATACCCCCGCTGCTCTTTGACCCGCTGTTGCCGGTCGAGCGCCGCGGCGGCGGCCAGCTCGGTGGCGTAGACTGCGGAGCGCGCCTGGCCCCTGCGGCCAATGCGTCCCCACGCCCTCACCAGCTCCCATTCCCCGAACAGGTTCCGGCGGATGGACAAGCCATAGTACCTGGCCATGTTGCGCGCCGGGTCGACGCGGCGCAGATGCACTGCCGATTGCGCCTGCGCCGCAATGCAACCGAGAAGGTCGAGCTGAGCGCTCACAGCTGGATCTTCTCCACCTCGTCGAGGCTAACCTGGTCGCGCCGGCGGTCGTAGAGCTGTGTGGTGCGCGGGTCGCTGTGATTGGCCATGTCGCGGGCCTTCTCCAGCGTCCCCCCGTTCTTCAGGTAGGTGGTGATGCCGGTGCCCCGGAAAGTGTGGTTGCCGATGCGGGTGGCGACGCCGGCGGCGGCCGCTCGCCGCTGCACCATGGCGTAGGCGTCGCTCTGGCCCATGGCGACGTCGCCGAGCTGTGGGCTCTTGCCCCGCGCCGTTCCTCGCCGGATCGTCGGGAACAGTGGCGCCTTCGGCTGATGCCGCAAACCGCTGCCGTCGAGCCAGGCGTCCAGATACTCCTCCAGACTGTGATGGCAGGGCATCTGGTGCAGCTTGCCACCCTTCTCGTGCAGCCGCACCCACAGCCGCCGGTTCTGGACGTAGACGTCCTCGACCTGCATGCCGGTCGCCGCGCCGACGCGGGCGAACGAGTAGACCATCAGGGCGATCAGGGCGCGGTCGCGCAGTCCGATCAGAGTCGAGGTGTCGATGGCATCGAGGATGGCGCGCGCCTCCTCGGGCTCCAGCACAGGCGTCACGCCCTCCCGCTGGCTATGCTTCGGTCCGCGCACTGACGTCGCCGGGTTCGCCGGCACGATCTGCCCGACCACCAGCCAGTCGAACAGGTTGCGCAGCGCTGCCAGGTGGCGCTTGGCGGTCGGGGCGCTGCGGGTCAGCGTCAGCTGCTCGATGTAGCCGGCGACGTGGAAGCTGGAGATCTCGCCGAGCTGGTGGATGCCCCGCTCCTCGCACCAGGCGAGGAAAGCCGTCACGTCCTTCAGGTAGGCGCGCCGGGTGTTCGGATTGCGGATGTTGGCGGTGAAGAACTCCAGGAAGCGCCAGCGGGCGCGCTCGCCCATCGCCTCGACGAGCGCCGGCGCCAATGGCGGCCGGAAGGGACCGAGTTCACTCACAAGCTTCGCTTCCTTGTCAGTTCCTCCTCCAATTTGCGCAGCTCCTCCTCCAGGCCCAGACTCTGCACCGAAGCCGACCGAGCGAGCTGACGGATGGCCTCAGAAGCCCCCGGACTGGCGGCAGCCTTCATGGCCTTCCTGGCCCGCTCTAGCGCGGTCAGGGTATCTGCAATAGCAGCTTGCAGCTCCTGAACGTCCAAATTCGAGAACTCGCTCATGGCCTCCTCCTATCTATGATAAAGGACATTATCATAGATAATTACCATCGACAAGGATGTCGCTGTGTCGACAGCAGCAGGTCACCGCTACACCAGCACCTAATGCCCGTTTCCCGGTACTGCGCGTCGCATCCCTCCTACTGAGTACACCTCCTTACCCTCTCTTCCTCCGATAACGCGGCTAGTCTTCCCGCCTCAAACGAGGCAATACCAACCACAACTAAATCCCTCACATACCTCGTTCTCTCAGCGATCTCTTGTGTGTAGCCGGCAGATTGCAGACGCCCAACTGCGAACTCAACAACCTGCCCAGCAACTGTTCCGCTCGACTCAGACGCGCCCATATCAAGAAATCCGGCGGCAGAGCCATTTTCACATAAATTCCGTCGATCTGTATCCCTTCGCACAGCACGTAGTTCTTCCACATAACTCGGCCGCACACCTTGATCTGCTCCCAACGCTTCGGCAACTGCGACGATTACCGCTGCCTGGAGGTTTCGTGGCGTATCCTCCTGAGAATGCACCGGTTCGGTTCTGAAGCATGCAAGCACAACAGCTCCCAATCCTAACCATCCAAGCGCGCGTCTCATCCCTGTTCCCCTGTGGCCTTCGGTGGCATATGATACCCGCACATTACCAGTAGAACCTGAGGGCCGAAACATGCTTAGGCTTGGTATAAGCTCACTGGTCGCCTTACTGCTGGCGTCAGGAGCGGCCCTTCATGCGCAGACTGCCCCCCCGACAGCAGCGCAAACTTCTATCTGGTTTGAGCAGAGAGTCGGTCATGTCATTGCCGCTAGAACTCCTGCGGGAGACCAGGCAAGTCTTGCTTATGTATATTACTTTGCAGCAATAGGACCTCGGCCGGCCACTGCAACACGCGATTATGGCTCCTGTTTAAAGGCGGCTGTGAGAGCTGCTGGCTTGTCCTTTATGATTTCTTTAGACGAGGAAGCCCAATTATTTGTTCCAGACATCGAACAAATTTATTCAAGCAAGCAAGTAACGCGCACACAGAACGCCTTAATCGCTGCGCGCGGCGACTATAAGAGGCAAATTATTCGCGGTTGCCGCGATATCGGTGGCGACGACCCGCTCCGGGCGTATATAGACGGGACGCAGTTGGCGCTTGTAAAGCGTGAATGCACTGCCACTTTATGCCCCGGATTAGATGTGCCTGCAAACTCAGCACTTGGAGATACACTATCGGAAGGTGAGCGTCGTGAGCGCGTATTTGAAGCGATTTTTTACTGGGCATTAAGCAAGAAAGTCGACCTTCCTCTTAACCAGCCTTTGCTACTCGACTTCTCCGATACTGGCGGCCTTGCACCCAAGATCGTAGAGGTGCGCGCCGGTATTCAATGGCCGAATCGGCTACCCCCTGCGGATGTTCAGGCATATTTTGAATTCGGCGCTAAACAGGTACTGGATGACTCTTCATTACCAGCACTATCGAGTACTATTTCAGCGCAAATGTCCATTCCAAAATCTACGGTGCTCCGTTCAACATATGCCTTTCGTAATGCGAGCGACGCTTGGGCTTTAGCAGTGGATGGCGCTGAGTTTCAGCTCAAATTGCTCCAAGACGAAACGGCTAGAATTCAGCTATCGGAATGCAAGATTTATCGTGGCCTTCCCGAACTTCATGAAATCGCGCGCTGTGCCGGCTACGATATAAACGAAACTGAACTACTTGATTGTCTAAGCGGCGGATCGTGCATGCCGCGAATGGCGGCAAAAGCCGATGTGGGAGCCACTCTGCTGGCCGCTCGACGTAGTGTCGAGGAACTTAAGGATGACTCGTTCATCCCACGCCCCTATACCACAGCTGCAGGATCGTTTGAGAAGCTAGTTGACTCTTACAAAACTTGCGCTTCAGGCAATGGTCTAAATGTTACGAGCGCTGAATGCTTGGTATACCAGCTCACACCACCTGAGCTACTTGAGCAAAATAAGTGTCTGCTTGAGGTTATCGACACTGATCCGCTAAGCTGCCTATCACTAGACGATGAGGCTACCGCATCTCTTAAGCAAATGGAGAAGTGCATTTCGGAGGGTGGCAGTCGGTGCGTAATGGAGGCGGCACTACCTCCTGAATGGAGCTGCGTTGCTCGTGCGCAGTCGCCGGATGATCTCGACTGCCTAGCTACCTCAGTAGGCGGTGACGCGGCTCGGGTAGCCCTTTGTTTTGAGCGAGAGCCGGATACCGCTAATCGTCTCCTCTGCCTCGGAGGAGAGCAGATTCCTCCCCAAGCTCGCGCCTTAATCGGATGCTATGCATCTGCAACGTCTGAGAGTGGGGCTCTGGCATGTGCGGTTTCAACGTCGCTTCCGCCCGAGCAGGCCGCTCTACTCAAGTGCGCTGTCGAGTCGGGCGGCGATCCTATTGCTGCCGGCGTGTGTGTCGCCGCCCCCAGGCTGGGATTAAATCCGGGTCAACAGATTATTTTGCAGTGCGCAGCCGCCGCGGGAGGAGAGCCAACCACGGCAGCTACCTGTATCGTTGGGCGCTTCACCTTAGCTGAGCTACAAGGCTGCAGAAACGCAGAGTTTGGTGAGAGTGGGTGCTTCGGAGAAAACAACGAGTTTCAGAAACTATCTGTTGCGTTGACAGGGAGTAGGATATCGAAAGACTCTGTCGTTGGACAGATTGCGATTTTTCACATTGAGCGCGCCAATGCGGTGATACTTGGCGTTGGTCATGCCGCTGGCCAACTCTCTAACGGAGTAGATAACACTGTAAAGGGATTTGGACGGTCGCTAGAGAATTTGCGAAAAAACCCCGTTCAAGAAATAGCAAATGCACCTGATAATATCAGAAAAGAAGGAGAGAAAGCGCTTGAACGAGTTGGTGAGGCGCTGAACCCGAGGAACTGGAAAATTAGATTATAATCGAGGTGGCAGCGAAGACATAATACGTTCACTATGAACTGTGTTCAGTTTTCGGCTTTCCACTTGTCATAAATATACAGCGCCTCTTCGGCGGCGGAAATCTGGCGGAGATGTTTTCGACCAGACGAGGCACCAACGCCCCTAAACTCAATTCCTATCATTGCTGTTGTAGAAACGACCATCCATGGCCCCGTCCGTGAGTTGACAAAAGCAGACTGGTCTCCACGCTTCATGCGTTCTAGCAAAGCATTTCGCGTTGACACATATTCACGTTTACTAGGGTGATAGGTGACTTCCTGTTCAAGGCTAGCGCCGGGTAACGATATCCTGTCCATAACTGTTTCGGCAGCATTTGCGGCTGGCACGAAGATAAGCGTTACCGCAACTGCGAGTCCGATATGTGATGGGTACATGCGCCCCTCCTGTGCCGAGGGGATAGCCTGTCAGTTTCGACCATCGGTGTCGAGACGTGCGAGATTCTTTCGTATGCTGCTTGGATTGGGTAGCTTTCTAAGCCCTGCCTGATGTCCGGGGGTAGCAAGCGCAAGGGCGGGTGGTGCGGCCGCAGGGAGCGTCAGCGACCGAGGCTCGGCCCCCTTGTGTGCGCGAGGGGCGGTGCCCCTGAGCCATCCCCGCGTCAGCGGGCCATGCAAGATCCGGCGGAGGCGCCCGCGCTCCCATAAAGCGCTGTAGGGCGTCCGGAGCCGGAGAGGCCGTAGGCCTCTCATTGTCCGACAATCGGCGCCGGCGGCGCCACCATGAACGGCACACCAGCCGGAGGCCTGCGCGCGGGCCGGGAGGCCGTTCGCCGCCCTTCGACCGGTTCAACAGGGCAGCCGCAGGAGTGTCAGCGCAGCGGCCGGCGCCAGCCGGGACGGGACCGACTGCCCCCGGCGAAGGGCTCCGCATCAGCCTCGGGGCGGCGTCTGAGCCCCTGCCGGCGGCCGGCTCGATGCCGGACGGCGGCATGGATGGGTGCGGGAAGCCCCCTTCCCGCTTCGCCGGGTGTTGCCCGGCGAACCTGGCGGCAGGGCCGCCCCGGGACGCCGCAGAAGCTGCTGCCGGACGTGCTCGGCTGGGCCTATACCGGCAACCGCCTGCACCCCACCCAGAAGCCCGTGCAGCCCCTCGAGGAGCTCGTGACGGCGTTCTCCCGGCCGGGCGACCGGGTACTTCAAGGGCTAACACATTGCCCTTGCGACCCTTCCGCAATCACCTTGAGCATTAAATGCCCAGAGTGATAAGCTGAACTGCTCTGTTCCTGAAGGAGGGCGCATACGTCGTATGCGTGGCATCAATGGTCACTATCTACCTAAAGCTTGATCTGTTGAAGGTCCAGGAGGAAGTGTGGCTCCCCTCCCTTGAGGCGGCGTATGTTCAGCAAACGTACAATGGCCGAGACTTCGACGTCTACGTGCCATCTATGACATGCTACGGAGGAGTAAACGAACAAATCTGGAATAGTGATGGCACAAAGAATGCTGTTCCAGTCGTGTCATACGAAGCCGGTGATAAATTTTATACGATGGGCTTCAGAGCTGAAATAACAGGACACACATTTGATCCTTCAAAGATAGTGAGAGATGAAGATATTCCGATACATCATATCGAAGAGGAGCTACCACGTTCCGACGACATCCTCTATGTTGGAAGTCGCGATTTTGTATGGCGGGCATTTACCTATGAAAATTATCTGTACTCTGATGATAGTGATAAAATCATCCTGTCTCGCATAGACTTGCGAGAATATGATGTAATAAATTTATATAGTTCTGAAGGTGGAGATGATCAAATCGAGCTGCCAAGAGATGGGTTTGATTTTAAGAACGGGTTATCATGGGAAAGTGAACGGATTTTTGATGCGGGTGAGGGTGATGATTTCGTTAAAGGTAGTGGCGGAGATGATAATATAAACGGCGGTATGGGTGTTTTCAAAGATTACTTATTCGGCTCAACGGGAAATGACCGACTGGATGGCGGTCTTGGGAGTGATGTTATAGATGGCGGAAAGGATGTTGACACCGCTGTATTTACGGGTTCTGTTGACGATTATATTATAAAATACACCGGAGAGGTAGGAATCATTGTTAAGCAGAAGGGAATTCAGACCGATCATCTTGCAAATATTGAACTATTGTCGTTTGACGATACGCTGATTGATTCGTATGCCTGTTTGGACTTTAGCTCCGAGGATGTTCTCTCTCTTGCCTTGAAGATGAGAGCCGTCGAGAATGCGAAATTAGCTTTGGTGGATGTCAGGACTGATTTGAATGAGATAATTAGAGACGGATTTCAGGATGTGACCGATGCGAAGGGTTGGAAAAATTTTGCCGTAGTACTAGAAGTCGCTCTGGGTAAGTGGAATGGTGTGTTGGCCGCTGTTGTGGAAACATTTCAGAAAGATATTGAGAGAATCAATGCTCCGCCTCATCATCGTGCGGAGGCTGCGATTGAGGAGTTGAAAAGCGCTGGATCGGTGGTACTAGAACTTGCGACAGAGAAGGTCGAGCCACGCTATGAGTTTCTACTTGAATTGGTTTCAACATTCATCGACATCAAGGGCTGGAAAGAATCCGCCGACGAAATAAAAGAAATGGAGAACGACATGAAGCTGGCGCAGAAGACTGTATATAAGGAGATACTGAAATTTAAAGAAGAAGTGGCTCAGCTGGAGAGGCTTATCGTCGACTCCGCCGAGTTAGTTGATGACATTTGCCGGAATGATGACGGGCACCGTCATAATAATAGTCTGAACGAATGGCGTGACGTCGCGTTTTTGGTGTGATTGAAGACCTATATAGCTCTCTCGACCCCTTTGCGTAGTTTCATGACGGTGCGGCCCTCATCGCGGTAACCTCGATATCGTGCTGTGGCTGACGTTAAACACGTCCGCCACCTCGCTCACGCCCCTGCCCTGCTCCAGCATGGCCAGCGCCTCGCTACGCTGCGTCGGGGTGAGCTTGAACGGGCGGCCGAGTGACTTTCCCCTGGCCTTGGCGCGGGCACGCCCCTCGGCCGTGCGGGCAAGGATGGTGGCGCGCTCCAGTTTGGCTGCGGCGCCCAGCACCGTCAGCATGAACTCGGACAGCTCGCTGCTGGTGTCGGCCCATGGCTCCGCCAAGGAGCGGAAGGTGGCGCCCGCCTCCTTCACCTCGTGGATGATGTTCAGGAGGTCGCGGGTCGAACGGGCCAGGCGATCGATCCTGGTGACCAGCAGTACGTCGCCGCCGTCTAGGGCGGCGAGGGCCTTCTTCAGCTGCGGCCGCTCCGTGGTGGCGCCGCTCACCTTCTCGCGGAACACCTTGGCTGCGCCGGCGGCCTCCAGCTGCTCCAGCTGACCATCGAGGGCCTGGCCCTCGGTCGAGACGCGCGCGTAGCCGTAAATCATGCCCGCATTATGCACGGGACTTATGCACAGAAAAAGCGAAATCCGCCCAGCGGGTTAGGGTTTGTGCATAAGTCCTGAGTTATGCACACGCATCATGAGCATGGCACCTATCCTCCGACCAAAGAGCGTCATTCCACCTTCAACTTATAAGTAAAGAGCTCCCTCCGAGCGGAGCGAAGCGGTACGGCTGGATATTTGTCTCGGGCAATCTCCTTGATCCGCGCAAGATGCTCCGGAGCCATGAGCTCGCCTACAATTATCGATTTAACCGCTTCCGGTGGATACGAAATGGCTAGTGGCTCCATATCATGTAGGTCAGTCTGAACGATCAAACGGCGCTCCTTTTCGTAGCTCCAAGCTACAGGCTTCGTCGCAAAACCATGACGATATAGTTCCTTTATTTGTCCTCTCAATCGCTCGACTTCCCCCAGCCAAAAGTCGTTTTTCTCTTCATGAAAGCACATATATGCATAGCCCAATTGGTCATCGAGAACGCCGAGAACCATCCCATCTACTGAAGGGGCTGCATCCGAATATGTGACGTCGGTTATGAACGGAAATCCCGGAAGATCGCTGATGACTTCATCGATTACCGCTTCATTAAATTCAATACAGAAGCCGCGTAGTGCATCTCCGTAGTGCGACCACATAAGAATATTATCCCTCTCTGACGCGAAACAACAAATTCGCACCCCCGGAAGAGCCATCTCTAAGTCATAGGTTTCAAACTGCTCAAAATATTCTTCAGTGTCTTCAAGCGGTGCGTCTGCCGGATCGTCAAAGCCCCACGCTCGTATCAACGCTGCGAAGCGATCTGGTTCAGCTTCGCGGTCAATCTGCCCCGCGACGAAATGCGCGCCGCATTCAAATGGATCATTGAATCGGGTGAAGTGCTGCGCATAAAGCGTCTGTCTAGAAAGTGCCATCAAAGAACGATCGCTGACGTGCCAATATTTATATAGCATGTAATCCTCAGTCCCCTCTTGACCAGCGGTAGGCATGACTCCCCCTTATCACGAGGGTGCTATAATCCTGTTGACAAGGGGATATCATTCACGATTTCAACCGAGCGTTGTTCCTATAGGATAGCTATGGCCCGACGTTACAGGGGAAGATCGATGCTATTGTCGCACTGAGAGGTAATACGACAACGAGCACAGCGTCTGCCTTATTCAGGACGGGATGCTCCTGCATCCCTGCCTGACCGGCGAGGTCCGGGGGTAGCAAGCGCAAGGGCGGGTGGTGCGGCCGCAGGGAGCGTGAGCGACCGAGGCTCGGCCCCCTTGCGGGCGCGAGGGGCGGTGCCCCTGAGCC
>JAESGV010000250.1_pt1 | contig 25687 bp, 20 predicted proteins | sample 9269781 | NCBI WGS metagenome assembly JAESGV01 (sample SAMN15741586, study PRJNA653496) | algae metagenome | isolation source: Tildeniella torsiva UHER 1998/13D and co-occurring heterotrophs from... | place: Slovakia: Slovak Paradise National Park, Hrabusice, Kosice Region | collected 2000-01-01
TTGGGACAAGCCTTTGGCGTGATCCAAAAACGATTAAAATTGCACGAACAGAGACTGATAGAGTTACAGCAAATGATTGAAGCGGAAAGAAAGGAACAAGAGAAATGCATGAGAGAATTGAATTTGATAACGGAGGGAGAAATAACAATGACGCAGGATTTACAGAATTGTAGAACATGGAAAGAATCTAGTGATCAACAAATTATGAAAGCGTTAAGTGATGACTATTTTGCGTACAATTTGATGTTTGGACAAGAAAAGTAAAATGTTGTTGAATTTATTCTAATCTTGGCTTCTTTTTAGGTGGTTCAACGTCTGCATCGAAACAGGATTGATTATTTAATAATTCAATAAAATCTTTCCATGAAAAATCAATTTTCGATTTTCGAGTCGAGTACGACATTGCCGCACTAATTGCACTGGTATCACACTGATCTGCTGTCATGATAATTTCTTCTTTCTTATTGAATCCTTTATGAATAAAATACTTGATTGTTTGTTTCAAATACTCTACACGTGGGTCCAACACAAGTTTGTTATAGTAAGTAGCGAAACTTCCCTTGGTAGGACACTTTGCCAATAAATATGCACTCGCTGCGCATAGTAAATAATCAATAATATACTTTTTCCTTTGTAACGATGTGTATGGATTACTATTCGGAATTTCAAATTTGATATTCAATTTTTCATTTAGATCCAACCCAATAAATTGCCAAAAATCCATAAATTCTTCTTCAAATGATTCTTTTACCACGAACTCTTTGAGATTGACGATACCACTCAAACGTGTTCCAATCTCTCGCTCTAATCGTCCTTTTGTTGCTGAACTCTTCATAAATAGTTCTGTATTAAGCAGTGGTTCATCTTCAATGTCTTTACAAAGTATTTCTTTTGTTTCCGCTAACGAATGTCGCATTTTCGCGTAATGTTTTAGAGTATGTTCTTTCACTTGATTGATTTCAAGTTGTTGGATAGCATCTTCAAAATCTCGCCAGCTGTCGAGGATTATTATTGTTACTCGAGTAATGTTTGGGAATATTTTTAATAATGGTGTTGTTTCGTCTTCCGTACGCGACCATCGATGTTCAAATAGAACATATAGTTCTTTTACATTGTTTCGTAGTTGCGTATTCGCGAACAGGTTGAATAGTTGTATGGCTGACGTGAGGAAACCATAAATGAACAATCGTTGTACATTGGGGAATCTGTTCAGGTGTTCTAGTAATTTGTCTTCGTCAAGAATATCTCTGTACTCTCTGTAGGAGTGTTCTGGATGTTTTGCGAGCCAAAATGGACTTTCTCGCAGAGTAAGTGTTGTCGATTCGTGTTTTGCACGTGCTGCACAGTTGCTGAAGCGTGTAGAAATGTATTGTAGCTCGCATAGTTCTTCCACTGAAAAGAACGTGAGTATTGAGCTCAAACAATCATCATCTAGTGTGTTCATGTGTTTGCTGCTGTTGTAACGTTTTGTAACAATGTTTATTTTACACGTTGTTTCTTTTTCGGTGGTTTCTCAACACTAGTTGGTTCCTCAAAGCACGATATCATAAAATCTTTCCACGAAAACATTTCAATTTTGGATATTCTTGTCGAATGGACCAACGCAGCACTCCTTGCGTTTGTATCAATAATCTCAGCCGTTTTGATACTACTCTCTTTCATATTATACCCTTTCTTGATCAACAACTTGATAGCATTTTTAACATACTCAACGCTAAACGAATCCACTCGCTTGTTATAGAACGCTGCGTAACATCCCTTTGTTGGATTACTAGCAAACAAGTAGCCACTTGCTGCGCGTAAAAGGTGGTTAACAATATAGTCGTCAAACAGAACTGCAGTGTACGGATTACTAGTAGGAACACCATAACGAATATGCCATTTTTCATTTGGATTAAAACCAATAAAATTCCAATACTCGAAAAAGGTTTCTTCGAATGGAACAAGATCGTCGTATGGCGTGTAAATTCCGATAGTTGTGAGTAACGTTCCTACCTCTCGTGCGAACGCTTTTTTTGTTGCTGAACATTTCATGAATAAGGGCGTGCGTAGTAGTGGCTCTTTTGCTAGTAAATCCTTTATGTAGGCTAAATTTTCGGTAATATTATGTTTTTCCATGACGTTGATTCTTTTGTGAGTTTTAACTTGTTCTATTTGTAACTCTGAAAAAATCTTTTCATCACTGCGCCAATTTTGTATCACTACAAGCGTCGCGTGAGTAATGTTCGGGAAAATGGTGGTTATTGGTTTGGAAACTGCCAGATGCCATGTGTAACCAACTTCGAACAACACGTAAACCTGTTCTATTTTATCACGAAACAATGCTTGCATAAAAACACTGTTGAAGAGTTCGAAACTGTACCGTAAAAAGCCGAAAATGTATAATCGTTTGACGTTGGGGAACTTGTTTAAATGGAGTATTAACTCTTCTTCATCGAGTGTTGAAGTGTTTAGATTTAAAGAAGTACGTTCTGGTACTTTTGTGAGCCAATATAAACTTTCTGTAATTGTCAATTCGGTAACTCGTTGTTTGGCTGTACACGCGCAGTCGTTAAATCGTTTCGAAATTAATTGTAGCGAACAGAGTTCTTCCACAGAGAAGAACTCGAATATACAACTTAAACAGTCGTCATCTATTGTGTTCATTATTCTTGTAAACAAACAAATTTTTATGAAACTTGGTACGGAAAGACGTGGTAGAAAATGGGACAAGCCAACATCGTAGAACAAACAGCAAGCATACCCACGGATAAGGTGCGCACACTAAAGCTACAACCTTTAGTTACCGCATCTGATTATCTGTTCACGTTTCCACCGTCTTCGCTAAACATCGACATCGCAACACTATTAGAAATTTTTAAAAATAATGGCGCACCTCCGTGGGCAAAGCAAATTGCAAACGAAACTGATTTGGACAAGATTGAAAATTTTATTTCGAGTTTAGATGATACTCTGGCAGATGTAGTCCTTGATTTCGGATCAGACAAACAGATATACGTTCACAAAGATATTTTGCTAGTTAGGAGTGAATACTTTCGCAACATGTTTAACTCTGGAATGGCAGAGTCGGAACAAACGGTAATCAACATGGAGGAAGAAACGTATGAGTCTATGAAAATAATTAAAAATTATTTTTATACAGAGAAGATGCTCAATGAAGAGAAAGAACTAAAGTGTCTGGATTTGTACGAAATACCAATTTTCTAACCATTTAGAATTCACGTAGTCGATATGTACGCAGCAGAACACGTACGATTAATGGAGTTCTGCGTACAACAAGTATATTCCCAACTTGATCAAACCAATCTCGAGTCCACCTACAATTACGCAAAAGAGCTCCAACTTACACTACTTTTGCGCGCATGCGAATACTTTATCATCACCAACCAGATACCAAACTATCAAGTATCCGAATTAGAAACACAAAAAATCACATGCGCGAGTTACGACTATCATGATCGCGATTATCCACACAATCCTAATCCTCGACATCTAACGCAGCAAAAGGTAGTAATAATAGGTCACCATCAATGCGGAAAAACAACATTGTGGAATCTATTGCTGAATCGACCATTTGAAAACAAGTACCAAGAAACAACAAGTTTTGATTTTAATTATCATGTTCAGACGCTTCCAAGTGGCGATTTTTGTAATTTGCAAATTTGGGATTCGATTGGAAAAGAGAAATTTAGTAATAATGTGAACATGAACCACGATATGTACTATTTTCACAAAACAAATATTTTATTACTTTGTTTCGCGTTTGACGATCGTACATCGTTCGAGTATGTTCGCGATTACTTGTTTCCGAAAATAGACGAAGATTATAATAGCAAGTTCCATGTAATGTTACTAGGTTTAAAACTTGACTGCGAGCATCAAGTTATGCGAAAAGAAGCGTTAGGGTAAGTAGTAACATTTTCACTAATTTTCTAGCTTAGCGGAATCGAAAAAGGTTCCTTACCACGAGTTCTCGATCTACAGCAATGAAAAGATGGATGTTTTTATGAGGTGTTTCGGAAATCTCATCTACGAAGCATGTCTAAAGTAAAGATATTTCTATAACTGTATTTGATAACTTGTGTTCCACTATTGTAAACAAGTGTTCCTCGCCACAGCACAAACATCATGTGTTCTCCATAAATACGCCACACAAATAAGTGGCGACATAGTTCTAAAAACTAATGACGACAATACGAACACTACCACGTGAAATAGTTGACAACATTATCGAATACTTGGACACAAAATCCATGTGCGAAGCATCACTCATCTGTAAAGCATGGGACGAAGCTTCGTCATGCGCACTAGCGTGGAGAAGCAAAATAGAAGAACTAGAAATCAAAATACCCAAGAACAAACATAATCTAAGAAGCTTGTACGTACGAAAAATGAAACGACAAAAGATAGCAGACGCACCACAAGAGGCATACGACAAATTTAGAAACGCACTAATCTACCCATCAAACAAATCATGTCTTGTGGGCATATTCGCTTGTGCTTTGTTTTCTGTTACCTTCGCGGCTATATTTTCTTTGTGCCTAGCTTGTGTAATTAGGGAAGAACTTGCAAGAAAGGCAGAACCTATAGAATGCATAGTAAATCAGCAACAGACAAAGATTATATTGTGTAACTATAGTGCTTGTTTTGAAGGTATCATCACGTGTAGTGGCTACACAGGCACTGACTTGCAAACGAGTACAATTACCAAGGTTGAGAAAGACATTGCAAATTTGAATGGATTCTTTTTAGAGTACCAGAATGGAACAAACATTCCTCTAGATGTTCGTTCTCCACCTGTAGCAAAGGGAAAATGGGCATTAGTGATCGTTTTTGGAACTTTTGCTGTTATAAGTGCTGCATTAATGATATTTCCAATGGTTTATCTTATCATACAGTGCAAGCGTGGTACCTGTTGTGATGAAGACGAAGATTATGACTGTTAAACTCTAAATTTGTAAATAGTAACAAATGTTTTATAAATTTTATTAATTGCCAATCTCATTGAAGTCTTCTATATTTGCCTCTCATTCTCTTGCAATGGGTTTTATAAAAATTGTAATTTGTGACAGGAGACAACTGTTTTGCTTCATGGACACCCTCCCACCTGAGCTTCTTACGCATGTATTCGAATACCTAGATTTCAAAGACACGCTAACTTGCTCACTTGTCAATCACGCATGGTTCACAGCAGCAGATGACTTTTTATGGCTCTCCCAACTACAATCTATTCTTCCCGATTCTAAACCACGTGCAAAAAATCTAAGAACAGCGTACATACAAGAGCGCAAAAAACAACACTATTCCCGCATTGTACAAAAGAATTTTAATGTCATGAAACCACGAGCAGAAAAATGTAGAAGATTCTTTTGGATTTTCGGAGTTGTTTTCACTATATGTATAGGAGCCTCATGGTTTGGAATTTTTTTTGGAATTTCATACAAAGAAATCCAAGCAGGAACGCCATACTATTTAGATGTCGCTTGTTCCGTGAATGCGCATTCTTGGAGTGCTGATACTTGCTTGAACACAGTATGCGGAACGTGTAACGAGTGTATCAATAATAACACATGCACGCGCATGTTTGGTGTTCACGCACCAGTGATCGGCGAAACGCTAGGATGTTGCGGTGGTTATTATTGCTGTCAAGAAACATGCCAAACTTGCCGCACTTGCGTTACTGTGATCATGAAAGGTCGTTTGACTGAGCAATGTTCTTACTCTTCTTGTAACTGTGTTTGTCGCATGAGCATCCCGCAACGCCAATGTACGATCACTAATAGTACTTGTACGCGTGGGAAAGCTTTTTGCACAATGACAGTTCCTGTAAATACAACACTCGTGTCACAAACAAAAGAGATTGAAGTGACGTGTAGTGGTGATCCAAATTCTGCTTGTATGAATTCTTTTTTTGAAAATTATCAAATTGGAAAATCGGTTTCGATGTTTTATCCGTTACCAAGTGGGACAGACTATAAACCACCATACACGACGAGAAATATTGTTTTGTTGGTGGTATTTACGCCATTGTTTGCATTTAGTTTAATAATTACGCTGGGATGTTTCGTTTCGCAGTGGATAATTTATAGGTGTAATAAACCATTGCATGTTTAGTGACATCGAACTAAATAGGATCCTATTACAGTTGCAATTTGCTTTCATAAAAATTATTCTTACAAAAGATGAACTCGTTACCCACAGAACTACTTACTCACGTGTTCGAATATCTATACTTTCATGACACACTGGAATGTTCTCGAGTTAGTCGTTCCTGGCTTCTCGCAACAACTGATGATTTTCTATGGATCGAACCCATTCAACATTTACTTCCCAGTACGAGACTATCTGGTGAGAACCTTCGGAACGCATTCATACACGAGAAAAGAAAACGACATTATGCGCATATCGTTCAAGCAAAATTCGAAAAGTTAAAACCATGCTTTCCTAAGCTGGAAATATGCTCAAACGTTTTTATAATTATATTTACAGTGTTTTTGATTTGTATTGGAGGTGCATGGTTTGGAATCTTTTTCGGCGCGACCTATCCTGCCATTACGGCACCGACCCCAACTTCATTAACAATCGATTGCTTCATTACGTCGCAAGTAATAACAAATTATTCGTGTATAGATACGCAATGTCAGGCATGCACAAACTGTACAAATACAACCCAATCATGCATTGATGTAGCAGCCAATGCGCCTCCCGATTTCGGTTTTTCCAAACAATGTTGCGGAGGATACCACTGCTGCAAAGAAGCGTGCGAAACATGTCAAACATGCCAATCGATACGCTTACGAGGAAAACTCGTTCGCGTTTGCTCCACAACTCCATGTAACTGTAAATGCATAGAAGCCATACAGCAACAACTCTGTACAGCTACCAATACGACATGCACGTTCTCGTACGTCACCTGTTCACTAACAGTACCAATCAACGACACAATGGTATCGCAAACAAAAAATATAAGTAGCTCATGTTTAGCTACGGACCTTCCATGTATGTACACTTTCCTAAATAGAAATGGAATAGGTAATGTTATACCTGTCTTCTACAGCGTACCTCGAGGTACTAATTATAAAGTACCTCTATCAAGCGATGACATTGCGCTACTGGTTTCTTTTACTGTTTTATTTGCAGCTTTTATTGTACTGCTTCCCACATGCGTAATCATACGATTAGGTATTGGAAAATGCTCCAGGATGGAGTGTATATGGCCATGATACTAAGACTCTATCTTCGGGACCAGTAGCACATCTTCAAGTAATAAATCTTTGTCAAGATTAATCCAATTTCTCCACCAAGCATGCCCTTTCTCACGTAAATACTCGAATACATTATCAGTAAACAGTCCTGAACCTGCAAAATCCATCACTTCTGACTGATCTTGCAAATCGATTCTACCGTCAACAAGTTGTATTGATCTCATCTGAGAAACCACTGTTCTTATCATTCTGTGTAGAATTTGATGCTGAGGCACAGCAGCAAATACACGGTGAGTGATTTGAAGAGGTCTTGCTTGACTGGTACAGAAGGCTTTTCCTCCATAACTTTCAAGGCCAACAACCATGCGTGCAGAAGGATGATCAGTTATCCGTTGTGGCATCGAAGTGTGTCTATCTGTGTCGATATCAGTCCACACACCACCGAATGTTGCCATTACCATGAGACGAAACACATCTATTTTTAAACTAGGTTTCGCGATCAGCTTAAAGTACTTATACTCTTGGGGATAGTAGTGTCGTACGAAGTGTTCTATCTCGTGGTGTGTCCAGATCTTATGTATAGCGCTTGGGTAGCTACTTTTCCAAGATTCTTCAGCATCAACATTGACTATGTCTGTTCTCCATGAAGTGTGAATGTAGTTTGGTATAGATCCGAAGTGATCGTGGTAGCAAGTGGCTTTAAAGCTCCAAGTTGCATTGGGTGGTGAAAGATGCCCTGGACTACAATCATACATCGTTGGAGGTGTGTAGTGAATGTTTGTATCAAGTACGAATCTTTCGCAGCTGTTACGAATAAACTTGAGCATAATAAAGCAAACATAGAATAATACGAGGCTTGTGATCACCGCTGAGACGTATCTATGTCGCTTAAGGACACGTGTTGCGTAAACTGAACAGATCATTGTTTTTTAAGTATTTTACAACAAACACGTGTTTGTCTTTGTCGTAACTGTAGATAGCTACGTTACGGTATTAATAACTTAGTTGAGCGTGTGAATCTCCAAATAAATAACTAGACTTTATTATCAAAACAGATCACTCATCTACACTGATAATCCTCTACATTTTCTTTTTGAATAGTACTGTCTCACACGCTGAACTTTTACTATGTCAACATCATCGAAAAATTCAAACACACCAACTGCCTCACCGACAACACCAGGCAGAACACTCTCGCAGCATAATGGGCTCAATCTATCATCGACTAACCGGAATTACACACAATTGAACAGTTCGTTACCGCAATTTGGAACTATCTTCCAAACACCAAAACCTATCGGTCATGGACTTGGATATGGTGATTCACACACCAGTGTACAAAGTCCACAACCGGATAAGGACATCAGGCGCGAACTAGATAACGAATTTGACGAAGTCCAACATCATGAACCAGTCATATCGGAATCCGAACGGTTAAAGAAGATTTTATTGGAGAGACGATCCAAGTTGCAAGTGGGAAACGAAGAAGTGTGGAAAACGATGTTGATGGGAGTCAAAGATGAATTAATCACACAAGTCGCGTCGGCTATGGCATCACAAGTCATTCCATCTCTGGTTCTACTGAAGTACACTCGTACTAATTTGGTCGATGTGTTGATGACGGCAGGCAAAATCAAACAAAAAGAAGTTGCCTCACAAGTCGCAGACATAATCTTGACCAATGCAGAACTATTGAAAGATGTTATTGCACCACCGCCACCGACTGCACCAGTACAAACAATAACGGTTCAACAGACACCTTTAGTAGTCACCGGTCCAACTCTTGTCTCCGCACATGATAAGACAATTGTGATGGTGATGAAAGACAAATTCAGACCAACTGTTCGTGTCGGTCACATCTATGATGACTTTTTGAAGTTTAACGACTACTGCTCTGTCAAGTCAGTAGCAGATAACGTCAAGGTTCCGTTGTTGGCACAACTAATGAAGCAATGCGATGCCGGTAAGAAGATTACAGAATTCTACAAGAACAATTTGCAAGAATTAGAGAATCGCTCATGGACTGACATAATGATTGCGCTAATTAGGGTCGTTACTAGCAAGTCACCTACCGATTTCATCAATGACTTGGAATCTCTCACGCTTACCGATTCAGACACAGCGTTTAGATTTGACGATAAGTTTGTTTTGATGGCAACAATTGTCAATGAGGACATGATCACCAAGATTGAAGGTCACTCGCTAAGTGCGTTGGAACAAGCAGGTCACATCAACTTGATTGAAAAATTCACTAGTAAGATGCCGATGCCGATTCAATTTGTCATTCAACAAATTGTCAACAACATGGCAATCTCAAGTGAACTAGGCACGTTTACTCTGTTAGGATTGATAGCAAAACTTCGTACAGTACTCGATATCAAGAGTAACACTCGCTACCGAAGCATAACCAAGTATCCAGGTGGACTTGATATTCTTCCTAGAATTGAACAAACACAGCGTAACCACCCACCCAGAAACCAACACCAACGAGACAGACGTGATACTAGACATCAACCAAAGCAGCTGTTTAATGCCAAACCAAAAGGTATTGAGAAGCCGCACAAGATAGGTGATCACTATGTGAAAACAGAACAACAAAATCAGGACAACAAACCTAAAGTTCCAAGGTGTTTCCGTTGCAAACAAGAAGGTCATATGCAACCTGACTGTACCAAACCTGAGAGTAGTACTGTTGGTGATTGGATGTATGCACCAGAGCACATCAAGAAAAGGCACACTACCAAGCAAAATAAAAAGAGTGGACCATACATGCAGGCTAACATTCGTCTAGACTTATCTAAGTACCTCAACACTGACGTTAGCAACAAACTACGTGCTATCATCAAAGAGTTGATACAAGTCCAACTTGACGAACAAATCAAGCAAGTCACTCACTCGTTGAAAGAGAATGAACCTACGGTTGTGCCGGAAATTGGAGCTACTATTGCAAGTGTTGTTCTCAACAACAACTGTGTACTCAAGCAAGGTGGAAAAGGCGATTTGGTACCCAAGATCAGACCACTACGCATTGTTGATTCACTGCTGCATAATACACCAGTGAGAGCGTTAATTGATTCAGGTTCTCAATGTTCAGTCGTCTCTGCATCATGTTTGGAACGCATCAAGAACAGTTGTAACCTCACTGTGGAAGAACAGAAGAACACTATCGAGTTGGAGTTTGCTGATGGTAGGAAAGAGACATGTGATACTGCAGCGTTGATTGTCAATCATGATGGTACTTCACGTAGGTACGTGTTTGCTGTTATGAAAGATGTATCTTCTTTGTATGATTGCATCTTCGGCCTTGATATCATCATTGACTACCAAATAGTTATTCCGTTCATATCTAGTGAAGTCATACGTACTTTGACTGGTAAACACAAAGTGAAACCAGTTGATCAGATCATCGATGAAGAGAGTAAAAGAGCACTATCTGGTATCATCTTTCACCACCATAGTGAGCAGTTTATGACTCAAATTGACGATTGTATTGTACGTAATGAAGCAACACAAGGTACCCATAGTACAATTGGCGAAATCGAAATCAATTTTGTTGACGAAAACAACAGAAAGTTGGGAAGTTGGTCACGACAAATGAAAATACCAGCCGCCGCTGAAGAAGAAGTACGGAAAACAATTCAAAAGTGGAAAGATGAAGGCATTATCGAAGAGTTTATTGATTTGAAGTGTCGTCAAACACCTGATGATCAATTGACTGGACCTTTCAATACTAATGGTTTTCTAACGTTTTCGGGCAAATGGCGCTTTGTACATAATTTCAAACCCATCAACGGACTCATTGTTGACGATACCAACGATATCCCAGCTATTGATTACGTTTTTGAACGTGTAGCGTCGTCAGGTGCAGTTATCTTTTCACGGATTGATCTGCGATCAGCATACCTGCAAATACCACTCAGGAGGAGTGATAGAAACGTTACAGCGTTCACTGTATGGAACAAGCGCTACAGATTTGTCACTGCACCGCTTGGTTTGAAGCATATACCAAGCTCTTTCCAACGTATGATCAAGGCATTGCTACAAGAGAAAGGGTGTGCTGACTATGCTTGCAACTTTATAGATGACATCATCATCTATAGCAAGTCTTCTGAAGATCATGTTTCACACATTCGAACAGTATTAGACGCTCTGACAGGTGTAAACCTAACCATACAACGTACCAAATGTCACTTCTTCTGTGAACAAGTGCCATTGCTTGGTTATTGGTTAAGCAAGTCAGGTATCCAACCCAACATGGACAAACTATGCAATATGATGCAATGGAAACGACCAAGTACATACCGTGAAGTACAGAAGTTTTGTGGTATCATTGGCTTCTTCCGTCGTTTCATTCCTCATGCAACTGAGCTGTTATTACCTATTCGATCTATTCCGCACAAAAAATTTGATTGGAACTCTGATCCTGCGTGGGAAGAAGCGTACCAGCGCGTTTTTAATGAACTTGTACAAAAGGTACCGTTTCTGCAGTTTCCAATCAAAGATATTCCAATTGAAATGGCAACTGACGCTAGTAATACAGCTATTGGAGCGGAAATTTTTCAAATGGTCAATGGTGAGAAGAGACATCTTGGATTTCACTCGCGTACACTCAGTGATTGTGAACGTAGGTACTCAATCCCAAAGAAAGAGCTACTTTCAATCATCTCTCACTGCAACCACTACCGTGAACTACTAGTTGGACGTTTATTCAAGTTACACACTGATGCCAAGTCATTAGAGCAATTAATGAAAGCATTAGAAAAGCAAACTGCTAAGGATTCAACACTGTTAGGTTGGATGTCACAGCTTGCGGAGTATGACTTTGAAGTACACCATATTGCTGGAAAAGATAACCACCTTCCTGATCTCACATCACGTGTGCAAGCTATCACTGCTGCCACTGTTGATACTGATTCAGAAACGGCAGTGTTAGAGTTTGCTGATCAAACCATAACGTTGGAGAACAAAGTTAGTGAATTGGAGAAGTCCAACACCATTAGTGAAGATGTTGATCAACACAAGCGTGTTCAAGCACTACTGGAAGAATATCACTCAATTGGTCACTTTGGAGCGAATGCTATGTACAACCAACTGCGTTTGATGTTATCAAATCCACCCAAGGACCTCAAACAACGTTGTTTGAAGTTTGTACATGAATGTCATGTTTGCCAAAGTATTGACAAGAAAAGAATCAGTTTTGCACTACAACAACAACCACAACTGTGTTTGCCGATGCAACACATCCACATGGATTTGATGGAGGTACCAGAGAGTAATTTGGGATATAAGTTCATCATCACAATTTTGGACAAGTTCTCAGGTTACGTTTGGCTCAAACCTATGCTCACCAAAACGATGAAAGAAGTGTATGCTAATGTTTTGGAGGTGTTTTTGATGTTTGGTTTCCCACAATCGATTAAAACCGATAATGGATCAGAGTTTGTGAATTCCATGATCACTAAGATCTGTGAAGTTTGCAAAACCAAACACAATAGAATCATTGCCGATAATCATACTGGTAATGGACGTGTGGAGCGTCAACATGGTACTATTCGTGACGTACTGAAGAAGAAATTGTTGGAAGAGATCGTTTCATCAATACATAACGTAGCAATTGAAGGTTCAGCGTGGCATGAGTTAGTTCCTGCGATAGCGTTCGCTATGAACACTCGTATACATACCACAACACTAGTTGCACCATTTTCTTTGATGTTTGGGCGTGCTGCCTTATACAACACTAACATTGGTAGTAATGACGTTGAGACTGCAGAGTCAGACGATAGTTATGCAGTCATGGATCGTTATTGGAAGTTATTTGCTAACACTGTGCCGCAGGCAATCTTGGAACGTCAGATACAACGGTTTCAACATTCAAAACCAAAGTATCGCAACCAAATGTTGAAGGTTGGCGATTTGGTGATGATGAAGAATCCAAAACACACCAAGAACAGTGTCAAGCTAGAAGGTCCATTTCGAGTTGAACGCAGTGATCCAGTGAATGGTCACTTTGTACTGGTAAGCATGGCAGAACCACTAGGGTTTGTTGCACCAGCTAATTGGTTGACAAAGCTACCTCATAATTGTACAAGGCCACTGACATCTATAGTGCATGGTACTACAGTTGAAGATGAGTGTTTCCCTTCGGAGGTGGGTAAGGATGATATGTCTGATACCGACTATCATGATACCGCTGTACAACCAAAGGATGATATGATGATTCATGTTGGTGGTAAAGCCAACAAGAAGAAACGTACTATCACCTTTGTACAAACGTCAGAACGAGACTCAAGTGCAACTACTGAGTTGCGTGAGTCCAAGCGACGTAGGACCACACCTAAGTATCTTGATGCTTTTGTAGTCCCAAATATGTTGAAACAATCACGTAAAAAGTAACACAATTATAGTGTAAGCGTGAACGGTAATCGTGTAACTGTTTTAATAACAGTTGGATACATTGCCTATTGATCAACAACGGAGTACTAGAGTTTGTGCTTGGCGAATGACTTAGTATCTCAGAATTAGAACACGTATGTACGCTAGAGAATGAAATGGGTAACCAGCACAATGCTGTTACGCCTATTAGAGTACTTACCTGTTGCTAGTTCAAACTAGCTAGATTGACCTGATGTATCAGACCACGACTAGGTTGAGCCAGCAATCACATCTAGACTAGGTAGTTGAGCTCTACAGTTGCATTAGATCATAACACTAAGGTAGTTATGTTGGACTAGTGTGAACGAGCGTACTACAACTCAGTTCAACGGAAATGGTACCATGAGATTGGCTCCAGAACTGGAACGTTGTCAATACAGAAGTTAATCCCAGATCGTTCAATAAGATCAATTATGAAGTAAACTTCATGATGTTGTGGGGAGTGTCGTAACTGTAGATAGCTACGTTACGGTATTAATAACTTAGTTGAGCGTGTGAATCTCCAAATAAATAACTAGACTTTATTATCAAAACAGATCACTCATCTACACTGATAATCCTCTACAGTCTTTCTTTTCTCTTGTATGGCCTTTCAAAACGACCATTAATAGAGGTATTGAAACTTTTTTACGTTTGAATTGTAAAGCTGGAAATTTAACAAACGATTTCATCATGGGAAACAGCAACACCACACCTAGTGCACCAAGCACATCTGATGGTCTAAGCGATACAGACTTTCTACAACGTATCGTACACGCAAACTCATTCGGATGTCCCAATTTACTACATGAAGTTTCACAAAACGCACACTTACACGGACCACAAGATCTTCAAATGATTAGCGCAATGTACGCTTCCTGTCTCACAGCACACGTAGATAATACTGTAAAAACGTGCCTACCACCAATACCCGAACTAGATGGCAATATTGACGACTCAAAAGCAGAAGCCATGATCGAAAGAACTATAAATTGTTTAAAACAACACGGAGAAAAAATCGATACTGTGATAAACCGTATGAATGAATTGGCAAATAAGTCACAACGCGAGTTGATGCCAGATGCAGCCAAGTATGCAGACAGTCACGAAAATGAAGTTTATTCGAGTGATACAGCAGATATTGCACGTGAAAAATTTGATCAAGCAGCTACAAATTGCAAGAAATACGCACCAGAAGAACATGGTGACGAACGCTTTTTCACACTTTGCGTAATGGCCAACACTTGCGCGACATCGTATCAACGTTGTTATGAAAAGAACCAAAATGAAGTAGATGATTGTTTGCAAAAGGATCCAACACTACAAGATTGTTTAAAAAAGATTCGTGAAACACGTCCAAATAAACCATTTTAATTCGTTAATATTGTCACGTACAGTTTGTTCATTATTTCATCTAAATCTTCAGAATAGTGTACATCTTGTATTAAGCACTTGAATGCTTCCCTACGCAACTCTTTTCGGTTTTGTTCCATTTGGAATAGATTATTTGGATCTACTTTTTCTTTCTTTGGTGCTGTACCCAGTAGAATGTGTGGTTTCAACTCACACTTGTGTTTCTTGATATACTTTTTGTACAAATCAACAACGTACTCGTGATCATCTAGAACTGATTTTCTACGTTTGTCTAGTGGTGTGTTATTCCTATCGTTGGAAACTATTTCTTGAATATTCTTCGATTCATCTCCTAAACTGATTTGTGCTGCGAATAAATTGCAAAAGACTGGGTTTTGTAGAATCCAATCGAAAACATCGTCTTGTTCTTTCATTTTAAAATCACGAACACCTTCTATGGTTGATCCAGATCGATAATAGTACGACATCACGCGTGCGACATCCAATGGTGAACTCGAATCAACACCACGCGAATTGCGATAAATTACTTGTCCTTGAGTACTGAGTACAATCGCTTGTGGTTCTGGTATTTCTTTTATCTTACTTGGTGATAATGCTTCCAATAAACTACGACGCTTCTTTTGTGGTTTGATTTGGTATTTTGTTGCGATCGCGTTTGCTTTGTCACTCAATAACTCGTATCGTAGATCATACTGGTAGCGCATCTCATCTAGTGTTTCTTGTTTCAAACTTGTGACAATGAGAATTTCTCCTCCTGCTGCGTACGTGGCATCAAGTACGGAATTGTATGTCACGAGTGTTGATTCCACGCATTGTGTTTCTGGTAAGAATGTAACAATGGTGTGAGTGGCTTGTTGATACAACTCTCGTAGTTGATCAACTGGCGTGGTTAGTAATGCGTGTTGTTTTTCAAACTCGAGTATCTCTTGGAAAGTTGCTAGAATACTCATCTCTAACGCTATCATTTCTGCAGTTTGTCCAAGTTTGTTTTGTATGTTGATATACTTCAAGTCCTTGCGGTACCGTAATAATACACTCAAAATATCACTATTCTTTCTCACAACGGCTTCGTGGAGAACGGTATCTCCCTTACTATTTTGCAAGTCGAATTGTAGATACTTGTGGTACGTCATAAACAAGTTCAGCTTGTTCATATTATAGAGCACCAAATGTAACGGTGTATTTTGTAGGCGCGTATCTTGGTCATTCATAATATCGAAAAGTGTACGAGTGGAGCCGATTTGAACTTGTGAGAGAATTAATTTGGCGCTTTCGAATTTACATGACTCGCGTGTGAGAGCATGAGTAACGATTTGTCCTGCTGTGTTTCTTATTCTTACAAGTTTGAGCAGTTGACTTTGGATTCTTGCTTTGAGGCAAATGAGGCTAACAATATTTGGATGTGCGAGACTTGCCATGAGGCACGATTCTCCAGCACCGTCTACGTGGAGCAATGGAACATCTTTTGAAAGTAAATACTTGACACCAGATTCATCTCCCTTCTCGCAACATGCATTGAGTATGGGTTGCTTCTTGTCGTTTGTACCCATTGATGTATCTACGTTGGCTGCCAGTAGTAAATCGGCAATGTGAAAGAAACCATTTTGAATGGACACTGACAAAGGTGTACGGAACTCGTTGTCACGTGCATTGACATCTGCACCTTTGCTCAGTAGATATCTGACTGCATCGACCTTGTTGTTCAAACATGCACAAGTTAATGGTGTTGTTTTGTTTCTATCTTTGATGTCAATCCACATTCCGCTGTCAAATAGAAACTCTAGGATAGAAACGTTGTTGCTCTCGGCGGCAATATGCATCATAGAGCTATCACGTTCTGGTAGAATGATATCTGCTCCTCCATCTAGAATTCCACCGTATTGGGTCCCTAGAATTTGTTTTAACTGCTCGAGATCCCCCTCTTTGCATATTTGTTGTATGCGGCCTTTAACTTGCACTGACTTACGTCTGTCAGTACCTTGTGCAGTGTGTCCTTGTGGCATTTCGTTATTGAAGATTTTGGACTGTTGGGAACGCGATTGAAATGTCATGTCAGCTAAGCAAACCTTTTTATGGGCACGCTGAAAAGAACTGGGCATGTAGCTATGCTCATGTTTAGCGTTCTCAACTGCCACGACCTTAGTTCTTTGTGTCAGGCTAGTTAATTAAGCCGTGGAAGCGACATGATGATTTAATCAACAGCTTCTAATCCGAAGATTCGTTTCTTAAAATCCATGCCAGTTTCAAACTTTTCGTTGAAGAGTTACAACAAACGGACAACCATGACAGAAGTTATCGCTCCACCATCTCCAAAAGACACCGATTCAATTCTCGAACGTTTTATCACATACAAAGGTCAAAACATCGATGTCAGTTCTATGGAGAGACTCGCAACTCGAGCAGCTTCCGATCCCGTAGTAGCACAAAGAGTAAACACATTTTTGCTATCGGAGCAACGAGATACACAAAAAATTGAAGAAGAGTACTTGAAAGTTTTGTTAGAATGGTACAAAACTAATGTAGACAAGATACGAGTATTACTACTCCGACACGTTCCCGTTTGTTTATATTTACAACTACAAGGAAAAACAGACGCTCTAGGTACGTCACAAAACACTATCATTAACTTTGTAGTTGCTGCTATTTTGTTATGCATATACAATGTTACCGTCTCAGATAGAACAAAAATACCACCACAAAAGAGGAATGAAAAACTATTACGTTCTTTGAATGGCACAAAAACTATTTATAATATCGCAGGCGGAGAGTTTAACCAAACTCCCAATGCGATACCACTCACTGCTGTAACGTTTCGATTCCATTTATTAACTGTGTTATAGCGATCACTAAGTTTAACAAACCAAATGGACAAGTTTGATATCGTTCCACGAAAAGATCACAACGAACTACCATATGAAACAGAAATATTGTCAGAAAGAATACCAAGAATAATATGGCAAACGTTCAACTCGTACTTGGATAGTTATACAGAAGAGACTCTAGTCAACGCAGCTATTGTTATTTTCGCGTATGAATAATTATTTTATTTAACAACATAGTGTCGCGTCGCGAGGCATGCCATACGAAGTTCCAAAATACATTCAAATAGTAGGAAAAGACTTGAAAGACGAAAGACCAAGACAAAGAATTATTGTTGATTTAAAAACAAACGCGATTTCTTTTGAACCTTTAGAAGGCGAGTTGGCGAAACTTGCTCCACTAACACATTTACAACAATTACAGTCGTTCGAAATACAGTCACAGAAACCTACTGAACAACGCGTACCTTTACACGAAAGCGTACTCGCAGAGTTTGTACAAACGTTGAGGTACTCTGCATTTAACACTCCACGAACAGAATCGGCAGCATTTGCTGTTACGATAGGAGAAGCAAAGAGTGTTGCCTCAAATATTTTTGAATCGATTTATGCCATGTATGTGAGAGGATTGTATGACTCAAATGAAGAAGTGATCTTGCAAACACAAGCTATTTTGCAACAATTATAAAAACAATTTTTGAAATTTTATTAACACCTTGAGATCGTTCATAATCCTGTTTACCTATTGATGGAATCATGTTTGCGCTCACAAGAGCAAACTAAGCAGGAGAAAACCAGAGTAGATATTAACAAAAATGATGAACATAGCAAAGTAGGACTGTTTTACATTCCTGACACTAGACAATCTTTGCCATAATTAAGATCTTTATTCTTTTTGGGTATTAACCAAGGCACATTAGCCATCCTTTTTAGCAGGTCTTGTTTGCAAACATGCACAAACAAATGAACGATGGTCTACATGAAGAGTATATTACAGCCTGTAGTGCAACCTCTGTTGTCTACGAATTCAGAGAAGAGAGTTTAGAAACGCTTCTTCTCATAGGATTACGACGTGAGGCTGCGCAAGTAGTGTCAGAAGAAAAAGAGACAAGTATGACTTTGTATCATCACAACAAGTCTCCAATAGTTGTAGAAATAAGCGACGAGGAGATCAGCCCAACTAAAGCTTCCCTATCTACAGATGTCGACTCAAGTCGAAGGCTCAAACGGCATTCTTCTTTGAAAGGTGTAATCAACAAAGGGTCATTGAGAACTCAGCTATTGCAGTGGATCTCAGAATGTGATTTCCAAAATCCACAAATGATTGAAAAACAATACAAAACAAAACTTAGGAGACAGAAAGAAAAGGGCCAAGAATACATGAAAACATTTAAACTTTTTTAATTAAATCCGCTCGATCTCGTAAAAGAATTTGTTGAGTTTTTGGCAGTTGAGCTTTGTTAACAATCACCAAGGGTTTAATGTAATGCTACAAACGATTTACACAGCTTTTTTAGTGCACTTCATGATGCCGTAGCCTGTTACGGCGGTGGTTTAATTCTTTAGTCCCGAAGACGTCAACCTATTTAGTAAAATAGCCCACTCGTTTAAAATGCTTTGAATACTTCTTTTCGCTTCAACAACACTCATACACATGAACACTGCATTACACCCTCTCAATCACACTGCGCCAGCGAACAGAAATTGCTTGATGTACGAGCTAAGGGAAGAATCGTTGGATGACTTGCTGAAGATAGGGCTAAGCGCTGAAAGAGCACGAAGGAGTGTAGAAATCAATGCCAGAAATAATTACTGTACGGCATTCAAGCAAAGCGTGTTTTCACTCGGCAATTACCTTCAATTACCGCTAGATGTATCTCCAACTGAGCGTCGCCCTCTACAAAATCAACAGATGGTAGAAACTAAGAGCAGACGTAGGAAGAAATCACAAGGACAAGAGTTCATGAGAACGTTTAAAATGTATTAATAAATTATGTACAATAACTGGATATGTAACTTGGATTAGCAATCCTTGATTTTAGCGCTGCTATATCTTCTTTTGCGGCATCGAGCTGCGATTTCAAGTTGGCAATCTTGTTATCTATTTGAGTGTCGGTGTATGCGAATACGATCGTCACGCTAATACATGCTAGTGCAATGACCTGCAGAAGTCTCCTGTGTACGTTCATCAATTTTCTTCAAAAATAAACAGCACTGTTGCCCAATTCAAGAGCGAGATAGTGATGTTGGCGCACAACTCATAATTTTTTGTTGTCATGACACCACAATACTACCACTCATAGGGAGCAAAACACCACTAGAGTTTCATTGAAAAATAGGCGAAAATATTTACCATGTGAATTCTAAAACTTATCCAATAGCGTTTAGAAACTCAGTTTGCGTTACTAGCACATTCGATTGCATTAGAGTCAATTTTTGTTAAAAATAGTTTTTAATAAAACATTTTTGCCATATTCGCCGAATCGTAGCGCTGCTCCATCATGGTTCAAATCTTTCGTCCTGTTGTCTTTTCGTTAGCTAGACTATACAGTTTCTTTTTTCTTTTTGAAAACTCCCTTTAGCATGCTAAACGCCTTCTTGATTCCTCTTTTCTTCTTCGCGACAGCTTTTGTTTTCTCGCTAGCTTCAGGCTCCGCGTCGCTTGGTGAGGGTTTCATATTCACTTCATTCGAGCTAACTGGTGACATGTTATTATTTGGGGTGATATTGCCAGGAGTCATGGAAGGTGAAATGATATCCGATTCGGAAAAGTAAGTCTCATAGTCGTCGTCATGGTTTCTGTCGTCACTCGTTGTCGAACCGTTTCTACGTACATATTTTGCTTGTTCGACAGCGTTTAAAATTTCGACTACCTCGGTGAGTGAGCTCTCCCTTCTCAAGTGTTTATAATCAACATTGTCTCCACCTTCTTGTCCCTCATTTTTTTCTTTTTCCCTTCGCGAAATCGTGGTATCAATCTTTGGAGGTGCGTGTTGCGCCAACTGTATTGCGTAGTTATCAGTATCAAAGATCTCTAGACTATCAGTCATCGTGTGTTGTTGTTTTCTTTTTTCCAAAAGACAAATGTTATTTATGCATTACAAGTTTAGCATAAGACAAGATAACAATAGAAGATAATCCATGTTGGGTGGGGAGAATTTAGCATGCTATTTTTAGATGATATTATCTCCCAACAAGGCCAAAATTTCAGCTATTATAGCTGCATCAATAGGGTCAAACTTGTGTAGCGCTCACGCTTGCTTCCTGTAGCGTTACCTACTGCTCAATAAGACTATGCGCTTAGGATTCGTTCACAAAGTAGATCCGTTTTATTTAGATCTCTAACAGCACTCGCATGATATTCCATGATAATGTACCTTTCCATGGTCTTTCAATTTGATCATGTCAGGTTGCAAATGTTTAGCTAGCTTTTCTGCGTAGGAGATTGCTTTTTCTTTGTCCATTCTCACGAGTATTTGCAACCATTCATCATACAGTTCTCGCAAGTCATCGGCTGGTATCTTCTTGCGAACCTCAGCAATGTACTGCTCTGCCTTTTCAATGTCTGTTCTGGCATAGTGTAGTGCAATTCTTGAGTGCGCATAAATACTCTGTTTCAAATGGAAACGTTCCTCTGCCTCATCAATAAAATCTTTTGCTTCTTGTACTTTGCCTTCGTTGAGGTACTCTATTACGAAATAGTTAACTGGTCGTAGGTGGTTTTCGTCTGGATAGTTTCGAATGTATTGTTTTAGAATTTGTTTCGCAGTGTCGTATTGCTTATCATGTGTTAGGTGGTATACTAATGAATCGTAGGCCATTGGATGGTTAGATTTTTGTTTGTTAAATTTGTCCAAGGCCGTTTTTGTTTCATCAGATGGCTGTAATGCATCATTTAGAGTAAAGTGGGTTTGTAGAGTAGAATACCGAGTGTACAGAGGTTTAGAAATACGTTGTGGGAGCTTGACAAGTCGCGTTAGCATCGTTTGTAAATTTTTAACACGATGAGCAAGAAGGTTCAAACATCGTTCACGTTTTTCGTGTACAAGTTGTACATGCGTGATGAATTAGATGTCGCAGTGTTATCATCAAATCGATTGTATACACCTACGTATGAACCAGATATACAATTCATATACAAACTACAAGTTGTATGTTACTGTTCATCGCATTTTATAACCATAGAGACTTGATAAAAATGAACTGACGCAGCTATCACGCATTCAACGCTCATTCTTCAAAAGTTTGAAGGGATTTACACTTCCATCTGATATGCAGTTACAAGTGCCGCACAATACGCTATTCTTTCTACCTACTGCCACCAACAAATCCGTACAAAAGAAAAAGAAGAAAGGTGATAGAAAAGAACAGTTGTCACAAAAAGAGTACGAAGATGGTCCTTACAAACCATTCGCGGCGTTGGTAGATTTCTTAGGCGTATCAGAACCATACACAGCTGGAGAAAATGTCAAACGAATAGCAAACTATTTATCCACCATCGCAACACGCTTACAGAATCTCGTCGAGCACTACGTCCTACTACAAAAACTCGAAACAAAGATTGGAATATCATTCAAAAGAAAATTTTATTTACATCAAGCGACACATCAACAAGGATACGAAAAAGGAAACAAATATTCATTCAATAGAAGACTACACTTTTTAGGAGATTCCATTTACGATATCGTAGCGATGGATTGGTGTCTGAAACAATTCCCAAACGCTTCAAGAGCAGATATACGCGAAACGTACAAATATTTAACGCAAAATGCAATACTAGAAAAGATAGACGAGGAGAAAAAATTAAATTTGATACAGTACGTACCAGCAGAAGCAAAAAAAGATTTAAATCGATCAAAAGCAGTTCCCGATATATTGGAAGGTTTAATAGGCGCGTTGTATTTGGATACTGGAGACTTTTCAACGTTGACTTCATTTTGTGAAAAATTCCTACTATCGCGAACATTACTCGCAAAAGAGTTTGACCTATCGAAACAATCATTTTCATCAACCATGAAAAAGTATTCGATCACTATCCCACCAGTCATGAAAACATTCCAAGAACAATTAGGAATCAAATTCGAAAAAGAGGAATTACTATTACAAGCACTCGTCGACATGAATTCAAACTATTTGGATTGGAATCAATGGTCACCTACAACGAAACAATCTATGCATGAAAAGTTCGCTCTCATTGGAATAGTGATCGTCAAGTACGCGTTAGGTTTGTATTTGTGGGAACGATACCATAGAGCAACACCAGGAGAGTTAACAGAGTCAAGAAAGTTTATGTCAAGTGACGACAAGTTTGTTCACGTGTATGATGCGTTGCTAAGTACAAATCCTTTCGTCGATGTGAAATTAAATGCGTCTATGAAAGCAGGACTTGTTCACGCGCTCCTTGGAGCAGTGTATGTTGATCAAGGACTAGCAGCGACAACACAAATTACAAAGATGTTGTTTTTGGAAGAAAATCCAGTACATCAATTATGGGAAATAGTTGAAAATTTATTTGATACAAATCCAACGATTGAAACACCAAAAGAGTTACGTATTGTCAGCGACAGATTATTTACAAGCATTCGAGCAAACTCTTTGCAACTTTGTGTACAATTTGGAAGCAACATTCCAGAAACAAGGAATCATGCGATAGGAAAAACGATAAAATTATGTGAGATGATAAAGAAAGAGAATGTACCTGTTTCGTCGTTGAATGCGACAACATTGCAAGAGTTGTGGACAAAGAGTGGTGGAAAGGGACAGATCTTACCGGAAATTACGGTAAAGAGGAAGCTACCACCACTGAACAAAGATACAAAGCGAAAGAAATAAACTGTAATTTGTAGTATCCGTGTTACTGATTAACCGGTAAGAACTATCACAGTTGGTGTTATGTAAAGTAAAAATATACAGAACTGGGTGAAAATCTCAAATGCGGTGTCATTAGGAACATATCAGAATATACAGCGTATCTTTGCAATTAAACTCGTTTAATTGTTATTAAATCATGTATATTCGATCGGTCCATTTGGAATTGCACGTCAGTGAATGTCGAGTACCGAAGCGAAAAGTAAACGCGTCTCTTCACTATAGTTATCTTTCGTTCCGTTCCCAAGTGAGGCGAGGTGGAACACAATGCTTCGACAACACCGTTTGGATCATTTGTATTGAAACTACAGACACCGTTATTTCGCGTAAGTAGTGCCTTAAAAATTTATGCACTTGATATTTGTTGTTTTGCAGTGCACCGTGCTCGTTTTGCGTTATGTTTTTTCATGCATGTCACAAGTGGTTATCTTACAAGTTATTTATTTAAACGAGAAATGGGTTACCATGTCCTCGTACTTCTTCTGTTTCCTACGCTGTACTTTTCGCTCTACCAACTCTTTTTCTGTCCCACCCGGCGACATTTTGTCTACAAATATCATATCTTCCATCGTAGTCTGCTTTTTCTCGACGATCGTCACTGTATCGCTAAGTTGTGATATCACCACACGTTGTGGCTCAATCTTTTCTGTTTTTCTTTCCCGAACCACGAGTTGGGAGCCGTTATTTCTCCTAGGTGATCCATCAAATTTTAATCGCGCTTCTTCTAGCTCTCGTTCAAAGTCTTGTGATGAAGTCCGTTGTGTAGAAGGGCTATCGCTCGGTACGTTAGTGCTCATCTGACGGTTTGCGTTTGTTGCAATGCTGACATGCTAAACAGAGTAAAAATTTATTGACTGGACATGATAGAATTAGTGCCATGTTGGTAGTAATACCAGGTTAGGACAGATGATAACAAAACTGGTGCGAATTAGGGTGAACATACCATTTGGTATATCGGGATGCTAAGATTACTACGCACTTATGCTTTGTTGGATGTGATCGCAGAACACGTAGTTAGTTTGTACAAAGTGTATTGGTAACCCATTTGTCATTCAAGTTGCTTGCAGTAGTTATGCGGCAATTCCGGGAGCGTTGTGGATAGAGCGAGTAAAGACGTTTTATTCCTGGCGTAAAAATGGCATGCTAATAATGTTGTATTGAGGAATCGTTCAATCGTGTCACAAACAGTTCATATGTCTAATGAAACGCTTGTACAACAATGAGGGAACCTACACGTCTCTATCAAAGTTATTCACTTCCACTATGTTGGTTTGGACGAGTGAAATTCTTGTAATTTTTTGTAACTTGTCAACCAAACACGTGTTTCTCAAGCAAAGCAATACCACCATGCTTCGCTTCCTCTGTGCCCTTTTCTTAATCACACTAGTGATAGTTACACTCACACACGCAAAAGGCGCTGACTATTATGCGACATTATCCGTACCACGAAATGCAGACGCCGACCAAATCAAAAGAGCATACAAAAAACTAGCGTTAAAATTCCATCCTGATCGTAACAAAGAACAAGGAGCACAAGAACGTTTTTCTCAAATTGTACACGCTTACGAAGTCCTTTCAGACACCAAAAAACGTTCCATTTATGACAAGTACGGTGAAGAAGGTCTAAAACAGCAACAACAAGGCGGTGGTGGTGGAGGACACCCCATGGACATTTTCGGAAACATTTTCGGTGGTGGATTCAACTTTGGTGGAGGGTTTGACGATGCCGAAGAACAAGAAGAAGAGTTCAAAGGTGATGACTTGAAAATACCGTTGGATGTCACACTAGAAGACTTATACAGTGGAAAACTGTTACACTTTACACGTATACGTAGTGCTCACGAAGATGATGCCGAACCAAGGCCATGTGAGTGCAGAAATAAAGTTATTCGCATGATGATCGTAAATGGACAAATGCAACGCACAACAGAAAATAATTGTGCCGAATGTAAAGATCGTTTCGAAGTCATACAAAAGAAGACTGATTTGACAGTTGAAATTGATAAGGGC
>JAESGV010000251.1_pt1 | contig 25555 bp, 35 predicted proteins | sample 9269781 | NCBI WGS metagenome assembly JAESGV01 (sample SAMN15741586, study PRJNA653496) | algae metagenome | isolation source: Tildeniella torsiva UHER 1998/13D and co-occurring heterotrophs from... | place: Slovakia: Slovak Paradise National Park, Hrabusice, Kosice Region | collected 2000-01-01
CTTACATTATGAGTTTTATTTACTAATGTAACTAAGATATTGTATGTACTGAGGTCATGCACAATACTAGCTATAATGTCTGTTGATACTAGTATATACATACTAGTTATTAACAGACTAAAATAACCAATAGCTTTGTATTTTAAGATAAAATTTCATGCATTACCTGCTTTATTCACTTTATGTTTTGTCAAGTCATACTCAGCAGATAAATAATCCAGCCATTTCATTTTACTCTTGTATCTAGTTTGTTCGTAGTGCAAACAGTATCTTAGTTTATACATTGTTCTAACTATCCAACAATTACTTGTATTGATAAATTGTCTAAATTCTTTGATTTTTAAAAAAATGTTTGTTCCATGTGAAAATATTGGTAGTTTTAAATTAACTACTTTGTGCTTAGAATCTATGATAAGTATATTTAATATAAGTATACCAATTTGTAGTAACGTGTTATTATTTCTTTTAGATGCTTTTCATCATTGGTTAGAAAACACTTACTACTTGTCAAAAACACTTTGCGCTCTTTTTTAGGCTCTATAAATCTAAGATAACTAAAATTAATGCATACCTTCTTTTTTATCATCTTTTTTGTTATACAATAACAAATTAATTGATTTTTTAACTTTGTCTAACTGCTTTTTTTCATTAATATTTGGTTTACTATGATTTGAAGATATCTGCTTTGCAGCTAAGCAAATCAAATCCATATAATTTGTATTTAGTGCATAAACTAAAAGTTTAACAGTAAATAATAAGTCATTTTCTGGTTGTTTAACCTTTAAAAGAGTAGTTACTGCAGAAATGACATGCTTAAACTTATCTTCTGGCTCATTCATAAATTGTAGTTACATAGTTGTAATAGATATAAGTTTTCTGCTTTGTTAAAACTAAGTGTGCAAATATATTATAAATAATACGTAAGTCACAATAATTATATAAGTATAGCAAGTTATATATATTTAATAGTACTAATAGTTATGTTTTGTAAATAAACTTACAACAAAAAGATTATTAATTGTGTATAATTATCACTGCTTGAAAAAGATGTCATTGGCGCATAGTGAGAAGATATTAGAAATCAATGTAACTAGTGAGAATTCAGCTTATATTGCTTTGACGATCGACATATTTCACAACTTTAGTTCATAGGAAGATATTTGAACCTAATACATCAAATATCGTAAAAAAAAATTAACCACACTTTTGCACAACTATGTATTAGATAAAAATGATTTAAAACTCTTAGATGAGTTATTTACACGACAAATATATTTAGCCAAGTACAAAAGCAATAAATCTAATATGAAATTCAACTTGTTGAATTTTATACCTAATTCCAACAGCGGTGTGATTTGCGCTACATATTTGGTGCAAAAAGAAAATCTATTTATATTGTTGATATCAAACCCACTTAACATGGAAGTAACTCATAACTTTAATACTGTAAGTTTAATTAGTTATCAAAGTAACACATAGGTACTCAAAGATATAGCAAAGAAGGACAAGTTAGAAATAGTATTAAAATCAAAGGATAAATACTTTGAACGTGATATAAAGATGTACAAAACTCAAATTAAACAATTAGAAGAATTAGTATTCAAATTCACAGACACGATAAAAACACAAACAACAAAATTAGATGTTGTGACATCACAAAATAAAAAGCTAATACATGAAGTAAGAAATTGAAAATTTTAACAATAGATAATGTTACTAAAAAAGAATATTAATGCTGCACAAAACATATTTAGTAAAACAGGCGAAATGAGCAGCCTACTACTGTCACCAGTAAAAAGTTCACCAAAAAAAGCTTAACAACAAGCACTATCACCTGCAAAGGTGAACGTTGAGGACAACTTGCATAAATACGTTGCGTATGCCATGTTTTTTTCCCATAAATTCATTAGTAAAAATCCAACATTATTTGAAGATGATAAAAAAGATGTTAGTGACACTGAGCATGTAAATAATGTCATTAGTCTACTTAATAGATTAAATTAACTGCAATACTAAAGGCCAGGTTGTGTTTGATAAAAGTAAAGCAAAAATAGAGCTTAAAACTCTATTAAAAGCGGGAAAACAGGAAGAAACAAATAAAAGAAAGCGTGTCTTGAAAAATTCCGCAAGCAAAAAGAGAAAAACTTCAAGTAAAGATGAAATGAGTGATAATGAGCCTGTTTATTAAAAAAGTTTATAAGTATAATTAGTTGTATAACTTATGTTTCTCTTTTATTTAATACTAATAATACTAATAAAACTTAAATATTATAACAGCTGTATTATGATTAGTTATAAGTACAACTCACAAACAAAATTACTATAAACAATCAACAAACAAAAGAAGAATTTGAGAAAGCATTGGTGAACATTGGCGAACAAATAGTTACAATAAGCAGCAAAAAACAGTTTTCACTTTTTATTGCTCTGGCTGTGGACATATGTTCAGATGCATCACAATGCAAAAAACTACGCAACAATTATATCGAATATTGAGTGGATAAAAAAATTTCAGAGCTATTAAAAAACTATGTGTTTGACATTGAAAATATACGGCTTATTGCAACTATGTTGAATAGAACTATTATTGTTAGCAAGTATGATACAAAGAAAAAATGTGTACTTCCATTGCGTAAACTTAATCGGGTGACAGAAGAAGATGTGCCACTACGTGTTTCTCATTTATACTTGAAAAGTGGAGCGTTTAGCCTTATCATTGCAGAACCAAAAAATACTATAGTAACATATGATCTAACATTGGTACATTTATAAATATTGTCTAAATTTTAAACTTTGAAGAAGTTCAAAAAAGAAAAAGCAGAGTTAGAAGAAAAGATGTTAGAATTAGAATCAACAATAGCTTTTAATGATGTTGCAGATGCAAACAGAGTTGATTGGGAACAGAAATACAAAAAATACATAAAAAGAATATTGTTTTAAAAGAGCAGGTATATAACTAATGTATATAATGTAACTTACATTTATGTAGATATGTAATTAATGTAAGTTATGTAATTGATTATAGATAAATTCCTTGCAAGAAGGAATTTAAGCTGCTGTTTTCACTCTACAATTTGGTGCAGATAAAAAACTCATAGAGACAATAAAGATAACTGATTTCAATCCTACAAGCATTCAAAATATTAATGATCACTGCTTTGAATTAACTAGTTGCATTATGTACTTCACAAAAAAGTTCTTTAAGGTGCAGAAAAAATTAATAGAAGATATTAAAGGATTTTAAAACAATGATCAGGCTACCAAAGCAGCCAAGCTGTTGCATACATACATTTAAAAAAACTTGAAACATTACATTAACCGTTTTATTTCTGATTTTAAAGTTACAAAGTTTGAGGCTTTAGTACTAACAAAAGCTAAAACCATTGCAAAAATGAAGAATTTGACCATACCTACTGGTATTATATCTGCCATTCCTGCGTTAACAATAATTTCAACATAAGATATTGTTGATTACTAACATAATAGTGTGTATTATAACAAGAAAATTAATTTAAATGATAATACTTTATTAACCAATAGTGCACTGACAGATAATGCTGGTATTTACAACAGTGAGCTAACACAAGAAGCATATCAGTATACAATGCAGCATTATAAGTCTACTCCAAGCAAAGGTAAAAAACGCAAACAGTTTTAAAGTTTATGTAAAGAAAGTTTTGCAAAGGTACCCAAAATAACTTTAAATGAAAGTAATTAAATTTATGTTACTATTATTACTATTATATACTTTATAACACGAGTTCAAAGTATTTACAGTTGAGTAGCTGTAAATGTTGCTATAATGAATACTTATATAAATCAATTAAACTCTCATGTACTTAACAGTGAGAAACTTTTGAACAAGAAAAAGTAACTAACAGCAATATAATGTTTATAAGAATTAACTAATTTAAAATTCAAATTTTGAAAGTACTTCTTACTACTTTTCTTATAACCTCTGAATTTCTTTCATTAATATCAAAAGTCGAAGAAGTAATTGTTAATGTAATAACCAAATATGATGAAGATTGTTGTAGAATATACTTTTATAGTAATGCATCAGATACAAAATCTGTTGCAATGACTGATGCTGAGGCGGGAAATGGTGTATTGAATATGTTGGTGCATATAATACACAAAAAGTACAACATAGAAGAAATTGATGACGTAGAGCGGTTTTCTACAAACATTAAGCAGCATAAGCTATATTGTGAAAGTATCTCTAGGGTGTGTACAAATACAATAGGTGCTATTACTATTGGTTAGTACAGTTACATATTTTAATGATTTAGACAATAATGACATGGCTTTATTTTACTATAATGCAAAAACAAAGAAAGTATTTATATTGGATAAATTAAACTTTACTAATGGATATTTATTAGATAAAATTGACTTTTACTACAGTGACAAGGATACAATCATTCTTACACCTAAAAGTGCAACATATAATGAACATAAAACCATGAATATAACGCTACTAGTAGCATTATTATTTGGTCCAAAAACGTTAGCAGGGATTTTTGGTGCTGCTGCATTTAGTATAAACTTTTTATTTAATATCTCATCTGCAAAAACAGTATAAAAAGCATGTTTACATTTTTTGTGCAGTGTTATACCAAGTACACAGCTTAAAATCTGCATAACACCTTATGTGAACAATAGACCAGGAATTACAATGATTAAATAAAGTTACATATTAGTTATAAAAGTATTATAAGTAATGTAAATAACTTATACCACTAATAAAACATTATAATATATTACAGGTTAGCTTATTTATGTATTATAAGATTTAAACTCTTTTATTTCACAAACAAAAGCAAAATGCCCAAGATAAAACTCATTACACGCAAAAAAAGAAAGATTAAGAAAAATTTGACAAAAGAGGAGGAAATCAGACCGATTGCGAACCCTGCTGAGCAATTTAAGAAGCTACACGCATTTGCTGACGATTATTTTCGTGAAAAAAATCAATTCATTGTTAATCTCCCACATAACAGAAATTGCTTTTACTATGATATGGCTTTAGATGCGCTTCACAACGCTGATAAAATGCAGACCATACGTGACACAGTTATCACACATATAGAACAAAAAAAACTTTTTTTGGAAGATCTTTCATTTCCAATAAAGATAAATGTAAGTAGCTAAGAAGAAGCGTACAAAAGCATAAAAGAATATTTGGAAGCTGTAAAAACAAACAAAGAAGCGAATACACAAGAGATACACATTACACAAGAAATTTTCAAAAGAGAGATCATTATTTACTTGATTGAATTTAACAAGGATGAACCACATGTGACTAAAGCTGCGTTAAATGTCTATAATGATAAAACAACTACTGATCTGTCAACTACATATCTTGTTAGAATGAAGAGCCACTACGATTTGCTCACAACTGCAACATTATATGATCGAAGAACAAAACACTACTTGCAAAACCAAATCAAGAAGTGTAATAATGAAGTGCTATCATACAAGTTGTTGTTGTTTGAAAAAGAAGAACCAAGTGAAGTTGATAAAGAAAATTTAAGAAGAAAGAAGGAAAATTTGGAAGCATTTAAAAGCGAACTGGTATATTAATACAATAATGACTAACTTTAAAAACAAAAAGTACAACAAAAGTGATTCTAATTGGAAACAGGTAAAATATAGTATTTATAGAAATAATATTAACAAAATAATAGTTAGAAGAACAGAATTATATATTAATAAAGAAGAAAACTGAACTTGCTGATAAACTAAAAAAGTTGTGAAAAGTAAAAGAGAGTAAGAAGCAGCAAACTACAAAAGTACTTTAATTCATACATTAATTATTAGGCAAACACTATTTAAAATAAATGTGAGATATTGAGATTCTAATGCAAAAAAATTGAAAAAGAAAAGAATAAATTTGAACTTGAAATTCAAAGTTTGAAAGAAGAAGTAGAAAAGCTTGAGAAAAATGTACTTCAATCCACATATACTAATTTTATTAAACTATAAAATTAAAAATGCTTAAAGTAGAAAATGTAAAATTAAAGTCTTTCTCTGTAAAGCAAGATACAGAAATCCATACTATAAGCAAAGTATAGTTACATTACTAATATTAGTTACGTCAAAAGAAAGATAATAATGTAAGTTACTTAAAATTCTATAACATAAAAGGATAAAAAGCATTCAACTATGGTTGTTAACCTAAACAATGAAGTAAAAGAGCTGAATAGAAAAATATAAGCGCTTTAATCAGAGATACACACTGTAATATATTCACAAAAATACTAACATGGTAGTTGCAACAAAACAATACAGCGATAGAAGTATTATTACAAAAGAGAAACAAAACAATTAAATCATTATAATTAACTGTATAATCAGTAAAAGTATACTATTACACGTTTAGAGAAGAAAGTAAGCTTTATATTCCTTACTTACATAGATTTTTACTTTGTAAGCTGTAATTAATAAAGGAGCAGAGTTTGCAAGAGTAGTGTTGCACTATCAAACACAAGATAAAGATAAACAACCTATTATTGTGTAACAATCACCGCTTTTTAGAATGTATGTTTCTTCTAACAACACATACAGCATTAGTAATATAGGTGCTATTGCAGTATGCTTTTGCCTTATGATAGTCAAAGTCGAAGTACGCCAAGCCTTAAAATCTATTCTCAATGAGTATGAAGAATTGTTTCAAATTAAACTCAAAAAAGCCATGAAAGTTGTTGTATCAGCAGCAGAACAACTGTTGAAAGGAAGAGATATAACAATTAATCAGAAAAGTGCTGTTAAAGTGCTTTGTAAAAACGTAATTTATCAACACAACTTAACTTCATTGATATTTCAGATGAGTGGTGATAAGCAATATAGCATTCCAGCCTGGTTAATATTTAAAATGTAAGGCTTTTTTATATTATTAACTTTAAGGATATTTAGTAATACATTACAACAATGTATATCAGAAGTATTTGAAAATCATGCATTTGAAACGCTAGAAGGGTTTGATAAAAAAGAGGCAAAAGCTCAATTTAACCTCAAAAAAACAAACAAAAGACATATTGAAAGCAAAGAGAATAATACAAAGAAAAAAAGAAGAATTGGACTTCTTTTGGGACAGAATAAATAAAATATTTATTACTTATTATACTTACATATATAATAAAAATACGTAACTAACAAAATATATCTTTATAATAAAAGTTACTTACTTATCAAATTTCTGGTAACAGTAAAAGTACTTATGATACTTATATTTGTAAAAGTATTTGTAATATACTTTCTAAAAGTATTAATGATCTTGCTGGCATTTAACAAGTACATTATACTTGTGTGGCTGCATGCTTTATGTAGGTCTTTCATAAGTGAGGAGAATCAAAATTCCAACAAATACATCTAAATTTCATTAGTAACATGCATATGTGTAACTTGTTCATTTGCAGATATACATATCTGTTGTAAAGGTAAACACGGTAAAGCAACATAACTATAAGCATGCTATATGCTTCACATCTGCAAGAGTTACTCTCTTTTAGTTGTTTCGTCAAAGGTAAAAAGTACTTCTTAAAGCAAAAAGATCAACTGTTATTATCTTCAAACTTATTACATAAGCAAATACCAATATATGCGCTATACTCACTATTAGCGCTCCATTGGAGACCTAATTTAGTTATTAATAATGCAAGGACATACAAAGCAGTAGAGGATAAAAATGTGTTTGCATATCTTTTTACATAAAAACAAATAGATGATAACTTTTACAAACAAGACATGTTTTGTTGGCGACCAAAAAAGCATATTAAATATGCTGCTGAGTGTGTAACAGTTAAATATTACACTTATTTGACTACAGTAGCAAAGAAAAACTTTTCTATGTATAGTAGGCTAACCAAGCAAGAGTACTTTTTGTCAAAAAAGTTGAATAAGGAGACAGAATATCGAGGGATTGTGATATACTTTAAGCCAGCGACTGTGCCAAAAGATTATATGTTAGCACTACATGGAAATCTGAAAAATTCAATAACTAATTACAGTCGAACAAGTAAAGCAGAGTTAAAAACTCTGAAAGAAGGAATGGCTACAAGTGAGTATAGAAAGGTAATAGCAAATATAAAAGAAATAGGAGGAGCAACCCGCAAAAACATTAATCAACTTTCAGTCATGTAATACCAGCAGAAAGACCCACAAAAGGCGTTTGAAAACACTTATATTCTAACATTGCAACAAAGTGATGCTATTTAATCACTTTAATATATTGGAGTTAAACATATGGCTGTAAAAACGCGAGATTTTCTAGCAATCATGATGAGACAAAAGATGCTGATGACAGACACTACTTTTAAGGTTGGCTGTAACCATATTACAGCTGTGGTAGTTGAAAACCAAGATTTCACAAACCTCTTACATGTAAGATTTATGTACTTACATGAGGTATGTATGAACATTACTATCATAACTTACATTACTAATAAAATTAAAATCGAAAGGAATACACACATGTTATAAGGTTGCATGTTTTAAAAAAAGCATTGAAGGATAAGTTTAATAAGTCAATTACAAGCAAAACTATAATTCACAATAGAGAATAAAAATTGATAAATGCTTGAAATACTGTGACAAGCAACACTATTGAGTATCTTTTGTGCTTGAATCATTTTAAAGATAATGTTAAACGAAAATTAACAAAGTTAAGTATTATAAGTAACCAAAAAAAGCTTGTATTAGCCCTATTGTTTGGAGCCAGATGGTATAGAGGAATGGTAAATTAAATAAAATACTACATTGAAGAGAATCTATCTGCAATATATGAATACTGGTAAGCTTTTATTTTTATTTAATAATTAGGAAATATAAAAATGTTATTAGAAAAGCAAAAGAACAAATTCTACAGAATTAGTTTGAAAAAAATAAATAAAAGAACTTGTTAGAGTGTATATCAAAATTTTAACAACAAGCAAAAAAACAAGTAAATGGAAGAGTTTTTATTAATTTGATAGAATCTATGAATGCACAGTTTAAATCTAAGTTTCAGATAACTACAAACTCATTATTTGACGAAATTGTTAAAGCAATAATAGATTACTTTGACCAGCAAAGTGTTAATACATATACTAGATATATAAACTTTAGCCGAGAGAAGCTGTTGTCTACAACTGTTACAAAAGAGAGTAGAAATTTTAGACTAAACTTGCAAAACTATTTTCAACATGCTCAAAAGCTTATTAGATATCATAGAAATCTATTTCAGTTGAAAAGCATCCAGTTATCATTTTTTGTTTTCACTTGACTAGTATAAATAAGAGCAAGAGTGAGCATTTTGAAAATTTGGCTAAAAAGCTTATTTATAGAAAGGCTGTTCATATTATTGATGCTAATGATACCAAATGTCAACTTGTTGTAGTGCACTCATTAGAGACTGACAAAAGAAAAAGAGAAGAATGTGGGGTGCAAGACAAGGTTAACACTATAAAAAGTACTAACAAATCTTGGGATATATTAATTTGTTCATATTTTGTAAATAATATAAGTATTATAACTAATATAAGTAATAGTTTCATACCTTTAAGATATGTGAATGTGTTATTGCAGTAATGGAGACAGTAAAGAACACAACATATCTAAGTTATGTTAAAAAGAACAAAACAGCAACACAGGTTGAAAAGAGTGTAAATGAAAAGAAAAATAAAACAGGAGGCTTGAAACCAGGACAAAGAAGGCATGGCCAGCAATTTAAAGAAAAGGATTAGACAAAAGGAAAAGTAGCCCCAATGTCTGCCCTCTTTGACTTGATACAACTTGCAAAAAATAACAAAGAAGAGTTATAACGGCAAAAACAAGAAAAGAATAGTTTTAGTAGAGATGTTGTAGTAACACAATTAAAAAATGTCAGAAAGACATATTTTAGTACTCAAACAAAGTATGTGGGACAGAAAAGAAAGTTTAACTTTGATGATTTAACTTTAAAACAAAAAAAACAAATGCAATTATGACGTTAACTGATTTAGAAAGTAAAAGTGAGAAAATAATAGTTACATTAACAGATTCCTCTGATAATAGGTACAAAACAGACTTATCTAACAGATATAAAAGTTAATAACCTTACAAACTAATATAATGCCATAAATGTCAAAAACAAAATTATTCTTCAATAAATTACTGCATAAAAGAATATGAGTAACAAAAGTAATGTTAGTATAAAAACTAAAATAAGTTGCATAAAGAATAATGGTATGTAAAATTCAGATACCTCTTACATTATAACTTTTATCTGTGGTAGAAACTCATTAATCAGCTCAACAGACATATCAGTCAATTCTGGTCTACCAACTGCCTTATTTCTGTGAAGCAGTAGCATAACTTCCTTTTGTTGATGTTTAGTTACTGCTTTTATCTTGTACTTCATCTTGTCTGTAACATTTTTGGTAAAATGGATGTAGCATTGCAGATGATGCATATGTGGAAATACAGTGCGCCATGCCTTAATGATTGAAGCCTCTCCATCAGTAACTACAACATGCTTACTTTGCTTTGCTGGTGTCAAATTGAGTGTATTTTGAATTCTTTGAAGTATTGCCAAGTGTACACTATATTCCTTCGACTGGTGGATGTACATAAATCCAGGAGCAATTAGATGTCTTTTTGAACTATTGACAAGATTAGTATTCTGTGTGATCACACTTGTTACATAACCTTGTCACATGTTGAATGTCATATCAAACCACCAAATTTTGTTACAACAAAGAATCTTTAACATATAGTAAGTGTAAAACAGTATCTATTTTTCTGGGACTTAGCTTTGATATTTAAATGTATCATAACAAACTACAGCAAGTCTAATTATCTCATCAATCTTTTGATGTGGCTTTTTAAATTTTTGTTGCATATTACTAACTTGTTTGAAATCTCTTAGTTGTGCAATCATGGTATCTTAAAACACAACAGTATATGTGGCCTTTGGGTTGCGCTTCACAGTTATTTGTTTTGCTATAAAGTGCATGTGATTGTTGCTCTGACGATAATATGGCTTGAGTGAATGGCTATTTTTGTAAGGTAAAGCAATAACAGATGTACTGCTAATATTTTCAAACTTGTAGTAAAGAAGAAGGCCTTGATACTTATTGTCAAATAGTGACTGTAGTATATATTTTATATGACGAAAAGACTTATTGTGCTCAAAGTGAAAATACATATGTTTAATAGAAACAGTAGCAACAAACTTTGTTAACATACTGTTGTTTTTCTAGTATACATATGAGTCACACTGTTGATTAATAGCATCTAAAGAATCTGCTTCAAACATTAACATGCATAATGTTACATCTAATAAACGTTTTACAGCTATATTTGTTGATACAAAGTTACAGTTCTACGACTCAACAAAAAACTGGTGTGTCTAAGCCAAATTAATGCTTTGAACAGAAGAGTCTAATAATAATATCTTGCTTTTAGGTATGAATAGTGCGTACGTCCATACATTAGTATTAAGATGTACAATATGCGATCAAATTAGCTTGATATAATCATTTTGGTTTATAGTATTTATTTGGTAGCAAATTGTCAAAGTTGTAAGTTGCAACTTGGCTGGTCAACTTAAAAAAAATAACGGCTACTTTTGCCACTTGTAAATCAACAGTTAGTCAACTTCAAAGTCGCAACTTGCAACTTTCTCATCAAAAAAAAAGAGAAACATGTCTAAAAAGAAGACAGACACTATTAATCTAACTGCCACTGTGTGCAAGCTATTAAACAATCTAAAAGATGTATAACGCGTGTATAAAGTAAGCGTGAAAGATTTAATTGTGAGTATGATCGATAAAAGCTATTTAAATGTTGTTTTAGTACTTAAAAATGTCATAAAGACTCCACTCGCTAAAGCAAAACTACACGCCAAAGAATTCAAAAAGTAAGTCACTAAAATTGTTAAAACCAGGCAAAAGATGCTCAACAGTAATTTTTATAAATATTTTTATTCATATTTAAGAATTCTTTACATCTTGTTCTACTCAAATGGACATGTTTGTGTCTACGAGTGAAAAAGCATTACAAGACAAAGCAGCTGCAAAGACAAGTGACAATTTGAACTTTAACAGTGACAAAACAACTGACATGCCTAACGTAGACAAGCTTAAAATTGATGTTGAGGCTTTTATTGAAGTTTATGTTGTTATCACTCACTCACAGTCCAAGAGCACTGCTATTGACACTACTGCGGCCGATGTGAAAAGTTCGTCAGACAAGGTCGCAAGTTGCAACTTAGATGAACCAAAAACTTTAAAGTTTGTAGTCAAAAGCAGCAAGAAAGAAAAGGACTCCACGTCAAAAAGAAAGGGCAAAAGACAAGCTTGCACGCAAAAAGATGATCTTGAGCAAGAGTAGCTATTGTACAACAGAATATTCGCCCAATATTGCAACCCTGTAGTCCAAACAGAGAAGATTAAAGAATTGGGTTCCAATGAGGAGACACCAAAAAAGACTACGCTGCTATAAGATGTTCTCAACAGCAGAAATATGTCTGTTGATGGGCTTAGAGAGGTTTATCAACAACTTAGTGAAGACACTGCCAAACAAATTAAAGAGCATTATATTATTGCCAATTATGCTAAACAAGTAAGTAGTGCTCTAACGTTACATGTTAAGGTTTGTCAAAGAATATTAATTGAGCGTGCATTTAATCTATTCTATAGCGACAGTAATTTGCAGGAAAAGTATAACAACTCGTAGGAGGCGTTCTGCAAGGCAAAGTTTCCCAACAAAAAGTCTGATAGTATAATAAAACTGAAAATACTATACTATTTGATTGTTCAGTTTCCAAAGTTACTTTTCACAGTAACACCTGCAAGCACTTTAGAAACATCAAAGAGTGCAACTTAACTCCAAGTGTTCATGCATAGAAATCCACATTATAATGTAAGTCTATGCTGCAAAGTAGCAAAGGTAAACAACATAAGTATAAATTACATATTTTTTAATTAAAATAGCTTGAATATATTCCTAAAGTTCCAGATTTGACTATTGCTGGAAAGTATTATGCTATTGCAATGCGTAAAAATCTCGACATTCGCACTAAAAAGTCAGTTGGGGCATTAATTGTTGAGGTTGGTTTACTTTATAAGCACTTATACATTTGATGCTTGGTGCAAACGCTCTAACGAAAAACGTGATGTACTCAAGGAGCTCACACAGTTCAAATTCTTGTCAGGCTTTGTGTATTTGTTTCTAATTCACCTTCCAGATCATTGGATCTTATGCGCTGTTTCTTGTATTAGAAATACAATATTCACATATCTTGTTAATTTACTAAATAGTAAAGATATTGATACTACATTTTATAACAAGAATTTTATCATTGAAGCAATTTCGCAATATTTTAGTGAATTTGCTGATTATGGTGATGAAGACATCGATGAAGTTGTTATAACTCTCAGATATGCTACTGTGCAGCTAAATCAAACTGCATGTGGCTATTATGTTTATGCATGCATTAATCTATTTCTTTTAGAATATTTGACTAACTTTATGACGGAGGATGAACTAATTCCTTTGACATATGGGGCTGCTCATAATGTAAGAATTAGCATGCATAAGTTTTTGCAAGATTTAAAAACAGTCACAATATCTCACTTTGAGCATTTAGATAAGCCTATTTCTAGATTAACAGTGCTGTATTACAACGTTAAAAAGAATACCAATGAAGCAGCTGTTTAAAGCAGTGTTAAAAAAACTCCAAGCCGCACATCTGCTCCAAAAAAAGGCACAAGCAGTTCAAAAAAGCGGTTGAATTTTGACAGTAACTTTAAATCACCTATTGACTACAATTTGTCTATTTTTGCACCTTTTATGCCAGTAAGAACAGCTTACAATAAAGATCTTTCGCCAGGTATTAAGCACATAAAACTTGCTACCGCAGATAAATTTGCAAGATTTTTGCAAGAGGAAGAATTTCAAAGGTTTGATAGAGATAATCTGGTCAAAGATCAGGAAATGGCCAAGAAAGAGGAGTTACAAAAGCCATCGATGATTCAATGCAAGCAGAATTGGAGCAACAAAAAATTGCAGGAAAAGCTAAGAAGACTGGAGATAAGGAAGAAAAAAAAGAAAGTGAACATAATGAAGAAAAGAAGTACTTCCCTCACCCAGACGAAGAAGAAGAATTCACCATACAGATTTAACAGAGAACAAAACCGAATCTGCTGCATCCAAAAAGTGCAAAATAGAAGAAAGCTCTGCTAGTGATGACGATACTCAGCCATCACCAAAACGCTGCAAGAAGTCACTTGAAACAAAGGTGTGTGGTAGAAGACGTGGAAAAGGATGTAGCAGAGGATGAGAAAGAGGACGTAGAAGCTTTTTAGTGTTATCATCTCAAACAAATGAATAAAGATTGTTTTTTCAAATTTAATATGTAAGAAGTTGCAAGTTGCGACTTAAAGAAGTAAAATATATTCTGTAAATTACTTTTGCTGAAGCTTTCATTTTGTAAAATAGCACATCCCAGAAAAAATGGGTAAGGTCCTTCATCTTATTTTTCAAGTTAAAAATAAGTGTTTTAAGGCTAAAAATACTTTATACACTACTATACTGATAAATAAGCTATTTTATATATTTATTATAAGATAGTATTTTTTATAATATTTTCTTATAAAAAATACTATATAATTACTAATTTCAGTTATGGTATTCTATGGTATAAAAATCAATAAACTTAATATTTTGTTATGAAACTTATAATTATTATATAAAATACTATTTTACACAAAATGGCATATTCTGAAAAATATTATAAGTGTATTTTTAGTTTTATAAGTGATTTTCATTTTTTTATATAAAATTATGGTATTATGTGATATAAAAATAGAAAAACGCTATATTTTATTCTAAATAAATATAATTATTAAATAAAACATTATTTTGCATAATATAACATATTTTGAAAAAATATTATATATAATTTTTGAATTCAGTTATGGTATTCCATGGTATAAAAATAGAAATACTTAATATTTTTTTTATAAAAATTATAACTATTGTATAAAAAAGTGTTTTACACAACATGGCATATTTTGAAAAAATATTATAAGCGTATTTTTACTATTATTTAATTATTTTATATTTTAATACTAAATTATGGTATTTTGTAGTATAAAAATAGAAAAATCTAATATTTTATTTTATAAATATTTTATTATTAAAGTAAATATTATTTTACATAATATAGCATATTTTAAAAAATGTTATAAATATATTTTTTAATTTAGTTATGGTATTCTGTGGTATAAAAGTACTTATACTCAATATCTTTTTATGAAACTTGTAATTATTATATTAAACATTTTTTTACACAATATGGCATATTTTGAAAAAATATATCAAGTATATTTTTTATTTTATTCAACATTTATCTTATTTTTCAAGTCAAAGATAAGTGTTTTAAGGCTAAAAATACTTTATACACTACTATACTGATAAATAAGCTTAAAAGCGCGGCAGCAAACTTAATAAATTATAATTTATGGTGATGGTGGTGAAACAATCACATTAATCTCTTTAAATTGGACAATAGATTTATCTTGCTGCAAATCAAATGTTGGTACTGCATCAATAGCATAAGCACCATCATCATCTTGATTCATCATCTCTTGCATTGCTTCATGTGGTTGTTCATCTGTTGTTAAGGTGTAGTGACAATAGCTCACTTCTTGTTGAGTCAACCATAGCTGTCCCAATTTGTTTTTTGTCTTTTGCTCATCTGCTCGTTTGTTAATTTGTTTCCTTATAGGGTGAACAAATATAATTCCAACAACAGCAATCAAGTTCAAACCATTAATCACATATAGAATAATTGAGCTAACTAGCTCTGGGATTGCATCTCCAGCATAACCTATAAACACAGTTGCCACTAACACTGCATGAGTAAGTACATCAGCAACAGTGTGTAATAGGTCTACATATGGGCGAATGATCACTGTCAACAATCCATAAATAACTAGCATTCCACCAACAATTGGTCCTTGTGATGTTTTTGTATCTTCATTATTCATGAATACAATAATTGACACCAAGAACACCCGTACAAAAAGTTGAAAAATTCGGTAAAACTGTGTCCAACTCTTAAAACTCACATACAATGTAGATGAAGCGCTATTGTGATGTTTCACTGAATCTGTGTATCGTTCTACAATATCTTCATACCTTGCTGCTAATTGTTCTTGGTACATTTTTTGTTGCTCCTTTTCATACTCTTTCTTTTGCTTGTTGAACAGCTTTTTTGCTTCATTGTATTCTTTCCATGCACTATCTATTCCATACAACTTTGTTGCTTGTTTGGAATCGACAGCGATCATGATAATCATAGCTATAGGTACAATGATACAGTAGAACACTGCAAATGCAGAAGCGATGTAGTACATGGGTGGTCCTTGTGCAATGTTTTCAGGACATACTTGATCAGTGTAAAAGAGTAACGATTTCACACCCAATGTGCTTCGATATCCAACATATGGTTCACATTGGAATGTTACTCCTATTTCTCGTAATACTGGGAAGTACATGATTGTTACAAAGAACAACATGATTCTTTGCCGATACTTGATAAAGTAGTGATACCAAAATGCATCATCTTGTGATTTGATTTGAAACATGATGATTGTTCCTATCCATGCTACAAATAACACTGTCACCACAACACCAAAAATGATTGCAATGTAAAACACATCCATGGTTGGTAGTTGACCAGTTGCTACTTCAATAAAGGAATCTCGATAGGCTACAAATCCAAATAGGAACACAATTACATAGGAAAAGAGCCATAGTACTAGTATGCCAAACAAGGATAGTATTAACTTCCACGTTGGCACTAGTAAATACTCCCAGTGTGATTTTTTGAGTGGAATGAGGAATAAAAATAGGAATAGTAACGGTAGCGTCATAATTAACGAGAATTTGGCGTACTACTAGTGTGAGTAAGAGCAGAAGCTGAACGTACGTATATATTGGTTGGTATACCTAATGGAGTAACAACTTCCAAACTAATATCGAAAATTGTTGCATATTTGACAATAGCCTGGAATGTTGACGGCCATGCTATGTTACACATTTGAATCAATCCAAAAAGTTGTATATAGTACACAATAATTTCAAAATTGTCCAGAATTCCACTATATGTACTGTACTTGTTTCTTTGTTCCAACACGTACTGATATGAATTTATCAACGCTACAAAATTAGTCCACCTTTGTAATTAACTTACGTATACTATTAAAGTTTCTTTCAATGTACGTAAAATCAATATCTTCTTCATTGATATTTGTTGCTTGTTTATGCGAGTTGATATCAAACAAGTTACTACCATGATCCAACTGTACACTTTCTTCATTTACAGGATTTGTCGAGTAAATACTGTTTCTACCTTCTCCTAGATCTGTTTCTCGTAGTTCTATAGCGATGCTACTTGTATGTTGATGTAGTGGAGGTTTCACTCCTGATGGTGTTGGTACACGAGCAGGAGCACGCTCTCCTTGATCAATTAACAATTTTTGATGTTGCATGATGGATCGACGAAGCATACGTAACGAAATTTGTGTTGGTAATTGTACTGGTTGCTCTTTTTTGCTTTCTAATCGTTTTCTCATGTGATCTAGTGTAACGATAAGTGCGTTGAACTCGGCTTCAGGTACTGGTTGACCATCGATTACTGTCAACGTATCAATGTGATTAATTAACATGAAACGGTAGTCATCGAGTTGATTAGAGTTTGCAATTTTGATACTGCGAACACCAACGGCTTCTTTATCTACGGTTCCTTGTAGTGTTTGGAACGCTAGAACGATACACCAGAATTGTGCTTTTGTAACTTCTTTGGTGATTTCAATCTCTTGTACATTGTTAGGAGAAACATCAAATTTGGCTAAATAGCGTAACGCAAGTTTTTGGTCGTAACTGAGTTGAATAGGGTTATTGATGCCATCTACTACTTCCAACATACGCATCATTTTGAAAACACTATTCGCGTAGATCACCGGTGCTTCGTTAAACTCTGGTCCTGCTTTGTGTATGTACAACTCTCGTAACGATGCACTTGCACCCACTGACAGTAGTAACTTTTCTCTTGGTATTTCGTTATTCCGAATGTCCAAATAGTGTAACTTTGGTAAATTTTTGAAAAAGTTCAAATCAATGTCAGTGAGTCGATTCTTGGCTAATTCTAATCGAATGAGTTGCGTATACGTTGACAGAACTTGTATATTTGTTAGATACCGTTGACTCACATCAACTACCTTTTCTGCACCAGCGTAACCCTTCTCTGCAAGTGTAATTGCTGTTCGTAACACTTCTACCTCGGCAGGTTTCATTGATTGTTCCATCGCTCGGCAACGCTCCACTACTGTCACCTTATCTCCATTAAGAATCATACTCCAAGTCGGTACTTGAGTAGAGTTCAATAAATGTAACAACTTTTGTCTTTGTTGTTTGTATCCTTTTGATTTTGGTGGATGCTTGCTCGTGTAACATGGATTGTTCTCTATGAACAACATCTTCAAGTGGTTTTGGCATTGATCGATGAACTGGACAACCGTGTCAAGTTGTACAATGCGATTCTCGCGTAGGTCCAACTCAGCAACTGATGTGTTGATCAAACCTGATGCCATGAGTGCCTTGTCATCTAGTAAATTATTTTTCAATCGTAATTTTTTCAAATTGGCAAATCCGGTGAAATCTACGGCAGTGAGTTTCTGTCCTGATAAATCTAGTGCTTGTATTTGTAATCGATTCACAGTAATAGTAGATAAAGCAGTAGAGAGTTTGAAACTTGATACGTACTTGCGGAATAAAATTGCTTCAAAACGGAACTTTGTCACCTCCTTCTCGGTATCTTCTATTGATGTTGCGTATGGCCAATTCTTTGCTATTTCATCAATTGTAATTTCTTGATCGTCAATTTCCCATAATGGACTGTAAACTTGTCGTAACCGAGGAGCATGTTTGATTACTAAATCTCTATGCTCATCACCCTTCAATTTGGCAAAATTCTCTTCCTTGATCTTGATTTCAGTATTTGCTCCAATTTGCTTCAATTTCAGTCCAATCGTTTCCAGATCGGGATTATTCTCAATCAATTGGTAAATTTCTTCAATGTTCTTCAACATGTTGTTTCGTAAATCAACACACTTGAGTTTCTTCATTTCTAACACACCAGTTCCTACCAAACTCACAAGTCGATTTCCACGCAACAACAAATACCGAACATTCGAAAATGCTGTCAAATCTACCATTTGCAACGCACATTGATTCAAATGAATTTTTTCAATTGTTAACGGGTTCTGTTTCAAGTACCCAGATTGCTCCATCGTCTCTTTAAATCGTAATTCTTCCTTGTGTTTGTCATCTAGTTTGTGGTACGCCCACACCTCTTTACGATCTGCTGGTGTTACTTCTTGGTCAAGTATTTTTAGTTTTACAACTAGACCTTTCATCGTGTTCAACTTTTTCAAAATGGACATGCGGTATCCACTCTTTTTCTGACAAACTGGATTTTCTGCCATAGCGAGAACTTCTAGTTCTGGAAAACAATTCAATAAATCTGCGATTTGATGAACCTTGTTATCGACATCATTTCTTGAGAAATCCAAAATTTCCATTGCTCGGCATGATTGCAATCCAATATCGACAATACTCACAATTTTGTTTCCGGACAAGTCTAGCCGTGTAATAGAGGTAAATCGATTGAAAGCGAATGATCCTTGCGGTAATTGTAAATTTGCAAATCGTAGCATGGTCACTTCTTCTGGTTCGTAAATCTTTCCTGGTAGTATTCCTTCATCGTTATAACTTCTCTCCAAGAATGGTACAATTTGATTCACAATTGCCAAGTGGAAATAGTACCGATCCAACTCGTACCGAGAATTAATCAACGATTTTGCCAAATCTTGTCGTTCACTTGGGCTGATAAGTATGTCATCCAAAGCGAACAAGTATTGGTTGTTTTTCACGAGTTTTAACAATACTTGTGCTCTACCGACATCTTTTTTGGCTTTTGTAAGGTCTGGTGCCAACAACACATGCCGAAGTTTTTTCAATCTTGAAAGTTGCGAAATGACATCTTCTTTGGGAAGATTTGGATTCGATGAAAGATCCAAGTACCGTAGCCGACGCAGCGATAACAAACCATCTACTTTTGTGATATTATTTTTTGACAAATCGACAAATTGTAGACTAGTGAAACTTCTCAAATCGACGTAGGATAGATTGCAGTTACTCATGGTCATCTTTCGTACTCGTTTTATAAAATCGGGTACTTTTCGGATTTGATGGTGACCATAAAGATTAATGATGGCATAGTTCCAACGGAGTATGTTTGTTTGGTCAGCAGTAAAGTCTTGGTAAAACTGTTGCGCTTCGATTCTTTGGTCGATTGTAATTGATATTCCGTCTAACGTTACCAGACCTGGACAACGATTAGTGCCCTTCATATTGCACGTATAAAAGATTATACGTTTTCGATATTCGTTTTGCGGAAGTGGATTATCGTGTGCTCGCACCGTCTTAATTTCTGGTAAATATCCAAGGACTGAAAGACAATCCAAATCACTTATCATGTTATGTGAAAAGTTAAAGTCGTGTAAAAAGTCTAATCGTTCAAGACCGGCGCCGACTATCGTTGTTAACGAGTTGGAGCTCACGTCCAGCTCTTTGAGCATCACTAGCCCACCGACATGTATCTCATGTAGTTCTGCATTTGCGAGCGAAAGTTTTGTAATTCTGGTTGGGTCCCAGTCTTGAAACTGAAGCCTTTCTACAATTTGATTTATCGTCCAATCCCATTTTAACAAGTAGAACTGCTTCTTTTGTTGCGGAGAGCCAACAGCTTGTACAGCTATGTGTTTTTCTTGGAACGATACTGGAGCTCCATTGAGCGACTTCAATTTGAGTGAGTGGCAGAGAATCTTTTCTTTCCACTTAGGTTCATTCATGAGCTTGTTTTCTAGTACTGAAAGATGCTCGAGATGAGGAGAATGCTCGAGAAACGGTATCAGTTGGGACGTAGTCATTATCAGATTAGTTTTCAAATCGCACACTCTAAGCAGTGGAAGCTTACATCCAACTAGCGATGATACTCGCAAGTTTCTCAACACCAAGACTTGAGTTTTGTAGAACTTGTTGATCTTATCGCAAAGCGTTTTTGGATTGACATCTACTGCAAAATTTTGCAGCGATATCAAACTGATGTTTTCTGGGCCTAGTGAGAATAGTTCTTGTATTGATGATACAGTCTCTGGCTTTGAAAAATATTCGAATCGTTTTAGTGGAGGTAGCTGTGGTCCAAACTTCGAAGGTATGTAGTTGTGGTATGGTATCTTTCTTGGATCTTTTCTAGTTTGATTGAAAGCATTTTCGTCAAAAGAGCTTAAGTGTAATCCTTTTGTTGGCTCTTTCTTGAAGTTTTCAACTCCATCATCTATCATGTTTATAATGTCTTTCCCGCGGTCTAAAGTGTGAGTAAGTGCGATAGTATTACGTACATGGATACTTCTCTGGAACTAATGGAAATACATTCGCGAAAACAAATTGTTCTGTTGGATCTATCAAGCGAGAAACGTTTTCCATTTTGATTCTATCTTTGTAGAAATTGTTTGAGCCTTCATTTTTGTCAACATAATCTGATCCCTTTGCTTGTTGTTCTTCGTCGCGTAGGTCAATATCCAAGGCTCCTATCAATCAATTAATTTAATTTTATTACATACTCTCGCCACGTGGAGTTCCTGGTTGCGATAGTGAGTCTTCGTCGGAAGCTGCATCACTATCGGATCCAGTAGAAAGATTGAGAGTGTCACGCTTTGACATGCAGAGTCTAGCTATTTACAGTTGACCTTCAAATATGCTATTTCCGAAAAGCTTTGCTTTATTCAAGCAACCAAACCCCAGCTTCTGCACTGTTCACTTGACAGAGAAGCGATGTCAATTTCTGAAGAAAACCCAACAAATTTACAAGCCCAACAAATAGACATGTCCACCAAACGAGTTTTAGTGACCGGTGCAAGTGGATACATCGCGCAACATCTTGTATATCAATTATTGCAACGGTAATATCAATATTTTCGCTAACCAGCAAAGTGGATACAATGTAATCGCAACAGTTCGCAACCCACACGATGAGCATAAATGCGTATACTTGAACCAACTCAAAAAAGAAAATCCAAACGCGCTCGTAATTGTAGAAGCAGATCTTTTGACAGAAGGCTCATTTGATAAAGCAGTGGAAAACAGCGAAATAGTTTTCCATACAGCAAGTCCATGTAAGTTTAACACGCTCACAACTACTCACATAAAAGTCTTTTTCGTACCACCAGATCAGAAAGAGGAAGCCGAACAAAAACTGGTCAAAGTCGCAGTCGATGGAACAAATAATGTTTTATCTTCAGTAACACGCGTTGGAAAAGCGGTAAAAAGAGTTGTGTTAACGAGTTCCGTTGCCGCAGTTGTAAATCCATTGAAACCACACTCGGAAAATATCACTGATGATGATTGGAACGAAAACTCATCAATGGATGGTAAGAACTCCTAAACAACAACTAATCCTTAGATATGATGGGTGCGTATCGCATATCAAAAGTAAAAGCAGAAAAAGCAGCGTGGGAATGGCAAAAACAAAACTCGCACGTTGAACTTGTGGTGATCAATCCAACATTTGTAGTAGGACCAGTTCTCCCACCAACTAACGAAAATGTAAAATTTCCAGATAGTCCACAAGCACTCGGCACTAGTTGCGAAACATTCCGTAAGTATTTGGCCGGTGAAAACAAAGTCGCGAGTTCCGTAAATTTCGGATGGGTAGATGTTCGTGATGTTGCATTGATGCATATTTTGGGTGCCGAAGTGGAACAAGCAAGTGGACAACGATATATTGGTAGTACTGCCATGAAAACACAATTTGATGCTGTTCAACTGTTAAAGAAAAATTTCCCAACGCATAACCTTGAAGTTAGTGCTGGACCATCTGGACCACCATACCAAGTAAGTGTTAGAAAAGCTGTACTAATGCGTTAGTTTACGGGAGAAAAAGCAGAGAAACAATTAGGTTTCAAATACAAGGATTTGGAAGAAACTTTGAAAGATATGGGTGATAGTTTGATTTCCCTTGGTTATGTACAAGCAAAGTAAACTTCATGTTGGTGATCCTTTTGGTTCTCGCAAATCTGTTCACGTTGTAACAACTAAAACATGAAAACACGTCTTCCCAACGCGGTACACGTTGCTCGTGCAACCACCGCTTGCAACCAATCTGGCACAAACACACTTGTGAAGCTGAAATACAAGGAATGGGAACCTATAAAGTCTCGTGTTCTATACAGAAATATCAAACATGCTGTTTATTTTCACAACACGTATTACGCCGTAGATGAGTACAACAGACTTGTGATAGCACCCAAACATGTACTAGAGTATTTTTCTGGTGATCAGATTTTACAGATGGAAAAAGTGGGCAAAAACACGATTTATTTTGTACTCAAGGACAAAGTTGTTACGGTAAACACAGTGCACGAAACTTCTGAAGATTTCAGAGGAGAAGTCTTGGAATTAATTGCTGGTGATTCACATGCATATTTTAGAACAAGCGAAGGGTACTTTGTGAGCGGTGAAAACAGTAGTTTTGAGTTCGGCATGGAAGATTTAGATGAAGGGTTTGTACTGAAGCCAATTCCAGCAACGTCGCTAAACAAATTACCTATCGTGCAAGTGTACTGTGGAGGGTGGCACTGTTACGCCAAGTGCGTACGTTTTCTGAGTGATCAACTAACGTAATGAGGATGGCAGACTTAGTTTCATGAGTGATGGCAACAACGTTGCAAAGCCTACACCACTGCGCCTTCACGAATTCGGTATTCATCACTTAGTCTGTGGTGGTTGGATAACAATAGGTCTAACTCACAGCGGACAGGTAACACTTACTAAAGCTAATACAGTATAGATATATGTTTGGGGTGTGAATGTAGATAATTGTTTGGGAATGCCAAATAGCTCTTTTAACATGCCACAACCAACGCTGTTATCAAGTCTAAGAAACATTATGAAAGTTTTCACTGGTCCTGAATCAAGTACCGTGCTTGCACAAACCTACGATGGTATGATGTACATATGGGGAAGAAACTTTTCGTAAGTGTATGTTATGAACTAACGTTGTAGAAAAAAACCGGAAGTGATAGAAGAGTTGTGTAATATACCCATTAGAAGTGTAAGCATGGGGCATGAATACATCGTGGTTGTTGTTGACTCTACTCTTGTGCAAGCTATTAATCGAAATGCATTTTTCGACGTAGATATTCATGTTGCTTTGTGACCCATGCGCACAAAACAATCCAGATCAGTCTTGTATTGTTAACGAATAAACTCTAGAACAATAAAACTTGTAGTAGAGAAACGTTTGTTGTTTATCTGTGTTTGTTGTGAGTTGAAAATGCTTGTCTTGCGGCTGCCCCTTTTATAGTTTGTCGGAACTGACACCTGACTTTGACATTTCGTCTTGTACTCCTTTTTGTAGGTGGGATAATGCCTCTACAGCAACGGTCGTTGCTGTAGAGCTAGCTGTATGATAGCTAACATGTATACAAGTCATTCCGCGTCTAACAGGTATGCTTTGGAAATCAGAAGGCAGCAACAACAACGCTTATTTCCTTATATCATAGATTGTCACAGTACAGGCGCCAACGCAAACAAAATCTTGTACAAGCAGTTCATTTAAACAAGCAAAATAAACTACGTTGCTCATAATGTATCAGGAATGGGTTTGTACTACCATGTTTTATAGTAGCAGAATGAAAACACCTTGTGAGATTAGAACACGAGGGATGGAGACCTATAAAGTCCGATGTTCAAAATACAGATATAAACCACGCTATTTACTTTGCCAGCAAATATTACGCAACAGACGAACACAATAGACTTGTAATAAAAATTACAAAAACAACCATGCATGTCGTACGTCCAACAGGTGTACTGCGAAAATCAGAAGGTAACAACAACGCTGTTGTTGCTTTCACGAACGAAGAAAACCCAGAGTTTGTCACGGTACAGGCTCCAACACAAAACAAAACTCTTCTTCAAGTAATTCACTTCAACAATGCGTTTTACGCGATTGATAAATACAACACACTCGTAATAGCATCAGAAAGAATATTACGACAAATAAATGGGCGACGAATACTCTCCATGGCAGCTATGGGAGATAATTCACTCTTCTTCGTACTCGCAGACAAAGTGTTAGTAACTGAGCCAACGGATCGCTTTGGAGACTTGAAAGAATTAATAACAGATCACTACGATGGAGAAGTATCCAAAATAATTACAGGAGACTCTCACGCAATATTTGAAACAAAAAATGGACATTATGCAAGCGGTTCGAATACTAGCCATGAATTCGGTATGAAGGGAGATAGTACTGCGCGTCCAGTACGAGTACCAACACTAGATATATTACCTATCGAAAGAATATACTGTGGAGGTTGGCATTGCTACGCAAAACTCAGAGATGGAACATTTGTTGGTTGGGGATATAACAAAGTATGTATCAATTCCATTAATTAAC
>JAESGV010000252.1_pt1 | contig 25469 bp, 25 predicted proteins | sample 9269781 | NCBI WGS metagenome assembly JAESGV01 (sample SAMN15741586, study PRJNA653496) | algae metagenome | isolation source: Tildeniella torsiva UHER 1998/13D and co-occurring heterotrophs from... | place: Slovakia: Slovak Paradise National Park, Hrabusice, Kosice Region | collected 2000-01-01
ATTCTTGAACAAGGGTAGCAGAAACGATGACGATACAGATGACGAAGATATATAAAAACTAGTTTTAAGAAAATGAATTTCTTTTAAAAAAATGCTGTTTTGTCTAACCGTTTTTCGGCACTGCGAATTGGGGTTAGTTGAACTGATCCGCCAAGTGAGTTGCGTGGTGATGTTTTCATTACATCTTTTTTGAGATATAGCTGATTCAACCATGCAGATCTCATTTCTTCTCCCATTTCACGCTTCTTTTGCTGAACATACGATTTCTCAATGTCAAGGTCTTCTTTTGTTTTTTCAATCATTTTCCAATCTTGGTCAAGTTGCAATTGCTTGGCTATTTGAACTTCTTTGTTCTTCTCCATTACTTGTTGATCTAATTGCGAGCATAGTTCTTGCTTCTTTCTCCTTTCTTCCAGAATTCGTTCCTTATTGTTGTCAATAATTGGTGGGAACTTTTCAGGAGTAGCAGTACCACTGTTAACAAGTACCGAAGCGCGCGGCGACTTGCTGAATTGTGTCGGTGTACTAGCCCCACTTAATTTTGGATCATAATAAATTGTCTGAAACATTGAGGTTCTATCAACGTTATTGTGTTGGTCCAATTCAATTTGTAGCTTCTTTTGTTCAATCTGAGCTAATAGAGATTCTTTGTACAATCTATCGCGCTCGATCTTTTCTTGCTTTTTTTTCTTTTCTGCTTCAGAATGGAAAAGCAGACTTTCTTGATGTCTTCGATTGTCTTCTTCATCTTGTTGAAGTTCACGCAACACTTTAGCTTCATGTCTAGCATAAGCATCTTCCATCACTGCATTAAGATTAGCTTGATTGGGAGAACGTGAAAGTGGAACTGTCGTGCATACTTTGGCAGCCAAAGTAGGACTTGCTTCCACTGCTTGAGTTGTTGAGCTAGGAGAGTAGAATAACTTTGGGCTAAGCAGCTTTTCAGTTAATTCTTTGACTCCTAGTGATTCTGTAAGTTCATTGAATTTTTCGACTGAAATGGTTGGCTTTGGCGGCGTAGCAGGTGCCAAGTACTTGTTTGATTTTCGTTCTTTTCTTCGTGCACGTCTTTCTCGTTTGCGTTTTAGTCTTGCTTCATCGTCCAGCAATTTAGATACGTTAACTGTTGAGTTCGAAAGAGTTTCGAGTGAAGAGAAGTCGTCTACCGATATAGCTCGATGTCCTCCTACTTCTTCAATATATTCCCCACTCAGCGATATTTTATCTTTTGTTGAGTGTTTTCTTGGTCCTGTCTCCCCTGTTTCGTAGTATCTTAGTTCAGTGGCTTCTCCAAACTTAGGACAAAATGTGTACTCAACTATCTTTCGGTCGCTTGCTAGCTTCCCAACATTACCGAAAGATAACGAGACCTGGTTGCCCGTGCTCATTACTTCTCCCAGTCGATTGTATAACAATTTCAAGATTGTTGTGACTACTTCCTTTCTGGTCGAAGCTTTTTGGGCAATCAAGAAATAATTCACTTCAATGACGGGAATCTAAACATGGTAAATATATGTGTTTGTTCATACCTCATTTGAAATGAATGGCTTATTTCTCCGTAGACAATGTGAACGTACAAAACTTTCATTCAAATCAAATACGGGTATTCTTTGTTCAATTATACCTCGAGTACCATTGTCTATTTTCTTAACTATGAACGAGAACTTTCCAAGTCCAACAAGACTGCATGCCTTTCCATTGACGAGCTGATGTTCAATGTACCGACATATTGCTTCCCATACTTCTGCAATCAGTGACACAGTAAGCTTCGAAAATCGTTGAGCTATCCTAGCACAGTACGAAAACAGTTCTTCTTCGCTGTAGACCATTGTATGTATTTTATGGCGTAGGTCCTACACAAGTTTGTATTGTTTGAACAGTCTGTAGTAAAGACTCAACTGAGACAAATTCTTAAGTGGTTCAAAACATGCGGATTTACAGTTCCAGATTTGGAATATTATTTCTTACCGAAGCTGCCCATAACCTGCACCAACCTCTTAGCTACAGCACCCATTTCATCATCGCGTCCAAGGAGCTTTTTCTCTGCTGTTGTTCTTATTTGCGTGAAAGCAGTTTTACAGTTATCGCATTTTTCAAAATGGGCTTCTTTAGACATGTCAGTAAAATCTGTATTCGTTTTGAATCGGAATGCTTTTTCATTAGCTTGAAACTTTAGAGTTGTCGTTATTGTGTTCGATAGCAACTCGAATAGCATTGTTGTCATTCGAAGAGCTTCAGATACAAAACTAAATGTTATACAAAAGTCGAGACTTACTCTTCGTAGGGAGTACTTATTAGTTCTTTAAGTAGAGGAAGAACTATAATCGCTAAATCGACATTAAAATGCTCTCGAACGAAGCTCTTTTCTCTGAAATAATGTCGTATGACATCAACAGCTAGAGCGTGGTCTTTGAGCTTGATAAGTATTTTAACTGCTTCTTTCACATCTTTCTGCTCCACAATCAATCTTCTCAGAATTTTGATATTGTTTAAGCGTCCGTATAATACACTACACATTGTGCCTCCTGAACCAAGACAAAGGGAAATAACCTCATCATCTGAAACCATCCGTACTGGAGTTGGTGATTCTTTCTTTGGTTCTTCAAATCCCTGCTTTACTTCAGGTTTGGGACTTTGTCTTCGTAACTCTACACGCTTGGGTGGTGAGTTTCTTGGAACTGGTTCATCCATGTTAGTGTCACCATCGTTGTCTGTAGTTTTTACGTTTCGTGGTTGAACACCTCCAGGGTACATAGGCGTACTCACATTTCTCGTTGGTTGCGCCGACAATGGTGGTAATTGAGGATCTGTTCCTCTTCGCGAAACTTGATTGTGCAGTAATGGAGTTGATGGTGGTTTGGGTAATTCTGTATTTGCACTTTCTGGTCTCATTTGCGACCATGGAGCTAGTTTCGACGCTAAAACTATGAACGAAGATAGAGTATTCTTCTCTTTCGTAATTACGCAAACTTGATTCGACTTTGTTGAGATGTTCATGTCGCAAACTTCATTCCATCGAAGATCGATGCTTTCGTGTTGCACTAATGGCTCTTGTTTTACTCCAATACCTCCGAATACTCGCAATCCACCATCTGCTGCTAGTAGAATTTCTTTTCCATGCTCACTGTACGACATAGCTCTAACTGGTCCTTGCGCTTTTGGTATTGTAGCTGCGTGAGAAAACTGATTGTTCAGATTCCACAGATGAACTGTTCCATCATTATGACTTGTTGAAAGAAGAAATTCAGTAGGGTGGAATTTGATAGTAATAATTGCGTTGTCTTCAGTTTTTGTTTCGTCCATGTGGGGTGCATCAAATGATTTTAAGAGTTTCGATGCTCGGCAATCCCATATAAAAAGCTTGCCATCATGATTTCCAGATATTACGTAATAGCTATCAGGAGAAAATCCTACGCACGTAGTGGACGCATTGTTTGTTATGTGTTTGAATTCTTGTAGTACAGATTTTTCACGTTTGTTCCACAGCTTAATCGTTGTGTCCATCCCTCCAGATAGGAAGTATTCGGAAGAGTATGGATGACTCGCTACGCATAGTACGTTCGCTCTATGTGCGTTTTGAAAAGTCATTACTGGTTTTCCTGTATCGAGGTTCCAGTATCGTAATCCTCCACTCACTGAACCTGCGAAAAGATTCTCGTCATCGTGGTCAAACGTTAAACATGTAATCGGTGATGTTGGTCCGACAAGAGACTATGATGAGTAATATAAGTATTCGTACGTCTATGAATTCTAAGCTCCACTTGTAAAGATTAATTTTGCAATCATCGCCAGTAGTTGCCACAATTTGAGCGCGAGAGCTAAAACCAGCGTATATAATTTCCTCTGGATGCGCTTGTACACTTCCTAATTGTTAGAGTAAAGATGATTTAATTAACGCATACTATGCTTCGTTATGCGCTTGTTCAACATCTCAAATCATTCGTACGAAATAGTTTTTGTAAGTTAGCTAGAAAAAGAGTGACTTTATTCACAAAACTTGAAAAAAAGTAATTATCTACACTTACTTGTTATCAATGATGCTGTTGTTACACAAAGATCTTCTTCGAAATGGTTTGGTTGAAATTCTAAACGAAAAGTTACAAACGATTTCCGACAAACAAAGTGCATGGAACGTGTCAAAGCCTTTCTATTTGACACCAAACTAGCTGCTATATATCGAAACCACACCGAGGATCCCGAAACAGTCGAGAAGAACACTATACAATCTAAAAAACACTTTCTATATTGGGTTTCGTTGTGTGTAGGGATATCGATTACAGGACACTTGTTAAATGACACAAAATAGTTCAGTTACTACCATTTTAAAAGATTGGGATGAGCATACTACTTTTACAGAGTCAGGTATACCTTTATTCAAATTGCTTATGTTTTAAGAGTTGGTGCTCTTAGAAGAAATTCGCGAAAACACGATAGAGCGCGAGTTACCAAAAAAATTCAGAGATCAAAAACGAAAACAACGTGAAGAACAAAAAATGCCAGAAAAACGAGCACAACTCGACAATATTTCAATTTTAAATAGACCAAGAAATGACAAACAAGATCAACAGATGAAAGAACTGTGCCAATACCAAGTATGATTTCTATTTTAACATGCTCACAATAGTCCCTCGCTCGAGCACTCATGGAACACTTGACATCAACAATAGAACTTTTGACATCACTACAGTCGCAGTATGTACAAACAACGCAAACCACATCATCGTTACATCAACAATGCGAACGTCTTGTTCAAGAGCGTGAACAATTGGGTCGTATGGCTACAGGAATAGAAGTACGACTTCAATACTTTGGCGATTTCGATAACGTTGTGGATAACACAGTGACCGATCCACAAAACTTTGCAGATACTTTGGACAAACTAGATCAGTCTATACTGTTCCTATCTGCTAATATGGACTATTTTGAATCAAAAACCTATTTGGCAAAATACAAACAATTGCAAGCTCGTGCACTTGCCAATTTACGTGACATGATCGTCACAAAATTCAAATCAGTAACACAAAGTGTTAAAATACAAGAAGCAGAAGTATGTTGTTTTCTTTGAACTAACAACTAGTCCAAAACACCTAGAATTGGGTTCGAAACAAAATACTTGTACATCGAGTTCAAACATCAGTTACAATCGTTGAAGCCACTCATTATGCAACTACAAAAGAATCCTCATCAAATCTTTTTACACGATATTTTGGATCAATACTACTCGAGTCGTTTCGAATTGATCGCACCACTTGTCAACAAGAAAACAATGGAACTAATTCAAAAAGATTCATTATCATCATTAGTACGAGAGGGATGTGCCTTTTTAGAAGAAATATGCATCAATGAAGAAGTCGTGTTTGATGGACTATTTTCCAATTTGAATCATGAAGCCTTATTACAGTTACAAGCAACATTTTGCGATGTCATTCACGAAGGATTGCGTGTGCTTGTTGTCAAACAATCGTCAATGGATGAGTTGTGTGAAATGGTTACCATTTTGAGAAGTGAAGTATTAGCAAGAAAGAAAATGTTTGAACCCGTTGTACATCGAATGATACAAGATGTACAAGAAAGATTAATTTATTTGAGGTACGTGTTCATTATGAAAATCTTACAACTAGTACCGTATTTTTGCGAGACAAAATTCGAGCATTTAAACCAATCGTAGTTGAACCATCGGTGTATTATCCAACACTTGAATGGACAATTACATTTTTAACAAAACTCTACCGATCAGTGGATATGGGAGTATTTGACAATTTGGCACAAGAAGCAGTTACCATGTGTGCAGATACGTTCATTGACGCAAGTAAGAAACTATTAGCAGAAAAAAGAAGTGTAATGGATGCAGAGTTGTTCCTTATCAAACACTTTATTTTACTTCAACAAGTAAGGATATCCTTGAAAATCTAACAATTTAGCAAATTTCAATATTTGATATTAGTTTCACGAAAACGGAAACAGCGTTAGATTTTAGTCACTTGCGAGATGGAATTTCTAGATTCCTACGTGGACAAGCGAGTATTCGAACATCATTTATATTTGATATCATGTCGCAAGCAACACCACGTATCGTACAAACTAATATTGATACCAGAAGAAATTTGGAAACACTGTTGCGTACTCATTGTGATAGTTTTATTTTGAACGTTACTCGTTTGGCGTTGGATCCAATCATGAACGTATTGAGAAGAGAAAACTCTGCTCATACCGAGAAACTCAGTGCTTTTACCACTGTGAAAGAAACTCTGCCATCAGTAGTTGGAAACTTTAACTCTAAACTACCAGAGTATCTCACTAACGCTAATACGCTACAAAACTTGAAGAATGCCGTGACTCACAACATGTTGGAAGTATATTCCCAATTTTACAACCAAATGGAAGATAAGTCAGAAATTTGGTCAATTGAAGAGTTCACAAAGATAATCGAAACAGTGGAACAACCAGAATAACCCTTTTTGGTTATGAACTACAGCCTTTTTGTAAAATAAAGTTGTAGTTTGCTTCATTCGTGAGCTCTGTTGGAATGGGTGCCGGTTCTTCGTTTATGGCATCCAAAGACGATATAATCTTTCATCAGTTGAAGCGAAATAAAGAATTGGAGGCAGAGTTGGAACGAGTACGAAAAGAAAACGAAGCACTGAAAATTTCATTGCATGAATTAGAGGAAAAGAGTATAAAAGGATTAGAAGAGTATCGAGAATGGTGTGCCTCATTAGATGCAGAGAAAGCAAACTTGTTGAAGCGAATTAGAGAATTAGAAAATGGGAAAGCAGTCGGACATGAAGAGGAAATAGTATTAGAATGTGCGTCTCCTATACCACCTGCGTTACCGCTGGACCTAAATACAAACGTAGCATCCAAAGTAGAATTCCCTGTTGCAATGTGATAATGAAGTTAATTAATTTATTGAATTAGGACCAACAAATTACTCTACGCAAACCCAGGTCTTTAGATTTTCCAACCTGGTGTATAATCGTTCTTCAAATTGTAACTGGTTGACCTCGTCTGCAATTTCACAAACAATGAGCACAGATGAACAAGTAAAAACGTTGACTAAAGACGAACAAATTAACACGCGTACCGTTACGAAAGACGATATGGTTGTACTACAAAAGCAACTAAACAAAAAGAAAATGACAGAACCACGCGCTGTACTAAAACGATGCAAATGGGGATACCCTCAAGTGACATTCGCTCTATCGACAGCACAAAAGGGTGTCAATTCAGCACACTATAAAAAACGAGCCAAAGAAGGTGTAAACTATGAACAAGAATTCATTCCAGGAACGTTGATGTGGCTTACTTGTCCACGTGTACGCGACTATGTATCCAAACTCGAATCCGATTTACCAACATTTAACGCTATTCGTCGTCATTTTGGCATAGAAAAAGAGGAAGGATCTGCAACAGTACTAGAAAAAGCAGATGAAAATGATTTGGTTGATCTACGAACATCGCACGAAAACTACAATAATTGGCTCATAGAGCACGATGAACTACTTTCCTACGAAGAGTTTTTATTGTGGGTTAGTGCCAATCAACATCGCATACAACACGAAGATGATGAAAATGAAGAAGCAGAAGAACAAGAAAATCCAAAAAAGAGAAAACGTGTTCGTGAAGATGTAAAAATTGAAGATATCCAAACGCGGTTTGGCAATGCAGGTGTAAGTGAACGAGATTCAATCAAATGCGTACACGCGCATATTGGACCGTACATGGCTGGTGTAAAAGATCTAGTAGGTGAACATACATACAAAGCTGCAACTGAAAAAGTACGCGAACTTGAAGGTGATATAGAAGATTTAGATAACGCTCTAGATTGCAAAAAAGGATGTGTAAAATGCAAAGCATATGTCAAATAAAAATTTATACAGTCTTTCCTGACTTTTTAATTGGAAATTCTGCAAAGTCGTCTGCTTGTAAGACGTTATCGTGAACTTTTCTTGCTTGGTCCAACAACAGTGTTACGACTTGAGTGTTTGGATCTTTTTCATCTTTTACCTTGACATAGCGTGCAGAAAAGTGAGTGATAATCAACAATTGCGCGTTAATACTCTTGGCAAAAGTGGCAGCCATATTAGGAGTCGAATGACCTTTGCTAATACACATATCTTTTTGTTCATCTTCCAACGTTGTTTCATGAGTGATGGCATCACAATCTTGAGCAATGTGGCGTAGTCCTTCTGAATTGCAAGAATCTCCCAAAATGCAAACTTTTCTACCTTTAAGTGCTGGACCCAAAAAGTCAGCAGCGCGAATCACTGTCTTATTATCATCTTCCAATGTTACATCTTGTCCGTTTTTGATTTTTCCAAAAATTGGACCTGGTTTGATGCCATGTCTTTCTAATAATAATTTTGCATTGACTTGTCCAGGGACTGGATCTTCTTCCATGACATATCCGACTGAAAATACGCGATGTTCGAGTGGAGCAGCACGAATAGTTAAATTTCCCTTCTTTGCACTACGGAGTTAGTTTTTTGTGGAGTAACGTACACATAGAATGAGTGGGCTGATTCATCGTAGCGTATTAAAGGTGCTGGTTGCTCTAGTTCGTCATGTTGCTCTGGTAAATCTTTCAAATACTTTTCTACTGCTTCTTCTGACATATCTTGAGGAACAATTTCATGAACTCTATACTTGAACGCCAAGTGACTATCGCTCCAACGTAAAGAATGTCTTAGCATTGCTCTGAGACCTATAGGACCATACAAATCGACTTCTGTTCTTGTTGGTGGATTGTTTCCTGACAAAGTACACAAAAGACCTGGTAATCCAAAGCACTAGCAGTTAGGTACATGTTAATTTTACGTACATGGTCACCGTGTAAATGGGTGATAAAGATGTTGTTTATCTTTCCTGGCTTTGCGGAACTCTTCGTTAACTGATGTTGAGTACCCTCACCGCAGTCATACATGTAGACATCACCGCTATCCAAGCTCAATAGAATAGAGCTCACGTTGCGTTCTTTTGTGGGTACGCCAGATGATGTGCCGAGGAATGTTATCTTCATGTGTTTGTTTCTGAGATTTACTGAAACCCAGATTGACTGAGGTTACAAGAAAACATCATGCGTGGTGCAAAATCAAGGTACGCAAAGTACAGCCCAATCTTAAACTTGATGATTGTAACCAGTTGTTATCACCGTATTAGCTAGTTCACGTTGCTCTAACTACAATTTAAGAAGCATAAAACCTTGCTCAACTGAACACATACGTACGTTTTTAAAGAACACGCAAATATTAAGTAGACCTGTACGAAGTTCAGCTAATTGCTTTGACAACCAGCTGACAGCAGGAGCTCCGTTTTACTAATTTTGTGCACAAGGTAATCTGCTTTGAGTAACATGCGAACAATTATGATTCGACCTGCTTTCATTTTGTGCAACAAACCATGTCAAACAACATCGAACTGAGCAGAGTTGCTTGTGTACGCTGCTTCACAGACCACAAAAAGTGCTCCAGAAATATTGCAGGTTGCAAAAGGTGTACAGATAAAGGACGCCAATGCGAATACAATAAAGATCCAACAAAGTACACGTACACTGATGAGACGGTCAAGTTTAACACAAAAGAGAACGAAATAGCGCAAAGGGTCGACGTAAGTGTACACACAGAAGTTTCAAGCGAGGCGATTTTAGTTGGTTACATACCTGTTATTCCACTCCAAAAGATGAGACTGATTATGAGTTACATGGCAGCGATATGGACAAACCAAGAACCTGGTGTTAATCCAACACCAACAGAAATGGCATTAATGTATAGTACACAAGCTCTCGCATGGTCTCGAAAAGGGCACAACCTCGTGGCAGCAAATCTATGTAACAAGGCGGTAGATTTAATATCGGAGTACAAACCTCCTTTAACATTGACCCTGGTGACGTCGTACTATTTACTCGGTATGTATGTAGGTGGTCGAGGACAGGTTTTCAAAGCAATAGAGTATCTGCAGCAATGCAAACAAGCTCTAGATCAGTACACGAACCAAAAGAAACACATCTTAACAACGCATGTAGATTTTCACTTTATGATGTTTGTTAATTTGGGAAGTTTATTACCACCTCGATTCGATGAGAACCAATCACAATTAATAGCAAAAGTACAACGAGCAGTACTCGCGCGAACAGCATTAGAAAAAATCATGGCCCAATATGAAATCCCTTTAGAGGAGTTGGAGATGAAAAAACTAAACTTTTTCATATTCACGCAAGGAGCGTCATTAGAACACGAAAGAAGACAGCACGTTGCACACTCTGGTAGCTTACCTCTCGCAACAACCATTACTCAGGCAACAAGGTCAAATTACTTTCCAATGATAGTTCCTACTGCTACAACTTCTATTCGTGAAGCGTCGTATGTGCAAATGGAGTGTCTTCAAGAGAGGCGTGATGAATCTATAATAACAGATTTGAAGCAAAATCAATGGGCAATTGGTTTGATTGCGAAACGATCGGAAGTGGTAATGATGATGCATCGCGACTTTATGATTAAATTGAACGAGTTTATTCGTAACTATGACGTTGTAGAGAACAGTATATCAGGTAAAATGAATCTTCAACATCAATAAACTTTCTTTACACAACGACGCCAGCAAGGTATTTCTGTAGCAAAAGTTGACATCAGCAACCTAGGTTGTCCACATTCAAACAAACAGCTTCATGCACGTGTAATGCGATTTCCCGTTATTTTTTTCATTTTATTATGTGTGACGTTATATTTAGCAGTCACAGCGACTGGCCAGACCACGAGCGAACACTCCACACAAAACGAAACAACCATCGAACCAATATTATGCCCAAATAATTGCTCAAACAATGGTGTATGTAACACAACAAATCGCGAGTGTGAGTGCTTTTCAGGATACACAAACAAAGATTGTTCTGTCTTAATAGAACCAGAAGATACTCGTGAACCAACAGAAGAACCTATAAACACACAAGAACCACAAGAAACAGATGCTCCATCAACAGATGAACCAACAGATGAGCCAGAATCAACTTTTGAACCAATACCAACAGTCGTACAAAATTGTTTGGTAACAAATTGCTCAAATCACGGTGTGTGTAACGTCACACACCACAACAAAACTATCGGGTACGAATGCTTTTGCGATGATGGATATATAGGTCCAGATTGTGCAACGTACACAATATGTCCAAACGATTGCAACGGAAATGGTTTCTGTAACTATACAACCGGAACACCAATATGTGAGTGTGAACCACCACACTTTGGTATCGATTGCGCGCTCTCTACATGTCCAAACAACTGTACTGGTCACTTGGAGCATGGACGTTGCAACTACACAACAGGAGAGTGTGAATGTTTCGGAAGGTACATGGTTGAGAACGATTGCAAGTATGAGAACTGTATCGATCCAACGTGCTCTGGTAACGGTGCTTGTAACATCAAAACGGGAAAATGTTCATGTGATGAAGGACGGTATGGAACCGTTTGCGAGTTTAAGCGTTGTTTGAACAATTGTTCATCTATTGGAGAATGTGATATTTACAATGGAACGTGTATATGTCCACCAGCGTGGACAGGACCTGATTGTAGTATCAACGTACATGTTACTGATCTACAACTGGTCAACTCGATCTCTGCATTTATAGGATCAACATTTATCATTTTGACTGCTATAGTAATCACCGTTTCATCGTTCTTTTTACAAAAGAAACGACCAAGAAAATTTGTAGTGATATCAGGTTATCTTATGATGCTACTTGATATTTTACAATTTATCGCTATCAGTGGACTCATTGGTGAACACTCACCACCTGATTATTTGAAATTTGCTGCTGCGTTTATATGGTCAAACTTTTTATTTGATATTGATCTACGTGCTCGTGGTAGTACTCCACTTTCAAGTGAACTTGTTATCGAACCTGTTCATGGTACAAGTGCAGAATTAATACGAAAAATGTTGAACCAAAAGGGAGAGATTTTGTTTTTAAATAATTTTATATTGGTCTGTATTGTATGCATTTTGACACTAATTTTGTTTGGGTTAGTGGCTGCGTATCAAAACAGTAAATCTAGTGAAGTTGATTTGGAAGTGAGTCAGACTACTAGAAATGCGTTGTCGATGGGGTTAGTACGATTGGCATTGATTTGCTACATGGGAGTTAGTGTAAGTGTCATGTATGAAATTGCACTTGCATTCCAAGGTCAAATCATCTTTGTGACGTTACTTGTATCTGTAGCGCTACTAGTTGGATATCTACTCGGAGTACCATTACTACTTGCGTTGATTCTAAAGAACAACAAAAAAAATATTGACAAACCAGGACTAGCGTCACAAGTTGGTCCAGTATACGAAGATTTCAAGAAAGAGTTCTTCTTGTTTATGATCGTAATACAAGCCAAGAAACTACTAATGGGAACACTAATAGGGTTATGTCAAACAGCACCACTAGATCAACTAGTTGGACTAGTGATCATTTTATTGATCTATGTATTTATCGTGATCATTTTGAAACCATACAAGTCAAAAGTAAGAAATGTTATGGAATTTGTTTCAACATGCATACAAATTTTTATTGTTATGATGTTGGTTTTTTGTACTACTCGGTTAGTGCTATCTAGAGGAGCACAACTTGTGCTTTCGATTATCATGATTACAGTGTTATGTGCACTGTTGTTTGTGACAGCAATGGTGATGCTACGTGACCTATGTAACGTAGATTTTGTACCTGATAAGCTTGATGAGATCTTGTTTAACGGAACAGGGAAAGAACGAGAACTTAGCGCTCTATTAGAAGAGAGTGATGATTCTGAAACAGAGTTGGATGAAATACCTTCACATACATCACAGAGGCGTAGAAATACTATCAACAGTTGAATAAATACATGTAACAAATACACACCTCCCGCAGCGAGACCTCTTGATCTTGTATTTTTTGATTGTCCGTCGCTTCGTTGAGCGGACGCGTTTCGGACCTATTTTCACGCTCTTGAAACAATGACAACAGATAGCGAAGAAGTATCATTACCTCCACTAACATGGAAGGACGAAGCACCAATTCGATACCTTTTTACGTTTTATCGCCTATTCTTCACCCCAAAATTTGCTGCGCATAGGTTATTGGGATTATCCTATTTGTTACAGTACGCAGCCACCGTTATTTTGTACTTTTATGATTACGAGATGTTCAAGTCATCTCCATTGGTTATCACTCTCCCCATTTCAGGCGTGCTTCTATCTGTTACTGCGATTTATACATTCACATTTCTCGCAAAGCGTAAAAAAGACCCTGGTTACTATAGTGACAAGTCCGCACTAAATTATGCATTTGTGGTGGAAAATTCGTTTTTTGCGGGCCTATTATGCTTTCAATGGCTCTATTACCACGACACATTGTACAAGTTCTTTAAGGCCACCGTGATCATAGAGAACGTGGTTGTCTTTTTGCCATACATCTTCAGACCACTTTGGCCAAAGACGAGTTTCCGCGATTCACTGTACAGTGATAATAACAAATCAACAACCAATGCAAAATTCTTTTTCATTGGAACATGGATCACGAAAGTCTTTTACGGTAAGTATGATGTGCAACAAACTAACTTATAGTCTGGGCCAAGCACATGATTGGGTTCTACTTGAACTATATCAGGTTTTTGGATCGGGTTACCCCTGGTCAAATTTATCATATCTATTTGTTGCTCATCTTTAGCTGCTTTGCAACGACCATTTCATTGTTCCTACATACTTTGAAATTCAAGAAATATATTGGTCCAAAGACTGCCTTCTTACTCTACATGGTCTCGTACATGGCTACGTTCTATACGTTCATTAGAATTTCGGAAACGTTTGTCATTAATTGGGATATAACATTGTTAACGAGTGTTGGCATAGTACTTAATTTCTGTGGTCGTAAGCTCGAGTACTCTTACCAGATACTTCTCATGATTGCCTTCAACGCAAAACGATATGGATATTTCTAATAAACTTGGAACGTTCAATCGAATCTAAAGCGTTAATCATCTTAGATTGTTCATGTTGTCCCTTCCTTGCTGCTCACTTAGAATCGGACTTGTAAATAAACGCTGCTCAACTTGCCTGGCAAACAAAGCAACTGTCCAGGCTTGATGTCGTTCATTGTCAGTGTACACACAAAACAAAATTTAGAGCTTCCTTGGGCAGTTGTTGACGCTCAAAGCACACAACCAATTTGGGATTTTGTACAACTACCACAAGGTTACACTCGCATTGTACGTTATTTGTTGCATTGACTAACTTTTATAGGTTTATAAACCATCTGGACAGGACCTTATCGTAACAGACGAAGAGGTTATCACTTTAGACTCGAACAGTACCGATAAACAAAACTCGCATTGGAGAATCGGCCAAACAGGTGGTTCTAGTGTAGTTTTAGAAAGTCGCACAGCAGGAAAATTATGTAAGAATCAAAAACAAAAGTTTTAACTTTTAGTGCAAGTAGACGACGCCGGCGTTTTATCGTTAGGATTTCCACAGTATTCTGCAACACAATATTGGACATTTGAACCAGTAGAAGCAGAGCATTACATCCCACAACAACAGCCTATGGTAGTAGAGATACCAACACCAATGGAACCAATCACAGTAGCACCAAATGTTGCAATTGCAGAAAAACGCGCAACCGTACTCGGAATAGTCATAATGGTAGTTTCCATATTGATGGCTATTGGAGGCTTCGTCGGCGGAATCATCTCTGTCGTAAGTATGATCAACCCACCAGAATATGAAACACCATCAGGTGTTGTAGAAAAAACATACGCCTCTGACTACATTATTGAGTTTTTGTCGTCAATATTTACTATTGCACTCGCTGGTGTTGGTATCGCAAGCGCCGTAAGAAGTGTCAAGACCGTGAATCAAATGCGCCTACTTTATGCATTTATTGGAGGTATTGCCGTCAAGATTCTAATCTCTGCCGTCATGGAATTAACAACTGGAATCAATGTAGACGAATACGTTGAAGTTTTTGGATCTGTAGCTGCTGTAATGGCTGCTCAGTGGTTTACCTTTGCTTTGTGCATTGTTGGACCTGCGGCTGCCTGCATTACTTGCGCTGCATTTAGAGTAAAGTACTTGAAACAAGTTGCTCAAACACATGTACCACAAGTAGATCATGCTATGAGAGACTTGGAAACACCTATCCAAGACTAATTGTAACATTAAAGACAGCTGACATTACGCAAACAATGAACACAACACTACTGTCGTCACCATTAGGCGCGTTTCAACAAAAGTCTGCAGAACATCAGGCACAGCGAGGAGAATACATGAATATGCAATATGAATATACTTTTTGTTCTCACTTGTCGTCCTGCTTAGACTCCATAAAACCCAAAACCAAATGTTACATCTATATTTGGACGATTCGATAACACAAGACGCGGTAAAAACAGTGGATCGTTGAAGATTGACGTACGTTTCTGTTTCACTACATTAGTGAGTGATATCACCTCAATATTTGGGAACGCATTGTTAAATGCACTTAGCCACTCACTTTCATAAATTAAATCTCCAGAATATGCTACAACACTAGGCATGTGCATACTCTGTAGCTCTTTAAGTGTAAACAAGTGATAATGCATATCAAGTCGCTTCAAATTGCTCCACTTGGCAAAGTATTCAAAGTATGGTTTCTCATTGCTTACAGGTGTACCATTAGGCCACATATGTTTTGCAGTATGTAACTTGAGATCTATAATTGCTGTTTCGTGACAGTACATCATAAACGGTGTTGTGTCCATTCCATGAAGAACTTGTATGTTTGGAACTATCTTAGCAAGTCGTATGGCTGCTTGTGGTGTCATTTTTGGATTACCAGTAACATGAAGCGCAGTCAAGTTGTGCATAATGTCACCTCCAAATTCTAAAGAAAAATGAACTTCTCGAAGCCTCAACTCTCTTAGTGATGTGGCACAATCACCAATTGTATGTAGAAACTGACCACTAACACGAGTGCAGTCGATATCCAAGTAGAGTAGCTTGTTTCTTAGAACACGACTTATAGCACTAGCAAAGTCTGTACCTATGCCGATGATTGTGAGATACTTGACTTTGGTACAGTATCTACCTATAGCCTCGACAACACCCACGCTTTTAACGGAAAAACTGACGCGTACCAAATTGGGAGCCTTTTGTACCAGTTTAACGATGTCTACAATGGGATACAAAACGGTCAAACACTGTAATTCGTTATATGTTGGAAATGGTACGTTTTGTTCTGTAGTGTGAACTTTATCGGTAAAAGTTATAGAATACAGTCTAGACATTTTAAGCAGCATGTCGTCGCCTAGAGCGAACCCAATATTGTAGTCGATCTTGACACTATTCGTGAAATCGGAAATAAACCCACCACCGTTAAAATATTTTATGTATAATTTCAGCTGTTTATATGAGATGTTGAAATCATGGTAGGATTGTAGTGCGTTGTACAGTGTCCATGTTTCAAATAAAAGTTTGGGCACCAGCTCACTCATAATTTGTGTTACAGTTGCATAATAGTAGGTGGCGGTAAATGCGAACGAAAGAGTGTCCCGACACTCAAGATACGATATTATAACTTCTACGCCATCTTGTGGTAGTGCATAAACGGTATTCATGTTCCAAAGTTGTAAAGTTGTGGCGTCAAGTGACTTGATTGACAGTTTTGATTTGCGAAATACAAACAAATTGCTACCATGGTTCTCGATACTGACAAACTCTACCAATATTCCAAGTACCATCGTGCAGATGAGTCGAAACTGAGTGATGATCCAATTATTCGCAGTTGTCAGGAGAAAATGAAAGACATCAAGACACCTGTTCGCATACTTTTTGCAGGTGTTACTGGTAGTGGTAAAAGTGCACTCATTAATAACTTTTATCGAACCCTAACTGACACGAAACTTTCACCAGCCGATACAAATTCAGATGAAACAACACAAAACACAAAGCGCTATTATGTGTACGAAGATTTGTTGCGTAACCAAGCAGGAAACGGACTCTTTTACCCCATTCTGCTCTGTGATACAATGGGTATTCCAGATACACTTGGTGATGGCGCAGTTGATTCGATTGTACCAGGTACAAAAGTAACTTACGGGACTGTGTTTGACTACCTGCTTAAGGGCAAGTGGGAAGAGAACTCATCGTTCGAAAAGAATAATTATTTCACCCAATTCCACAATGAATACGATGTTGACGTAGTTGTGTTTGTTACCTCTCTACTACGCCATCCAGAGACCGCCACTCTTCAAAAGTTACGTTCAGTAGTTCAAGAGAATAAAAAGAGATTCGTGGTTGCCATTACCAACGTAGACAGAGCAAACGCAGCGTTCCACAAATACCAAAGTGAACGAGAGGCCTATGACAAGATGTCCAAAGCAGATAAGTTTGCCGAAGATCGCGTTAAGCAAGATCAAACAGTTAGTTTACTTCCAAACAACGATGAGAACTGGGCTTCTTACTACAAGAGACGAACAGAAGAGATCAAGAAGGTGACAGATGTTATCTTCCCAATATCTAACATTCCTCTTGACGTAAAGGTGAATAGCGAAGAAGTAAGAAAGTCTCATAGAGCAGAAATACTTGCTCTCGTTCAAGAAACTGTTGAAAGAGGCGTCAAGTCACACAAAGACTTCAAGAAAGCCAGAAAATAAATTTGGCATTTGTTTGTTTCACTACAACAGTCACACGTCAGTTTGACGTCAGCCACAAAACACAAACATGTTGTTCTACGTTTCAGCAGCAGTGGTGTTGGTTATGCTCCTTATACCGACTGGCACACTCATCAGACTGTTAATCGCCGCAATTGTACTGTTAGTTACTGCTTTCAAACTGAAGCTCCTAACTACTGATGGCATCGCCAAAAATCTGATCATAAGACTACAAAAATTTTATACCAACTCAATTTTCACTCCACTAGATGATTACTACTCTAGAAATTCACTATTCGCCGCTGACGCTGTAGCATGGAGATTGATAAAAATGCATCTAGCAGCGTATACGTATGTAGAACCAGATGACGATAAACCAAGACCTGACAACGCTCCTAAAGATGTCTTTAAAAAACCAATTACAACTACCGACATTACCGAAGAGGAACCATTCGTACCCAATGCACCCGACAACGTAGGCAAAGTAGAGATTGTTTCTCCAAAAGATATGTATGAAAAAAATGTTGATTCGACACCTGAAAAAGCTAACATGGTCGAAGATGCTGCGCCGCTTGACGTATACAAAATGGAGAAACAATCAAACGAAGAAAATTGGGAATCAAACTATGTTCCACTTGACATGTACAAGTACGAAAAAGATGCCAAAGAACAGATGGAGCAACAAGTGGAAATTATGGGTGAGTCAAATGAGAATGAAACACCATCGGAGCAACCAACTCGCGTAGAAGAAATTGAACAAAACAAAGATTCTACAGAGAAAGTTAACGCAAAGTTGGAAGAGGATCAATCTAGTACACTCAAACCACGAGTAGAAGAATATACCCCTCTTGATATGTGGACAATTGAGAAAGAGAACAAATTACTAAACGATGCAGAACAAATCCAATTAGAGAAAAAGATCGAATCGGAGACCAGTACAATATCGAATGATACAATGTTAGAAAAAATAGATATAGTGCAAGAGAGTTCACCCGTGATGAATGAAACAAAAGAAACAGATGAGCATACTCCGCTAGATATGTGGCAAGTGGAGAAAATCAATTCTGAGGATATTACGTCTAAGGTAACAAACGATAATGCAAAAAATAATGAAATTGAGCAAGCAGAAACCAATGAAGAAACAAAACATGAAAATAGTGAACCAGTAACAAATGAATACGTTCCACTTGATATGTGGGCCATTGAGCAGAAATTAGGGGATATGCCGGTGTATGAGCAACCACAATCTCCAAAAGTTTTGGAACCCCATCAGTCCATTCTAATGACTAGTAATATTGCGGAATACGTACCAATCGATATGTACATATACGAAAGAGTGTGATTAAACGCACTGCGACACTTCAACATGCCACAATTTCCCACTTATTTGTACAAATGTACAATGCTTGTCGCAACCTTCGCGAATACTCGCCAATTCTTTGTTTCAAATCAAGTGTTATCAATTATCTAAATTCAAAACCCCACAATATGCCAAATCTCTGTTTAGTAAACGCGTAGCCCTGTTTTGAACAATACGTATTCTAGTTCTAAAAGTGTTTTCAACCATGCACAGGCCAAAGCGCTCATCGGTAACTTTGCACGAGTATCAAGAGGAGACGAGCAAACACACAATAGACGCTGCATATCGCAAAGAATTCAACAGAATGAAGCTTGTGCTCTTTCCTGTAGTGGTGATTTTAACTGCGTATATTTCGTCGTGCACAAACACGCCGTACCTTTATTTCACACAGAGCATTTTCTTATACTTATTCGCTGGAGTAGTGCGGACTTATGGACAAGTTCATTTGCTTGGAAAATCTCAAAATGCCCAAGCTCTCGGACACTTTATTATGTCTGTGCTCGTACAAGCAGTACTAGTTATTAATCAAATAATTGCAGGACCAGAAGCGCCTGCATGGCTAATACACTCACTTGGGATCTGTGTTGGAATAGTCACGATCGCACTGAACCACCTCAACAACTCACTCAATATCGCATTAGCTCTATGCAAGATATTATCGTGCGTCGTTACTATGTACTTTGTCGGGTGTTCATTTACTTCGATGGGATACGCACTGGGAACACTATCCGCATTCTCATTTACGATACTGTTTATCATCCACTTTTTCAGTGGCATGAAGCTACTAGAGATGAAACAAAAAGAGTATGAAATACAACTGAAGAGTATGCAGACGTATGAACGACTGTACACAAACGCTCCTGTAGTGTTTTTTTCCATGGATCCTAAATCTTTTTCAATTTTAAACTACAACATACGAGCGATGCGACTATTAGACGTAGATGAGAAAGAACTTATTGGAAAGAATTTTATTGATTTATTCGATGAAGATTGTCGTGAACGATTACAAATAGCATTACAACAACTGCAAGGTGATTTCTTCTCAGAGAATCATGGTTCATACCTAACGATAACAAAAGACGAAACGAGATACTTTTCGATTGGGACATCTACAATAGTCGATAACGAACTACCACGACAGAGTGTCATTTTACACAACGTTACGCAAATATACAAAAGCACAAAAGATATCGAGACGTTGAACGAAGGATTAATTGTCGCAAAAGAACGAGCAGAAGAGGCAACCGTCGCAAAATCGCAATTTTTGGCTTCTGTTTCACACGAACTTCGAACTCCATTACATGGAATAATCTGTTGTACAGACTTGTTATCTGATACGTCACTCACATCAGATCAACGAAGTTTTGTCAAAGTTGTTGCCAAGAGCTCCACTATGTTGCTTGATTTGATCAGTAATATTTTGGATTTCTCTCGCATAGAAGCAGGAAAACTAGAACTATCCGAAAAAGAATTCAATTTCAAAGAGTGTCTACAAAATATCATCACCACTATGAACATGTCCATCAAAAAGAAAACCAAACAAGATCCACTTGTCGTCGAACTCGATTCTGATCCAAATATTTCCGAGTACATGATAGGCGACGAAATGCGTTTCACACAAGTCCTAGTAAACCTTTTAGGAAACGCAATCAAGTTTAGTAACGATACTGGAAAAATCCTAGTACGAGTTGGATTTGTACAAGATGAAGGAAACGAACAAGATGAAGCAGAGATACGAATCGACGTTACTGATAATGGAATTGGAATACCACTCGATAGAAGAAACGAACTATTTAAACGTTTCGCGCAAGTTGATTCTGCAGGATCGAGAAGTGGAGCAGGATTAGGGTTAGCCATTTGCAAAACAATTGTGGAAAAGATGGGAGGAAGAATATGGATAGAAGAGAGCACGATGGGAGAAGGATCAACATTTTCATTCACATGCAAAATGAAACCATTTCATCATCAAGTAATACAAACGACATCTATTGATTATTCAGTAGAAGACTCGTTTGATCTTTCAAATGCAAGAATACTCGTAGCAGAGGATAATTCTGTAAACAGAAAGGTTATGAGCGCGATGCTAAATGGAATAGGAATTCAAGAATATACACTGACGTGTAATGGACAAGAAGCAGTAGAAGCGTACAAAACAAGTGATTACCATTTGGTGTTAATGGATTTGAATATGCCAATTCTTGGAGGAATAGAAGCGACCAAACTGATACGAACGTACGAAGATGATAATTTGAAACGCAAAGCAGTTGTGATCGCAGTAACAGCAAATGCAAGTGATCTACAACGTGAAGAATGTCTAGCTGCTGGTATGACAACATTTGTTACGAAACCAATTCGAAAACAAGTACTGCGGCGAGTCATTGCTAAAAGCTTACGAAATAATGTACAAATTGTAGAATAATTTTAATACAATGGTGTAAGTGGTTTCTCACCACGAAGCACAGCATCAATATTATCCCAACACAACTTTTCCATTTTTGTTCTTGTATCACTTGTCTGGGAGCTTACATGAGGAAACAAGCTAACGTTTGGTAGATCGAGTAGGTCTTTGTGGATTTCTGGCTCGTTTTCAAAGACATCTAATCCACAACCTGCAATTTGGTTACTTTTTAATGCATCAACAAGTGCTTGTTCGTCGACTACTGGACCTCTACTTGCGTTAATTAAATAACTCGTCTTTTTCATTTTTGAAAAACTATTCTTGTTGATCAAATGTTTTGTTTCTGATGACAATGGAACATGTAGTGATACAAAATCACTTACAGCAAGTAAATCGTCCAAATTTTCGAAGAATTTGTACTCACAATCCTTTTCTTCGCTTCGTTTGTGGTACACAATCTTCATTCCAAATGCTTTTGCGCGAATAGCAACAGCTTGTCCAATTCCACCGTATCCAACAATTCCAAGCGTTTTGTCTTTTAGATCGACACCGAAAATTGTATTAGATCCTTGCCATTCTCCTTTCCGTAGTCGCATTTCAAATTCTGAACTTCTGCGAGCCACACTAAGTATCAATAGCATAGTAAAATCTGCACACGCATCTGATAATACGTCTGGAGTGTTTGTGACGATAATATTGTGTTTTTTTGCTGCTGAAACATCAATGTGATCGTATCCTGCACTGTGACTTGCTAAAATTTTTAGTTTTTTTATATCAACACGCTGAAAAAATTCTTCACAAATGAATGGATTAGGAAACTGCTGCTCAGCAGTCATTCCAGTATAATGCGTTAGTAGTATAGCGTCCGGTTTAAATTCATTGATCTTTTGAATCAAGTACTCGAAAGGACGCTCTTGTTCGAGCATCGTTTTTGGCGATATAATTGATAGTTCATACTTGGTTTCGTACACGCTTGGATCTAAGAATGCGAATGGTCGTAATGACAACACACGTTGTTTCATAGTTTGCCCGCTTCCAAAAGTGAGTTGTACACCCGCCAAAAGGTAATTCAGTTTAAAACTCTCTAATTTGCTTCTCATAGTGCGTAATACACCGCAACATGGCCGAAATCTCGTTTTCATGCAAAGCCTCTATATCCAAATACTTGACACGTGGATATTTTGAGGAAGCATTTGGATCTCGCGTGTAGCTTCGTATGTTTTCTGCTTTTGCACCAAATGATTTTAACCCAACATTTGCATTAATTGCGCTCCAGTTGTGCGTTGTAAATAGGTGTGGTCGCGCTGCTATTATATTTTTCATCCCTGTGGGTGTGAATTCTGTTACCTTCATTCCCTTCACGCGTACAAAAGCATTTCCTAAGTCCGACAACTTCATTGTTCGTTTGTCATGGGTCGAAAGTATCTCTACTAGCGTGTCTGCAACCACATCGTCCCTCATTGTTTTGCTTTTTACAAAAGAAAACCTTGCGATTGGTAAACCTGTTGTGCAAGAAGTGATGTAATACTTGTTGTTTCTTTTTGCTGGAAGAACTAAGCCACAAAACGTAAGTAATAGCATCAAAGAATCCAAAGTTACATGAAATAAAATTATTTAATTTTTGGGAAGTACAGCATGTAATCCAAGACGGTTCTCCATACGAGCGTGTAGATCGAGCATCTTTGTATCGTTTGATGGATCGTTTAACCAATCTTCGAAACCAAGATCTTCGTCTGTGTTGTTTAGTATCTCCATCGCAATGTTTGATGATCTAAGCGTTGGTAATCGTAGTGGTGCTGAAACCAAGTAGTTTTGCATTTCAAAGTGGATTGGCATGTGATTTCCGTAAACATTTGCCAACGAAAAGTATTTGCGTCTGTGTTCCATGTTGTCATTCTTTCATTATTAGTATTATAATCTAATAAACGTACTGTGTCAACGGCTTGCTGAACTGGGTGTTTGCGTTGAACAAATCTATCAACTTGTGACGATGGTGGAGTATCAACGGACACGCGTGGTAACTCCAATCTGATGAATTGCTCCATGGTGATGTTTTCTTTTGGCTATTTTTGAACCTCGTTCCTGGTCAACCAAGATCATTACAAAAACGCTTTGTTAATTCACCGCAAAACGCAAAAACGCAACAAATTTTCACGTTTTTGAACGATGTCATGAATAATTGCAAACGCGAATCAAAAGACGAGATTTCGCACAATGATATCATGTTGGTTCTTGTTATTTTCTCGTCTATGAACGTACAAGAAAGCTTTCGATTGACACAAGTCACTTGTCGATAAGTTTGTTGAACAAACCACGGAGTTCGATTTAGCTATAAACATGAAAATTTAGACACATTCAAACTCTGTCGAGAATATGCAAAAAAGCCGCCACCGAACAACATCCGATAACACATCACGATAGTAGTGGTTTCACGGTCAACCAACGATTGGTTGTCCCACAAGTACACAGTGAAACTGTTTAATTATGTTCAAAGGTGTCTTTCAAACTGTATGCAGCAAGACCCCAATCGTGCGACGGCCAAGAAGAGTCACACTTCCTTTGGGTGGACGAGGCCCATCAGAAGCCGTGGTGGACGTATCAAGGGGTAGATGTATAACTGATTAACTGGTGGTGTTCGTAATGGACATTGAAAGAGTGCTATTAATTGCGACTTAGTAACCAGCTGTTGTTCACCTCCATTAATCATGCCAAGGTGCATCTATGACGTACTGCCGTACCAAGGCCCACCAGAAGCTGTGGACGTATCAAAGGGGTGGATTGCATCATCGACTACGATAGTGTTCGTAATGGACGTTGAATGGTTGCTATCAATTGCGACTGAGTCACCTGATGTTCACTGTCGAGTCGTTCCAACGTTGCATCCATGACGTACAGCCGTACCAACCAATATCCTTTTATCGATGTAGCTACCTTCTCTTTCTGACTTGTTTTGTCCATGAAGTCTTCTTGTTTGCCAAAGAACAGCTATTCAAATTAAACTTGACAATACAAGGCATGGTTGGCTATTTGATCGTGAAGCAAACGGCCAAGGCGGATATCTGTTCATGTCCAACCTTAGCGCTTTTGGCTCGTTAACGTCCAGCACATGGAACAAACCGTCAACGGTGAAGATAAATGCAAACGAGACAAAGAGGCCAATTTGGATCAGAATTGTATCAGTAGCTGTTTTGTTAATATCAGTTAATGCAGGAAAATATGATATGCAGAAACAAGATTTCCAAAACCATACGAAATCATTTCCGTTTATCAATTACAGTCTTAACCAAACACATACAAATTACAGAATGGAATACACAATGTACAGAGAGAAATTAAGACCTGAAAAGTGTAATCCTCAAGAGATCCTTACATCAAAAACAAGTTGTAATTTTGCATCCCTAAATTATATTGAAAGTTTGATTCCCGGGTTACTATTAACATTTAGAATGATGGTTACGAAATGGACACAGGTTCTTTTCACGTATACACCACTTGGTACTCGCACAGAAATCCTATAGAAAACGACAAGGAGCCGTTTAAACGTGTAATGGAACTTAAGGTATGGGATGAAGAGAGATCTAAAAGTTCCATTTACTTTTTACCCATGGACTCTGTTAGTAATTGCGCATTAACGAGAGCATATACCAAATCGTACCAGTATTGTCCCAACAGAAGATGTGAGGGAGAAGACAATGCAGCATCAACCATTTTGGCTAGTTGTACTACTGTTTCGTATGGTGACGTTTTGAGAGGATTTACTGGGATGGTCTTGTTTTACTGGAGAGACAATCCAAATTAGAAAACATCCAGTTTCTAGAACCACAAAATTCAGTAAATACGCTTCATTCACAACCTCTCATCTTACAAAAATTCGACTTGGTCATTATGCACCTACTAACCATAACCTTGGGAATCCCAAACACTGCACTTCACAAAGTTTCGTGACGCATTACAATAAAAAGCAGTCAACCGTGCCAAATCACACAATTCATCTTAACAACAAGTGTTGATCCAACATGGCATTCAACTTTGGTAGCACAGGAGGAAGCACGTTTGGAGGATTTGGAGCGTC